>Ga0207718_100649_pt1 | contig 26723 bp, 24 predicted proteins | sample A23M2SouthBayCA_FD_187749 | JGI IMG/M metagenome (GOLD analysis project Ga0207718, IMG submission 187749) | Aerobic enrichment media microbial communities from Eden Landing Ponds, California, USA - A23 M2 (SPAdes) | ecosystem: Environmental > Aquatic > Marine > Unclassified | place: Emeryville... | reverse complement strand
ACGCCGACACCCGTGTCGTCGTCGATCGTGATGTTCGCGTACGCGTAGTCGATGGAGCCCGAGACACCGGTCGAGTCGGCGGTCGAGCGGTTGACCGCGGTGCCACCGGAGTTGTTCACGAAGCCGACTTCGTTGGTGTCACCGACCTGCCGGAAGATCCGAGCCGCATTCTCGGCCGTGAGGCCGGAGCCACGGAACTCGTCGGACCCGATGATGACCGTGTGGGTGTCGCCAGCGTTCGAACCCTGGATCTCGAAGCGCACGTCCTCACCGCGCGTGACTTCGTCCGCGTCGAGTGCGATGTTCGCGTCGTCGTCACCCGTGACGGTGATCGTCGTCGACTGGGAGGCCTCACCGAAGTCGAGGTCGTCCGTCCCAGCCAGCGAAATCGTGTACGTGCCCGTCCCCGTGTTCGCGAGGTCGAGCGGGATGGCCACTTCGTTCGAAGAGATGTCGCCACCGCGATCGTTCCCGCCGGCACTCACGACCTCTTTGCCGAGGTCGTTTTTCGTTCGGACGGCCGGCGAGTTACGGCGGTCGAGCCGCGTCGACGTGCCACTGTCAGTCTCGTAGTCGACGTTGTCGTCGATGACGTCACCGGTCACGTCGAGACCGGAGTCGTCCTCGACGGTGAGTTCGAGGTTTTCGGCGTTCTGGTAGTTCCAAGAGCCGATGACGGTCAGGTTACCGCCACTGGAGCCATCCGCCGAACTGGTCGGGCTGGAGCCCTCGGCGACCGAACCGCCGGAGATGTCTGCGAGATTGCCGTTCAGGATGTCGAGCGTGGTGACACGCGGCGTTTCGACGGTCACACCCGGCGCGCCGGGCTGGCCGGTCGTCGTGTAACGACCGGTCGCCTGGCTCTGCGGGACGTTCGGCGTCTGGAGCGTGACACCCTCGTCGTTACCGGCCGTCTTCTGGACGCCACCGGAGATGGAGCCGCCCAGGAAGACGTCGGACTCGCCCTGGAAGACGGTCGCGTCCTCGAAGACGTAGCCCGTCCCGTCCTGGGTGTCGAACGTGCCGGTGCCGTCGGAGTTGAGCGCTCGTTCCTTGCCCGTGTTCACCGAGAACGACCACGAGGAGGTGTTCGAGTTGGTGGCGTCGTCTTCGATCGTGACGCTCACGGAGGTCGTGCCGCTGTCGAGCGTGTCGGGCGTTAGCTGTGACACGTCGATGCTGACTGTGCCACTGCTCAGCGAGACGCCGGTCGCGCCGGTGTCCGCGTTGGAGAGGTGGGTCGTGCTCCCGCCGCCGCTCGTTAGATCGACGCTCAGACTCGACGTGTTGAGTCCCGAACCGGTGTCGCTCACGTCGACGGTGATGGTCGGCTGGTCGTCGACGATGTTACCGCCGGGCGTGGGTGCCCGGTTGGAGAACGTCGGCTCGGTGGCGTCGACGGTGATCTGGTTCCCCAGGTTCGACGCCGAGAGCTCCTCGCCGTCGTTCACGTCGTTGTCGGCGGCGAGGGTAATATACCCGGAGTCGCCGTCCGACGAGGACGCGTAATCGACGGTGATCTCGACGGTGATGTTGGCGTAGTAGGCCTGCGAGCCAGTCGCCGTATCGTCGAGTGTGAAGTTGACGTAGTCGTTCGCCGTATCGACTGTCGGCGGGGTGGTGATCGTCACCGAACTGTTGTTGTTCGCGCTACTCTGCACCGCTGCGCTCTGTATCTCGGCGTTCGGCACCGACGACGTGAGGTTGATCTGGTCGTTGGCCCCGTCGGCCGTGAGGTCGGTCACGTTGAACGTGACGGTGTGCGTGACTGACCCTTGCGGTACGTCCGTCGGGCTAACCGTACTGCCCGATTCGAGATTCGGCGGGTCCGCCGCGACGGCCGATCCCGAGAGCGCGACGGTGCCCGCAAACACGGAAAACACCATCAGCGCCGCGAGAACGACCGCGCGGATCTTGTCATTGTTGTCTGTCATGTTGTTGATCGTGACTGTCTGACAATCCGGAGAGAGTCCCTTTCATGTCAGGTTCGTGGCCGGGGACCATCGACGTGGCCACTGGAGGGGTGTTCGAAGACGGTGTGCACGGACGCAAATACTTTGTGTCTCCGCGGTCGTCCGTCGGCGGCCTCCCCGTGCTATCGTGGACGCGGACCGCGTTCGACGCACGGCCGATTAGTCCCGGCGACGCTCCGTGGCCGTTCGCCGCAACCGCTCGATGCGTTCGGCCATCGGCGGATGCGACGCCAGCAGATCGGTGAGCGGCCCCTCCTCGTCGCCGTGGATGACCAGCGTCGACAGGAGGCCGCCGGGCGTCGTCGCACGTTCGATTTTCTCCAGGGCGCGCGCCAGCGCCAGCGGGTCGGTCAGACGCGCCGCGCGTTCGTCGGCCGCGTACTCCCGGCGCCGGGAGTACGCCTGAACGACGGCAGTGAGCAGAAACAGGCAGACGGCGACCAGTCCCGTCACCGCCACGTCGGCGGTGCGAATCGTTCGACGGACGGCCACGGGGTCGTCGTCCCGGAGCAGGGCCACCGCGCGGGCGACGCCGCCGACTAGGAGCGCGACGGGCAGGAGGACGAACCAGACGAGACCCGTGGCGGTGCGGACGAGGCTGTAGCCGAGCGTCTTCACCAGGCTGTCCCGCCCCTTCAGGTGTGCGAGTTCGTGTGCGATGATCGCCTCCAGTTCGGCCGCAGTGAGGAGCCGAAACAGCGAGCCGTCGATCACCACGTCGCCGTCGCGGGCGCCGCCGAGGGCGAGCGCGTTCGGCCCTGGCAACGACGCGATCATGAGCCGTGGCGTCTCGACGCCGACCCGTGCTGAGAGGGCGTCGATCCGGCGGTAGAGCCCCGGCATCTCGCCGGGCGGCAGTTCGACGGCGTCGAGGGCGTACCGAATCCGCGCCGTACCGATCCGATAGCTGGCGTAGCCCATGCCGAGGGCGAGGCCGACGACGACCACCACCGTCGTCACGGGGTCGGGGCGCTGCGCCCAGAGAAAGAGGAGCGCGCGGTAGGTGGCGAACGCAAGCGTGACGTAGACCGAGAGCGTGACGACCGCCGCCGCGGCGAAGAGGAGTGACGACCCAGGTCGTCGCATGCGAGGTCAGGACACGTCGGTGACGGTGCCGACGCCCTTGCTCCGGCCTTCGCGGAAGACGAAGCGCTGGCCCGTCTCGATCAGATAGGGGCGAAACTTGAACTCGACCGTGGCAGTGCCGCGGTCGCCGGGGAGGAGGTGGCCGCCCTCGGGGCGGAAGACGGCCGCCTCGCTGATCGTCTCGAGGTGGACGACGGGTTCGTAGCCCGTCCCGATCCGCGTGGGGTGGTTGAGGACGACCACCTCGGCCTCGAACTCGCGGACGGGGGTGGGGTCGGCGTCCGCGGGCAGGAGGACCATCCCCCGTTCGATGTCGGTCTCCGCGACGCCTTTGAGCGCGATGCCGACGATGCGACCCGCCTCCGCGCGGTCGACGCGGTGGTAGTGCATCTCGATGGAGCGCACCTCCACCTCGCGGAAGTCGCCGTCGGGCAGCGGCCCCAGGAGGAGGTCGTCGCCGGCCTCGACGGTCCCGGAGTTGACGGTGCCGGAGGCGACGGCGCCGACGCCGGTGACCGAGTACGTGCGGTCGATGTACATCCGGAAGGCGCCGTCGCCGCCGTTGGTCTTGGGCAGACGCTCGAACAGGTCGTCGAGATCGTCCAGTCCCGCACCGGAGACGGCGCTCGTCTTCAGGATGGGCACCACGTCGCCGATCTCCTCGGCCGCCGTCGCGACGCCGTGACGCTCGATCCGGAGCGGCGTCTCCTCGACGTCCCGTAGGAGGCGTTCGACCGCGCGTTCGACCTCTTCGACTCGGTCCTCGCTCACCACGTCCGTCTTGGTGATGGTGACCATCGTCGGCAGTTCCGTCGCGAGCAGGATGCCGAGATGTTCGCGCGTGGTCTTGGTCGGGCCGTCGTCGGCGGCGACGGTCAGCAGGCCGTAGTCGAGTTTCTGGCCGACGAGGCCGCGGATAGTCGTCCGGAGCCACGGTTCGTGGCCGACGGTGTCGACGAAGGAGACGAGGCGGTCCGCCTCCTCGACGACGCGGGCACGATCCGTCTTCCGGTGGGGGTTGTCCATCCGCACCGGGCCCGACTCGTCGAAGCCGTACACGGCGTAGGAGAGGTCCGCCGAGAGCCCCCGCTCCACCTCGTGTGGCTGCACGTCGAGATACGACCGAGTGTTACCCTGTCCGTCGTCGGCCTGCCCCGTCACCAGCGTCCCGACGAGCGTGCTCTTGCCGTGGTCGACGTGGCCCGCAGTGCCGACGACGATGTGGGAGTCGTCGGTGTCGAGGATCGCTCCCTCCCTGATCGTGGCGACGCCGACGAGGCCGTCCTCGTCCGCCCCGCCGACACCCCACGTCTCCACGTCTTCGATGTGGGCGCCCGCCTCCTCGGCGAGCAGGGAGAGCACGTCCATCGACTCCGAGAACGCTGCCGGCGGAATGCCCGCTACGTGGCCGTCGTCCGTGACGCCGACGACGTACGTCGCCTCGCCGTCGCCGGAGAGGACGCGGTGGCGCAACTGCGCCGCCAGACTCTCCATCCGGCCGTCGACGAGGTGGACCTCGCGGGAGAGCCGTTCCTTGAACTCGATTGGGCCGCCCTCCTCCTCGCCGCGTTCCAGGGCCCGTTTCAGCGGGGCCCGATCGGCGGTCATGTGGCGTGTTAAGCGGTGACTCGGCAAAACGCTTTCCGTCGTTTGGGTATGATTAGCACACGAATTCAGTCCCGTAGGCGCTCGTACGCGCGATTCACCCGCTTGAACGCCTCCTCGTCGCCGCCCTCGGCGTCGGGATGCACCTCCTTCACCTTCGCCCGATAGGCTCGCCGCACGGCGTCCTCGCTCGCGTCGGGGTCGAGACCCAGCGTCTCGTAGGCCTCGCGCCTGCTCGGTCCGGCGTCGCCGGGAGCCGAACCGGCGCGCCGACCGGTCGTCCGCGTTCCCGACGTGGCACCACGGGCCGTCGCGCCGAATCCACCGGGGGCGCGGCGCTCGCGCCGTCCGCCGGCCGCCCGACTCGCCCGTGCCTCCCGCCGGGCGCGCGCCTCGATCCGTCCGGTCGCGTGGTGCCACATGAGATACGTCGTCGCCGCGAACGGGAGCGCCAGAAAGAGCAGGAACAGCTGTCGGACGAACGCGACCACTACGAGTACGACCGTGAGACCGGCGAACACCGCCGCGAGGCCGAGGACGAGACGGTCCCTGTCCACACGTCGTCTCGGAGGCCCACCACTGTAAGCGTCTCGCCGAAGGGAGCGAAAGATACATGACAGTTCACCAACGATTCGGTCGGCGTATGCCCCTCCAGATCGGTGCCGCCCTGAAGAGCGGTGGCTATCGCCTCGCGAGTCGAACCGGTGCGCTACTGACCGTGGCCTACCTCGTCCTGTACGCAATCTACCAGACGGGGTACAACGCCCTGTTGAACGCCCTCTACGCACGCTGGGGCGTCGACGCGATGCTGCCCGCGGTCCCCATCCCGGTTCCCGTCGCCGCCGCCGTGGTCGCTGCCTCGCTCGTCGGGCTGTCGTATCTGAGCGTCGTGGCGATTCGGACGTTCGTTGCCGACGAACGCGACGCGATACCCCGGTCGTTATACACGGACGGCGTCGTCTGGGCCGTCCCGAACCTCTTCGTCGGGGGCCTCGTGACGATGCTCCTGATGACCGTCGGCTTCGCCCTCCTGATCGCCCCCGGCGTCTTCCTGCTGATCAGCTTCGTCTTCGTGCCCGTGTACGTCGCCGTCGAGGGGGACGACTTCGTCACCGCGATGCGCCGGAGTTGGGCCCTCGCCCGCGGCGACCGACTCCCCATCCTCGGGTTCGTCCTCGTCGTCGTCGCTGCCGGCCTCGCGCTCGGTGTCGTCTTCGCCATCACGAACATCGTCGCGACGCTCGCCGGCGCTCGGATCGTGACGCCGCTACTCGCTGCCGTCGCCGTCGCGCCCGTGACGATGTACAACCTCGCGGCGGTGGCGGCGGCGTTCGAGCAACTCGCCGAGCCGCCAAACGCTGAAGCCGCGTGACGCCGTATCGCCACCATGAGCGTCACGACCGTCTGTCAGGTCTGTGAGTCGGCCACGGCCACCCACACCTGCGACGCCTGTGGGGCGGCCGTCTGCGCGGCCCACTACGACCGCGACACCGGCCTGTGTTCGGACTGCGCCGCCGGAATGCGGCAGGCTTAGCGGAACTGGTTGAGCCGCTTTTTGAGTCGCTTGGCCGCCTGCCCCGCCGCGCCGAAGTACGCCCCCTCGTCGTCGCCCGGGGCGTCCTCACCGGCGAAGATGATGCCCCGCGAGGAGTTGACGAGGCCGACGCCGTCCGCGAGGCCGTACGTCACGGCCGCCTCGGCGTCGCCGCCCTGCGCGCCGACGCCGGGCACGAGGAAGGGGATATCGGGCACCTCGGCCCGTAGCGTCTCCAGCTCCTCGGGCGCCGTCGCGCCCACGACGAGGCCCACGTTGCCGTGTTCGTTCCAGAGGTCGGCCAGCGCCGCCACCCGCCGGTAGAGGGGTTCGCCCGAGGTGAGTTCGAGATCCTGCAGATCCGCACCGCCGGGGTTCGAGGTGCGACAGAGCACGAACACGCCCGCCTCCTCGCGGGCGAGGAAGGGGTCGAGCGAGTCCCGACCCATGTACGGGTTCACCGTGATGGCGTCGGCCGTGTCCAGCAGGTCGGCGTACCGGCGCGACGTGTTGCCGATGTCGGCCCGCTTGGCGTCCAACAGGACGGGCACGTCCTTGCCGTGGGCGTAGGCGACCGTCTCCCGGAGCGCCCGCCAGCCGTCGGCGTCCTCGTAGAAGGCGGCGTTTGGCTTGTAGCAGGCGGCGTGTTCGTGCGTGGCGTCGATGATCCGGCGGTTGAACGCCCAGCGCGGCAGGTCGCGGTCGGACAGGAAGTCGGGGATCCGGTCGGGATCGGCGTCTAACCCGACGGAGACGACGCTGTCGACGCGGTCGATGCGGTCGCGCAGGCGGTCGAAGAAGGCGGTCATTGGGTCGAATCGGCCGGGAGAGAACTACAAGCTTGCGACCCCGTCGTAGACGATCCGCCCGTCGACGACCGTGAGCGCCACGTCGATGTCCCGGATCGACTCGGGCGCCCCCCACGGCGAGCCGTCGAGGACGATCAGGTCGGCGTGCTTGCCCGGTTCGACCGTCCCCAGCCGATCCTCGTCGAAGCCGGCGTACGCGCCTCCGAGGGTGTAGGCCCGCAGCGCCTCGGTCACGCCGAGCCGCTGAGCGTCGGTCGGCGCGTTGACCGCGTGGTGGACGCCGAAAAGCGGATCGAGCGGCATACAGTCGCTCCCGAACGCGAGGTGGACGCCGGCGTCGGCGAGTCGCCCCAGTCGGTTCGTGTCGGCCCGGCGGTCGCCGAGGCGGTCGGCGTACAACCCCTCCGCGCCGGCCCAGCGGTGGAAGTTGGGCTGGACCGAGGCGACGACATCGCCCTCGGCCAGCCGGTCGATGGCAGCGTCGCTCGCGAGTTCGGCGTGTTCGATCCGGTGACGGTCGTCCGTCGACGGTCGTGACGCGAACGCGTCGACGACTTCGTCGACCGCCTCGTCGCCGATGGCGTGGGCGGCGACCTGGAACCCCGCGCGCTCGGCGCGGTCGAGCAACTCGCGGAACTCGGCGGGCGTGACGGCCCACTCGCCGCGTTCGTCGGGGGCGTCGGCATAGGGGGTCGAGAGCCGGGCCGTCCGCCCGCCGAGACTCCCGTCCGTGAAGGTCTTGATCGCTCCCACGCGAACCAGCCCGGCGCCGTGGTTCGTCCGCAACCCCGTCTCGACGAGGGCGTCGAGGTGGTCCGCCCAGTAGTTGCACCGGACGCGGAGCGTCAGGTCGCCCTCGCGCTCCAGGTCGCGATACACCTCCGGCGCGTGCGAGCGCCGGACCATGTCGTGAACGCCCGTGACGCCGCGCTCGTTGGCGTGGCGCTGGGCCACACGAAGGAGTTCCGCCATCCCCTCGGCGTCGGGGGCGAGGGCGTCGAGCACGACCCCGGCCGCCGCCTCGACGACGACGCCCGTCGGCTCCCCACCCGCTCGGCGAACGTCCGCCTCGGGCAGGTCGTCGCCCCAGCGCGCCAGCGCCGTGGCGTCCAGCGAGGCGACGTGCATGTCCTCGCGGACGGCGACGACCGGCCCCGCGGCGTCGACGGCGTCCAGATCCGAGCGGGTGAGGTAGTCCGTCTCCCCCCACTCGGTCTCGTCGTAGCCGTAGCCCACGACTGGGTCGCCAGCGTCGACGGCATCGGCCCGGTCGCGCAGGCGGTCGAGCGCCGCCTCGCGGCTCGTCGCCCCCGAGAGGTCGGCGTGGACGAGGCGGCGTCCGAGCACGTCGAGGTGGGTGTGCGCGTCGATAAAGCCAGGCAGGACGACGCCGCCGTCGCAGTCGACGACGCGTGTGTCGACGCCGGCCAAAAAGTCGAGTTCGTAGGCGTCGCCGACGCGGGTGATCCGACCATCACGGACGGCGACCGCCTCGTGGGTCTCGTCGGGACGCGCGAGCGTGTGGACCTCCGCGTTCGTCAGGAGGAGGTCGGCAGCCTCGGTCATGAACGACCTGCCGCGGGCGAGCGCGTTAACGCTTGTGGGCGGTCGAAAGCGGCGGACGACCGCCACGGCGGGCCTCACCGACGCAGTTTTCGGACGCCGTAGACGGCGAGTTCGGTGCCGTAACAGAACACACAGCCCCGGAACCGCGGTCGCGTGAGTTCGTCAGCCTCGGTCGACTCGGCTCCGGTGTCGGCGTCGACTGTCTCTCCCATGCCGATCCGTCGGGCGGAAGCGAATTAACCGTGAAGCGGTCGTGCGCAGCGCACGGACGACCGATCGTACCGTCGGAGCGCGCTTACGGCGCGTAGTAGTACTCGCCTGCCCGCTTCTGTTCCCGATCCAACTGGCTCTCGGGCTTGTTGATCCGGGGTCGCCCCGTCCGCTCGTCGCGGCGGAACGTGATGTTCAGATCCGCGAGGAAGTCGTTCATGCCCGAGCGCATGTCCTGCGGTTTCGAGGCGTGCCCGTGGTCGGCGGGTTCGCCGTCGAACACCATCAGCCGGTCGGCCAGCAGGTCGATCATGTAGATGTCGTGGTCGATGACCATCGCCGTGGCGTCGTGGTTCTCGGCGTAGCGACGGATGGCGGAGGTGGCCTGCACCCGCTGTTCGACGTCGAGGTGCGCCGACGGTTCGTCGAGCAGGTAGAGGTCGGCGTCCTTCGAGAGACAGGCCGCGATGGCGACGCGCTGGCGCTCCCCGCCCGAGAGGTCGGTCAACTGCTGTTCCATGATCCGCTCCAGTTGGAGGGGCTTGGCGATCTCCGTGTTCCAGAAGGAGGTGCCGAAGTCGTCCGTGATCGAGGAGAGGAAGGTGTCGACGCGCATCGGCTGGTCCACCTCGACGTACTGCGGTTTGTAGGCGATGTCGAGGCGGAAGTCCACGTCGCCCGAATCGGGTTCGAGCGACCCCGCGAACAGCTTCGCGAGCGTCGACTTCCCGATCCCGTTCGGCCCGACCACGCCCAGTACCTCGCTCTTGTAGATGGTGCCCCCCTCCACGTCGAGGGAGAACTCCCCCTCGCCGTAGGACTTCGAGAGGTCGGGGTACTCGACCAGCGGCGTCCCCGTCACCGACTCGCGAGGGGCGTGTTCCTCGAACGTGATCTCGTTCGGGCGGATGCGCATGTTCTCGTTGTCGAGGTAGCCCTGGAGATACTCGTTGATGCCGTTCCTGACCGATTTGGGGTCGGTGATGACGCCGTACGCGCCGGGTTCGCCGTAGGCGACGTGGATGCGGTCGGCCAACAGGTCGAGGACGGCGAGGTCGTGTTCGACGACGAGCATCGAGCGATCCTCCTCGTCGGCGAGTTCGCGGACGAGGCGGGCGGCGGTGACGCGCTGCCCGATGTCGAGGTAGGGGGTGATCTCGTCGAGGAAGTAGAAGTCGGCGTCGCGGGCGAGCGTCGCCGCGAGCGCGACGCGCTGGAGTTCACCACCGGAGAGGGTGTCGATGGGCTGGTCGATCACTGGTCGGATCGAGAGGCGGTCGATCAGGTCGTCGACGACGCCACGTTCGTCGGTGCCCGCCAGTAGTTGACGGGTCTTCCCGTCGAACTGATCCGGGATGCGGTCGATGTACTGGGGCTTGCGCGCGACCGTCACCGCGTCGTCGGTCAGGCGTTCGAGGTAGTTCTGGAGCGCCGTCCCCCGGTAGCGATCGAGCACCGTCTCCCAGTCGGGGTCGGTGTCGTACTGGCCGAGATTGGGAATCATCTCGCCCGCGAGCGCGTGGACCGCCGTCGACTTCCCGATCCCGTTCGGCCCGAGCAGCCCCGTCACCGTCCCCGATTCGGGGATTGGGAGCCCGTAGAGCGCGAACGCGTTCTCGCCGTAGCGATGGACCGGGTCGTCGGTCAACTCCGAGGGGAGGTTGATGATCTCGATGGCGTCGAACGGACACTTCTCGACGCAGATGCCGCAGGTCTCGCCCAGACAGAGCTCCTCGGAGATGCTGATCTGTTCGGGACCGCCGTCGTAGAGGTCGGGGTCGTCGTGTCGCTCCTCCAGCGTGACGATGCACTCCTCGCCCGTCCGATTGGGCGGGCAGAAGTTCGCACATTCGTAGTTACAGCGGTCGGGTTGACACCGGTCGAGGTCGACGACCGCGATACTGTCGTCGGCCATCGTTACAGGGAGACGCCGGTGGTGAGAAGAATTGCGAACGTGATGAACCAGAGCGTGAGCGTCATGAACGCCACGTAGAGGTGGTCCTTCGGGCCGAAGTCCGAGACGTCGATGCCGATTGCCTTCAGCACCGGGTACTGGCCGGCGACGGCGGCGACCGCGAGCACGAGCGCCCGTGTGTCGGACGCCGCCGCCGCTCCGGTGCCGACGACGACGCCTGCGGCGAGTGCGGCCGCGACGCCGCCGAGACAGGCCAGCGTGGTGACCGTCACCCCGCGGACGTGGCTCGAGAGGCCAGTCTCGGTCTGCGTTTCCGTAGCCATACACGTCCCTGCGGCGGCGGGCATGAAAAGGCGTTCGATACGGCGAATCGTCGGATTCGGCGGGTCAGTCCGTCCGCACGAACGCGTCCACACACACGCTCCGCTCCGGGCGCACCATCACGGGGTTGAGATCGAGTTCCGCCACGTCCCGGCGTTTGGCCACGAGGTTTCCGACCTTGGTGACGAGGTTGGCGAGGCTGTCCAGCGACGCGTCGGCGCCGAACTCGTGTTCGAACCGGGCGGGGATGTCCGTCCGGTCGAGCGCACCGTAGGCGTCCCCCTTGCCGAACGGCGCGACGAGGTGGGTGGTGTCCTGCAGGGCCTCGACCTGCGTCCCGCCGGAGCCGAGGGTGACGACCGGACCGAGGTTTGGGTCCTGTGACGCGCCGACCAGCGCCTCCACGCCGCCCTCGACCATCTCCTGGACGAGGACGCCCTCGATGGTCGCGTCGGCGTCGTGTTCGAAGACGTTCGCGACGATCTCCTCGTAGGCACGCTGGGCCGCCGCGGGGGAGTCGACGCCGACCCGGACCGCGCCGATCCGGTTGCGGTGGGCCACGTCCGGCGAGTCGACTTTCATCACGACCGGCGTCCCGATTCGGCTGGCGTAGCGGGCGGCCTCCTCGCTCGACGTGGCCGACCGCGTCGCCGGCAGGTCGACGCCGTAGTCTTCCAACAGGGCCGTCGCCCGCGACCACGCGAGCGTGCTGTCGCTCGGCAGGTCGGAGACGGACCGCTCGCCGAGTTCGAACGGCGGCCGACCCACTAGCCGATCCCTGGCCTCGTCGAACCGGACGAGCGACGCCAGCGCGTCGATGGACTTCCCGGGTTCGTAGAACAGCGGATACTCGGCGCGGACGCGCTCGTACGGTTGCGGGTCGTCGAGGTCGGCTGGCTCCCGCCGTCCGGTCCACAGGAAGATGACGGGGTCGTCGGTCATCTCGGCGACCGCCAGCAGGTGGTCGGCGATCACGTCCGCGTCCTCGTCCACCGCCGAGAGACCGATCCCGAAGACGTAGGCGTCGAAGCTGTCGTCGGCGAACAGCGCCGCCGCGACGTCGGGGAGTACCTCCGCACCCTGTGCGCGGATATCGACCGGGTTGTGGAGTTCGCCGAAGGTGAGCAGGTCGTCCATCTCCAGCAGCGCCGTCTCCGTCTCGTCGGCCAGTTGCGGGAGGTCGAGTCCACGCTCCTCCGCGAGGTCGGCAAGCAGCGTGGCGAGGCCGCCGCTGGTCGAGGCGATGCAGACGCGACGGGAGTCCGGCGGATCGAACGCCGCGTGCGCCTGCGCCCGGGTGGTGAGATCCGGGATGTCCGGGACGCGCTCGATGCCCGCCTGCCCGAAGGCGGCGTCCCAGGCGGCGTCGTTGCCGGTGAGCGACCCGGTGTGGGACTCGGCGGCCGCCTGCGCCACGTCCGAACTCCCGACTTTCACCGCCAACACGGGCGTGCCGGTCGCCACCGTCTCCCGTGCCACCTCGATGAACCGCCGGGGCTCAGTCACGCCTTCGATGTAGGTGCAGATCACCTCGACGTCCGGATCGGCGGCCATATACTCGACGTAGTCCGCGAGGCTCTGATCCACCTCGTTGCCCGTCGAGACGATGTGGGAGAAGTGGGTGTCCTCGTCGGCGGCGTTCTCGAAGAACGTGGCGAAGGAGAGCGCGCCGGACTGACTGGCGAGGCCGATGTTCCCCGGGTCGGGTTCCCGCGAACAGATGCCCGTCAACACCGTCCCCGCCTGTGTGTTCGCGAGGCCGATACAGTTCGGTCCCGCGACGTTGATCGCGTACTCCTCGGCGGTGGCTTCGAGTTCGGCCTCCAGTTCGGCGCCGCGTTCGTCGGCTTCGCTGAACCCGGTCGTGATGACCAGCGCCGCGGGAATCCCGAGTTCGCCCGACTCACGTACTACGTCGACGACGTGCTCACGGGGGACGACCACGACCACGAGGTCGACGACGGCCGGCAGGTCCGACACGGCGTCGTAACACCGGCGGTCCCACGCCGACTCGCGATTGGGGTTGACGAGATACAGGTCGCCGTCGTACCCGTACGACGTGAGGTGCTCCGTGATCCGCGAGGAGTACCACGAGTCCGGACTTGCGCCCACGATGGCCAGCGACGCCGGATCGAACAGCGGATCGAGGTTTCGACGTGTGTCTTGTACACCCATAGACAACGGTCGATATGCATTGCCCATTAATGATGGGAGTTGCGGCACTATTGACACCGCGCCCATCTCCGTGAACGGCGCGTCTCCGTCTGGTCGCCGGCCGACTCGTCGCCGGTGCGCATCACCGGGTCGGGTCGTGAACCTTTAAGCCGGTGGCCACGTTCGATTGACGTGATGGCTGGAACTGACGAGGAGGGTCTGGACGACCTTCCCCCGAGCGCGAAACTGGTTTTCAAGGTCCTCGAATACAACGGATCGCTGACCCAGAAGGGGATCGTCGAGGAGTCGATGCTGTCGGCCCGGACGGTTCGCTACGCGCTCGAACGACTCGAGGACATCGGCGTCGTGGACGAGGACGTCTACTTCGCCGACGCGCGACAGAATCTCTACCAGCTCAACGAGACGGTGCTCGCCGAGGAAAAAAGCGACGCCGACGCGGCCTGTGTCGAGTGCGACTAAGTCGGCAGGACGGTAATCCGCTGTTTCTCGTCGATGGCGCGTTCGAGTTCGTCCGCGATGGCGCTGCCGCGTGACACCTGAATCTCCCCCCCCCGACCGACCGTCGCGGTGAAGAGATACTCGCCGTCGGCCTGGACCTCGACCGTCTCGCCGACCTCTGCGCCCTCGGCCACGTCGACGACGACGTGCCGGGAGGTGACTTCGGGGGTGACGACGGTGCCCTGGCGTGGTGTGCCGCTGCCTCCGGCATCGGCGCCGCCGCTCCCGCTTCCGCTGCCGCCGCCGGACGGCCGCTCGTCCAGCGTCCGCACGTCGATGTCGATGCCGAGGCGATCCTCCACGTCGCTGATGCGGCCGCCGCCCTTCCCGATGACGTAGGAGATGTCGTCCTCCTCGACGTAGACGACGGCCTCGTTCTGACCCTTCAGTTCGACTTCGACGTGACCGCGGGCGATGGAGCGAATCTCGCGCTCGACTTCCTTGCGCGCCAGCCGGGAGACGCCCGTCTCACTCCCCTCGTCGCCGTCGAGGGGGACGGTGACGACCTGCCGGTTGAACGTGTAGATTTCGTAGGCGGGCTTGCCCGTCTCGAAGTCCGAAATCTGGATGACCGGCCGGGCGAGGTCCTCGGCGGTCAGCCCCTCGGGTACCTTGACCTCCGTCGTCACGTCGTAGACGGTGTCGACGCGGCCGGCCTCGATGTAGACCACCGTGTCCACGACCTGCGGGATCATGCCGAGTTCGACCCGGCCGACCAGCCGCTGGAGCGCGTCGATGGCGCGGGTGGCGTGGACGACGCCCACCATGCCGACGCCGGCGAGGCGCATGTCCGCAAAGACCTCGAAGTCGTCCGTCTTGCGCACCTCGTCGTAGATGGTGTAGTCCGGACGAACCAACAGGAGGGAGTCCGCGGTCTTGGCCATGTCGCCCCCGAGCGCCGTGTACTGGGTGATGTCGGGGCCGACCTGCAGGTCGCGGGGCTTCTCCATCGTCTTGACCGCGTTGTCGTGGCCCGCGAGGAACTCCGCGACGGCCTGGGCGAACGTGGACTTCCCCGCGCCGGGCGCGCCGGAGATGAGCACGCCGCGCTGGCGTTCGAGCAGCCGCTCTTTCAGATCCTCGGCGAACTCGTAGTCCTCCAGGTCCGTCTTGACGATCGGCCGGACGGCGGTGATTTCGAAGCCGTCCGCGAACGGCGGGCGGGCGACGGCGATGCGGTAGGACCGGTACTGGACGATGGACATTCCCGGCTCGTCGAGTTCGACGAAGCCGTCGGGGCTGGCCCGCGCCGTCTCCGCGACGTCGTGGGCGAACTCCTTCATCTCCGCCTCCGTGGTCACCTCGTCGCGGATGACCTCGTAGTGCATGTCGCCGATGGCGCCGCGCTTGGCCTTCGGCTTCGACCCGGCGCGGAGGTGGACGGACATGGTGGTTTCGTCGAAGAAGGACTCGATTTCGAGGCCCTCGGCGTCGCGGCCGCGGGGTTCGACGTACTCCACGTCGAGCCCCTTGGCCCGGCTCACCTCGGCCTGCACCACGTCGCTGGTCAGGAGCGTGGCGCCCAGGTCGGCCGCCACGTCGCGGACGATGGCGTCGATTTCGCCCTCGTCGGCGCCGCGTTTCTGTCCGGCGTCGGGGCGGTTGCCGTAGTACTCGACCGAGATAGTCGATTCCTCGGCCAGTTCGACCAGTCGCTGTAGCTCCTCGATACCCTCCCAGCCGGTGTCGTGGCCCTCGTTGGCCTGCCACTCGAGTTCGCCGACGACGGCCTCGGGGACGGTGATGGTCGCCCCCTCGTAGGCACCGGAGTCGACGCGTTCGGACACGCGGCCGTCGATGACCGCGCTCGTGTCCGGTACGACGTTCATGGGCGAATTCGGGGGGCGAGACGGATAAGGGTATTCAAGCGGCGGTCCGAGAGCGGCCGAGTATAAGGGTGCGGCCCCCCTCGACGGAGCCATGAGCGACACGCTGGCGCTGACGCGCCGACTGGTTTCGATTCCCAGCCACGAGGACGAACGGGCGGCGGGCGACGCCGTCGAGTCGTGGCTCCGGTCGGAGACGGACGCCCGGGTCCGCCGGGACGACGCCGGGAACGTGATCGCCCGCCGTGGCGACGGTGACCGGTCGCTCGCGCTGGTCGGCCACCACGACGTGGTGCCGCCCGCGGACGAACAGACCGACGGCGACGACTACGTGATCGAGGAGCGGGACGGCCGCCTCCACGGCCGCGGCACCGCGGACATGAAGGGAAGCCTCGCGGCGGCGATGGTCGCTTTCCGCGACGCCGACCCAGCGACCGAACTCGTCTTCGCCTCGTTCGTCGGCGAGGAGCAGGGTGGCGTGGGCGCCCGCGCCGCCATCGACGCGGGCTTTGCCCCCGATTACGCCGTCGTCGGCGAGGGATCGACGGGCTACTCCGCGCCGGGCGTGACCGACGTGGCCGTCGCCCACAAGGGCCGGCGCGGGAGCACGCTCGTCGCCCGCGGGGAGAGTGCCCACGCCAGCGAACCCGAAGCGGGCGAGAACGCCGTCTATCGCGCCTGCGACGCCGTGGACGTGGTGCGCGACTGCGACGCCCCGGCGACGACGGTGCTGGGCCAGGAGCTACGGGGAAGCGTCGCTGTCACCGAAATCGGCGGCGGATCGGCGTGGAACGTCGTCCCCGAGCGGTGCGAGGTGACGGTGGACGAACGGACCGTCCCGGGGGAACGGGTCGCCCTGGAGCGGGTCGAGTCGGTGCCCGGCGTCGAGTGGGTCGTCGATCAGGATCTCCCGCCGATGGCCTGTGACGACCCCGACTTCGCGGCGACGGTGCTCGACGCGGCGCGCACGGTGCAGGACGGGCAGGCCGAACGGGTCGCCAAACCCCACGCGACGGACGCGGGGTGGCTGGCAGCGGCGGGGACGGCCTGTCTCGTCTGTGGCGCCGCCGAACCGGGCGAGGCCCACACCGCCGAAGAGAGCGTCGCTATCGACGTGCTGGAGCGGTGCGAGCGCATCTACCGCAGCGTCGCCGAGTCAGTTCCGGTGTCGACGGGGTGATTCGGCGCAGGCCGTACAGTTAATCCACCCGCGTGAGACGATGGGGTGTGCCACACATCCACGAGTATCACTGCGACACGTGCGCGTTCGAGATGCCCAGCGGGTGGGGTGGGTACATGTACGTGCAAGCGAAGGTCTGTTCGGCGTGTGGGGAGACTGTCGACGAAATCGAGGACGCCTGTGGCGGGTGTGGGACGCCGACGGAGGAGGTGGAAGCCGACGGATACGAGCGGGTCGTCTGTCCGCATCCGATGGAACACGTCACCGTGGAGCGCGTGTTGGGCGAGAATCCGAGGGAGGAGACACGCGAGGAGCGAACGGGTTTCAACGCCTACTGCGTCTGTCGCGACTGCCTGTCGCAGTTCGATCTAGATACGGAACGAGACGAGCGCCGCTGCCCCGACTGTGACGGTGAGCGGGTGGCAGCGCTGAGCGAGTTGGTGGGAGAGGAGTGTCCGAACTGCGCCGAGGGGACGTTCATCGAGGGTGAGTCGAGGGGTGTAGCGTGACGGGGAGTCGGTCGGATACGGGGCGGAGCGATCAGCCGTCGAGTTCGACGACTCGGCCGACGCGCTGCCGGAACGTCGACAGCGTCTCGCGTTCGGCCCGCGAGACCGAGTCGTCGCCGGCTATCGCGTCCCCCGACAAGGCGTTGAGAACGGCCGTCTCGGCCCGCTCGCAGTAGTCGAGCAGTCGCGCCGGGTCGGCGTCCGGCTGTTGAAAGGGGATGGTGGCGTCGTTGACGAAGACGGCCCGCGGATCGGCGGGCGCGGCGTCGAGGATGGCGGCCGCGCGGCGGGCGTTGTCGGCCGCGAGACCGGACGCCTCGTCGTCGGTGTCGGCCGTCGCCCGCGGCGCGTGGGCGTCGAGGACGCCGCGCCACACCCCCGCCGGCGGCGTGACGAAGCGGTCGAGGCGGCCACCGAGCACCCGCCCGTCGCGCTCCACCTCGGGGGCGAACTCGAGGACGACGACGCCCTCGGTCCCTTCGCGCTCCAGCCACGCCGTCAGCGCGCGCGCGGTCAGGCGGGTCTTGCCGACGTTCGAGGGGCCGACGACGAGGGTCGTGCCCGCGAGCGGGAACGGGAGGGCGTCGTCGTCGGGCATCGTCTCAGACCAGTTCCTCGCGGGCGAACTTGCCGCCGAGGACGAGGGTCGCGACGCCGAGCGCGACGGCAAAGGCGAGGACGGCGCCCGAGAGGGGGCCGACGCCGCCCGCCACCTGCGACCGGACGAAGTTGGCGGCGAGCGCCCCAGTGACGACGAGCAGCGCCGCGCCGCCGACGTTGGCGAGAAGGGAGTTCGGCGACGGGACGGCGTCGGAGTTCAACAGGTAGAGGACGATGGCGATGGCGAAGGGTGTGCCGACCGTCCCCAGCGCGAGGACGAGGACGAGCTGGCCGAGGACGGCGCCGCCGATGAACGCGCCGGGCGCCGAGAGGAGGGCGGCGGCGACGAGCAGGCCCCGATATCGGGAGTCCTCGATTGTCGTCCCCCAGCCGAGTTTGTCGGCCAGCAGGAACGGGGGGACGATGGTGTTGCCGCCGAGTGTCGAGACGGCGGCGCCCCAGAGGCCGAGCAGGAACAGCCATTTAGCGCTGGGGCCGACCAGCGGGCCGAGCGCCTGCGCCGCGCCCACGGTGGAGAGGTCCGCGGAGGTGAGGACGCTCGCGGTGACGAGGAAGATGGCCAGGGAGTAGACGCCGAAGGCGACGAGCATCGAGGCCCCGATGTCGAACGTCGCGAGGTCGTAGTCGTCGCGGGTCCACTCCCGCGAGCGCATCGTGTAGGAGTGCATCGTGATGAGCGTGATGTGTACGGCGCCGCCGAGGATGCCCGCGGCGACGAGGGCACCGCCCGAGGGGACGGCGGGGACGAGGCCCGCGACGGCCGCCCCGGGGTCGATGGGCACGACGAACAGGCTGGCGACGAACGCGAGGACGACGAGCGCCACCAGCACCTTGGCCGCGAGTTCGAGGAAGCGGTAGCCCCGACCGGCGAGGCCGACGGCGAGGACGAGCGCCCAGACGACGCCCCAGAGACGGGCGTCGATACCGGTGACCGTCGAGGAGACGGTCGCGACGGTCTTCATGATCACCAGCTGAGCGACGCCCGCGGCGATGACCGCGTCGGCGACGAGCAGCCACGCCCACCACTCGCCGAGGTGGTCCTCGACGACGGCGACGATGCCGCGTTCGGTCAGGAGGCCAAGACGCATCGCGAGATACTGCGCGAGCGCGCCAGCGCCGGCCGAGAGGACGACCACCCAGAGGAGCTGGTAGCCAAAGAGCGCGCCGGCGGTCACGAGGCTGGCGATGGTCGCCGGGCCGGCCGCGATGGCGCCGGCGACCCACGAGGGACCCATGCCGGAGAGATAATTCGTGAGGCGGGCAGTGGGCCCCGAATCCGGCGACGGTCGGGTCACGTCCGTATCTGTCATGCCTCCCGGTCGACGCCTCGCCCGTATAGATGTTACCACTCGGTTGTATCGACGAGTGGCATCGCGGGGTTGATAACGGCGCGAAACCACGTCCGGACATGAGCGATACGCAGGCGGCGTACGACGACTTGCTCGGCCACGTCGGCCGCATCGCGAACGTCTCGCACGCGGAGGAACTGCTCTCCTGGGACCAGCAGGTGATGATGCCCGAGGGCGGGACGCCCGCCCGATCGCGCCAGCTCTCGGCGCTCTCGGCGGTCGAACACGACCTGCTCACCGCCGACGAACTCGGACGACTGCTCGACGAGTTGGAGGAGGCCGACCTCGACGACGAGCAGGCGGCCGTCGTCCGCGAGATGCGTCGGGAGCAGGAGCGCGCCGTCCGCGTCCCAACGGACCTCGTGGAACGGATCTCCGCGGCGTCGTCCGAGGCGCTGACGGCGTGGCGCGAGGCGAAAGAGGCGGACGACTTCGACGCGTTCGCCCCGCACCTCGAAGAACTGGTCGAGTTGCGGCGGCGGTACGCCGAGCACGTCGACCCGGACCGGGACCCCTACGAGGTGCTCTTCGAGGAGTACGAACCCTGCCTCCCCCTCGCTCAGGCCGAGGACGTGCTGACGGACCTGCGGGACGCGGTGGTGCCGCTGGTCGACGACATCCGGGCGTCCGAGGCCGACCTCGCGACGGACGCCTTCGCGGGGACGTTCGGGGCCGACACACAGGAGGAGCTGATGCGCGAGGCGCTGGACCTGCTCGGCTACCCGTGGGACCGGGGTCGTCTGGACGAGGCCCCCCACCCGTTCTCGACCGGGACGACCTTCGACGCCCGGATCACCACCCGCTACGACGAGGAGAATCCGATCGGCGCCCTGCTGTCGACGATCCACGAGTTCGGCCACGCCACCTACACCCTCGGCCTGCCCGACGACGCCTACGGGACGCCGCTGGGCGAGGCGCGCGACCTCTCGATCCACGAATCACAGTCGCGGCTGTGGGAGAACCACGTCGGCCGGTCGACGGCGTTCTGGGAGCTGTTCCTGCCGCGCGTGGTCGAGCGGTTCTCCGGCGTCGAGGACGTGAGCGTCCGTGAGGCGTACGAAGCGGTCAACGCGGTCGACCCCTCGAACCGCATCCGGGTGGAGGCGGACGAACTCACCTACCACCTCCACATCGTCCTCCGGTTCGAGATCGAGCGCGACCTGATCCGTGGGGATCTGGCAGTCGACGACGTGCCGACCGTCTGGAACGACAAGATGGCGTCGTACCTCGGGGTCCGCCCCGAGACGGACGCCGAGGGCTGTCTGCAGGATATCCACTGGTCGCACGGCTCCTTTGGCTACTTCCCCACCTACTCGCTGGGGAGCGTCGTCGCCGCGCAGTTGTTCGACGCCGCGGAGGCGGACATCGAGGGGCTGGAAGGCCGGATCCGCGAGGGCGAGTTCGACGCCCTGCACGACTGGCTGACCGAGAACGTCCACCGCCACGGCAAGCGCTTCGAGACGAACGAACTGGTCCGGCGCGCGACGGGCGAGGACGTGTCGGCGGACGCCTTCGTCGACTACGCGACGGCGAAGTACGGCGACCTGTACGGGCTCTCTAGTAGCGTCTGAAACTGTTTGCACACTCGATCGCAAGACCGCGGCCGATCAGGTGTGCGATGACTTGCAAACGCGACGGGAGCGCACGACTGCAGCCTGCCCAGGCACGCTGTGCCAAACTTACCCACACCAATACGTCTAAGTGATGGTATGACGTACCATGGCGTGTATGGCAGCCGGACCCAGCGAACACGACGACGAACTGTTCGACCAGTTCCTCGCGGACAACGGCCACGAAACCACACCGGTACGCTGGGAACGATCCTATAACAAGCTGCAGTGCCCGGACTGTGGGGCACTGCACGACGAGGCCGCGACCGACTGCTCGGTCTGTGGCTGGGACCCGGCCGCGTAGCCGGGTCAGCGTCGGCGTCGTCGACTGTCCCCCCGAGCCACGCCGTTTATACAGCCGCGGGGCGTGTAACGTGACAATGAGTGACGACGCGACGGTCACCCGCCTCTTCGGTGGCCCCGGTAGCGGGAAGACGACGGCCCTCCTCGACCGCGTGGACGAGCTGCTGGAAGACGACGACGTGAGCATCCGCGACGTGCTGGTCGTCTCGTACACCAGGGCGGCGGCCGCGGAGGTGCGCGAACGCCTCGCCGAGCGCCTCGACACGACCCCCCGTGCGCTCCAGGGCAACGTCTGTACGATGCACGCGAAGGCGTACGAACTGCTCGACCTCTCGCGTGGCGACGTCGTCGGCGAGAGCGACAAGGAGGAGTTCTGCGAGGAGTACGGCGTCGAGTACGAGGACGAGTACGGCGGTGCCGGGCGCCGAACGGCCCGGTCGACGACGCTCGGCAACAAGATCATCGCCACCAGCCAGTGGCTCCAGCGCACTCAGCGCGACGTGGCCGACTGGTACGACGTGCCCTTCCAGTGGGACGTCGAGGCGGTGCGGCTCCCACCCGATATCGACCCGAACGCCCAGGAAGGGAACAAGTACACGCCGACGTGGCCGACCGAGGACGACCGGGTCGACGTACCCGAGGTCATCCGCGCGTGGCGGTCCTACAAGGGCGAACACGGCCTCGTGGGCTTCGCCGACATGCTCGAACGGGTGGCCCAGCGGTCGCTCGTCCCCCACGTCGACTACCTCGTCATCGACGAGTTCCAGGACATCACGACCCTCCAGTACGAGGTGTACGAGGAGTGGAAACCCCACATGAACGGGGTCCTGATCGCCGGCGACGACGACCAGGTCGTCTACGCCTGGCAGGGCGCCGACCCCAACATCCTGCTCGACGCCACCGTCCACGAGGACGTGGTCCTGCCCAACTCCTACCGACTCCCCTCGCGCATCCTCAACGTCGTCAACCGGGAGATCAGGCACATCGACAAGCGCCAGGAGAAGGACCTGAACCCGCGCAAGGAGGGCGGCGTCGTCGAAGGCATCCAGAACCCCTCGATGTTCGAGGTGGTGCGGAACGTCCAGCACACCGTCGACAGTACGGAGGAGACGCTGATGATCCTCTTCCGGGCCCGCTACCAGATGTTCCAGTTCATCGACGACTTCCTCCCGAAGGGCATCCCGTTCTCGGTGATGACGGACCAGCGGATGTGGACCGACCGCCTCACGCAGTACGTCCGCGCCGTCGAGAAACTGGCGGCCGACGACCCGATCACGGGACTGGAGGCGCGCCGCCTCGCCGACATGCTCCAGGATTCGGCGTTCGGGACGAACGAGCGCGACGAGTTCTACGAGACGCTCGACGACCGCGAGGAAGCGGCAGATGTCGACGACATCGCGGAGATCGAGATCGAATCCGCGGTGGTACAGGACCACATCCCCTTCATGCCGGATCGGGCCTCCGCGGGCGACATGCTCCGGAAAGTGACGAGTTTCCAGCGCAACTCGGTCGACGCCTACTTCGACGGCGAGTATCACGGCATGGACCCGAATCGGGTCCGCATCGGCACCATCCACTCCGCGAAGGGTCGCGAGGCCGACCACGTCTTCGTCTGTACCGACCTCACGGAGAAGGTGGTCGAGCAGATGGCCGCGAGCGTCGACGATCCGACCGCGGTCGACGGCGTCGAGGAGTTCACCGCCCACACCAGCCCGGTCCCCCTCCTCACCGACAACGAGCGGCGCGTGTTCTACGTCGGGATGAGTCGGGCGCGCGAACGCCTCGTCCTCCTGGAGAACCTCATCGGCGGCGCGCCGACCCTCCCGATCAGCGTCGTCCTCCACAACGAGCTCCGCGACGAGGACGCCGAGGAGATGCTGGAGGACGCGCAGGCGACGCCCGCCCCCGAACCCGAGCCGTGAGCGTCGAGGCGATGCGGTCGGGCGCCGAATCGGGACTGGTCGCCGTCGCGACCCGCCTCGACGAGGCGACGGTCGTCGACGGGCGAGTGCACGCCGACGGCGCCCCGCTCACCCCGGCGGCCCTCGAAACCGTCGGCGACGACGCCGCGGGACTGACGGACGCAACGACCGTCGCGGCCGGCGACGGGACGCTCCGAGCGGACGATCCGATCGTCGTCGCGATCTCCCCCCGCGTCGACGGCGACGCGACCCCCCTCGCACGGACGTTCGTCCTCGACGGGAGCGGGGGCTGGGAGCGCCGGGCGGCCGTCGCCGTCGAGATGGCCCACGACGCCGTCCGCCGGGTAGCCGAACCGGGCGTACCGGCCCGCCGGATCGCCGACGAGGCTGTCGCGGAACTCGGCGCGTACGGCCTCGCCGTCGGCGACGGGGCGGTCGCCCGCGGAGTCGACGCCGGAACCGACTTCTCGACCGACACGCCACTCGAAGCCGGTCAAGAGTTCGTCCTCGATCCGACGGCGCGGGACCCGGACCCCGAAACCGACCGTGGGCGCGTGCGCGTCGGCGAGTGGTACGCCGTCACCGAGTCGGGGTGTCGGCGACTGGGGACCCTGCCGGCGTCGCTGTCGCCCGCGGCGTACCGGTAGTTACTCGTCGTCCGACTCCGACTCCGGCTCCTTCACCGCCCCCCCGACGACGCGTTCGAGAACGGCGCCGGGCAGGTCGGCGGGGGTAGTGAGCCGACGGGGTAACACGACCATCAACACGGCGACGATCAGGAGCCCGGCACCGAGCGGTCGGTTTCCGGCGACGAACGTCTCGATGCCGTACAGACCGACGGGGAGAGCGAAGATGAGCGAGGCCGCGAGGCCGACGGTTTCCAGAATCCCGAGTCGCATTGGCGGCGATAGGCGCCGACGAGTCAAAAGGGGCGTCGATTCCGCGTTACTCCGCGACGCCCGGCGGCAACTCGTCCACGTCGTCGACGCTCAGCCCCGTCGTGACGAGGAGGCGGAGCCCCCGCCGGACCGACATGTCGACCTCGTACACGTCGTCGTGGGGGACGAGTGCCAGCGTCCCGGCGGTGGGGTTGGGACTGTTGGGGAGGAAGACGGTGAAGAGGTCCTCGTTGGTCGCACGGCGGGTTGCACGCGGCGCTTCGTTGGTGACAAAGCCGACGGCGTAGACGCCCTCGCGCGGGAACTCGACGAGGACGACGGCGTCGTAGCCGGCGGTGCGCTGGGCGAGCGACTCGCTCACCTGCCGGACGCCGAAGTAGACGGTGCGGACGAGGGGGACGAGGCGGATGGCTCGCTCGACGCCGCCGAAGAGACGTTTTCCGAGCCGCCACGACGCGAGATAGCCGAGGAGCGTGATCCCCGCGGCGATGAGCAGGGCCGCGAGCAACTGCGCGACCACCTCGACGTTGCCGGTGTAGTTCGTCAGCCGCGTCGCCTGCACCAGCGGATTCAGGAGGCCGGTCGTGCGGACGAAGACGAACTGGAGGACGAACAGCGTCACTGCGAGCGGCGTCACGAGCAGGAGCCCGGTGACGAAACTGGTTCGGAGCCGACCGCTGAGAGTCATACCGGAAGCGCGACGGGCAGGCGGATAAGTGTCGGGCGCCGGATCGCAACCCCTTACACTGGCGGTGGCGAACGGGGGGGCATGTTCACGGGTATCGTCGAGGGGACGGGCGAGGTGGTCGGCGTCGAGACGACCGAGGACGGCCGCCGTCTCCGCATCGGCCACGGGTTCGACACGGTCGAACACGGTCAGTCCATCGGCGTCAGCGGCGTCTGTCTCACCGTCGAGCGCTACGACGACGACTGGTTCGAGGTGTTTCTGGCGAGCGAGACGGTCGCGAAGACGTACCTCGGCGGCGTCGAAGTCGGCGACGCCGTCAACCTCGAACGCGCCATGCCCGCCGACGGACGCTTCGACGGCCACATCGTCCAGGGACACGTCGACGGCGTCGCGACCGTCGAGGCCGTCGAGCGGATCGGCGACGACTGGGCGTTCACCGTCTCGCTCCCGCCGGATCTGGCCCGCTACGTCGTCTCGAAGGGCTCTATCACGCTCGACGGCATCAGCCTCACCGTCGCCGAACTCGACGACGACGCCGGAACCATCACCATCGCCATCATCCCCACCACCTACGATCTGACGACGCTGTCGGCGAAGGAGCCGGGCGATCCGGTCCACGTCGAGGTGGACGTGGTGGCGAAGTACGTGGAACGGCTGGTTGGCGACGCCGGCGGGGACGCGTAGGCGGCGTCAGGAGTCGAACTCGGTCGTTTCCACGTCGAACGTCGACTCCTCGGCCGCCTCGTCCTCGTGGACCGACCGGTAGGTGTGGCTGTACCGGCGGATCTTCCGGAAGAGCAGGAGGCCGAAGAACCCGTCGTAGAGCAGGACGTAGACGAAGTACGACGGGAGCTGGGGCAGGCCTGTCGTGACGGCGACCAGCGCCGACCCGATGCCGACGGTGGTGTTGTAGGTGGCGTGGATGAACGCGGCGATCAGAAGGCCCTTGATGACGATGGGGCCACGGTTCTCCGGGTTGAACTTCGCGAGACCGAGGTAGTAGCCGGCGAAGGCGGAGTAGATGACGTGCCCCGGGCCGGCGAGGGCGCGGACGGCCGTGATGCCACCGCCGAGGCCGATGAGGCCGAGCCCACCCGCCGTCGGCGCGTCGAGGTTCTGGGTGATGTAGAGGGCGTTCTCGATGGTGGCGAAGCCGAGGCCGGCGACGGCGCCGTACACCGCGCCGTCGACGACGGCTTCGAAGCGGTCGTGGCCGTACGCGTAGAGCCGGACGGCGAGGAGTTTCACCGTCTCCTCGACGGGGCCGACGATGAGGAAGAAAAAGAGCGCGTTGCCGACGAAGCCGAGGGCGGTGAAGTAGCCTTTCGTGACCGAGTTGAGCACCGCCGCGAAGTTGGCGGTCAGGACGCCGAGGAGGAACGTCCCAACGAGGAGGGAGAGCGGTTCGCCGCTCGTTACGTCCGTCCGCCGGACGTAGATTGCGAGGCCGAGCGCCGGGAGCGCTGAGAGGAGGGTCAGCGCGCCGATCTGTGGATCGGTCAGCGCGCTCAACCCGCCGATGCCGACGAGAATGAGCAGGGCGACGCCGATCACGAACAGGCGAGCCGACGCGACTAGGACGCGGTAGATCCCGGAGGAGACGGTGTCGAGCGGCCCGCGCCGTTCCCACGTCGCGACGTCGTAGAGGTCGACGGCGTCGTCGGCGCGTTCCTCGACCGGATCCCGTCTGCGCGACATGTCCGTGGCGTCGACCGCCAGCGGTTAAGTTCTTGGCTTCGGGGAAGTCTCACTCGCTCGCTCCGCTCTTCCATCCTCCCGTTCGCTCGCCCCCCTCGCTCACGGGACCACCGCGGACTCGCTTCGCTCGTCCGCGAGGTCTCACTCGCTCGCTCCGCTCTTCCACCCTCCCGTTCGCTCGCCCCCCTCGCTCACGGGACCACCGCGGACTCGCTTCGCTCGTCCGCGAGGTCTCACTCGCTCGCTCCGCTCTTTTACCCTCCCGTTCGCTCGCCCCCCTCGCTCACGGGACCACCGCGGACTCGCTTCGCTCGTCCGCGAGGTCTCACTCGCTCGCCCCCCTCGCTCACGGGACCACCGCGGACTCGCTTCGCTCGTCCGCGAGGTCTCACTCGCTCGCTCCGCTCTTTTACCCTCCCGTTCGCT
>Ga0207718_100646_pt1 | contig 26807 bp, 27 predicted proteins | sample A23M2SouthBayCA_FD_187749 | JGI IMG/M metagenome (GOLD analysis project Ga0207718, IMG submission 187749) | Aerobic enrichment media microbial communities from Eden Landing Ponds, California, USA - A23 M2 (SPAdes) | ecosystem: Environmental > Aquatic > Marine > Unclassified | place: Emeryville... | reverse complement strand
AGCCGACGTGGCCGTCTCGTCCCGGTCGGCGTCGGGGGTGTCGTCGGTATCGTTGTGGTCGCTCATTCTAGTCGGTTCTGTGCCCGATTCTCAGGGTCTGTCGACTGATATACTTTCTCCCCTCTCCCAGTGTTCGTACTGCGGTCTCAGTCGCCCATGACGGTCTCAAACGCTCGAAAATAGCTTCTCTACACTGATTGAAGGGCTGCAACGACTGCTAGTGATTGCTGTAACGATTTACCGGTGCGATCGCACTCTGTCGTGCGGTCGACCCGGAACAGCTTACAGCAATCACTATGACGCTGCGGACACAGCGTCTTTATGAAAATCGGAGCCGAGGGCGACAGTAGAGCAATGACTCGGGGGTTCTACATCGGCCGCTTCCAGCCGTACCACGACGGCCATCACGCGATGATCGAACAGATCGCCAGCGAGGTCGAGGAACTCGTCGTCGGGATCGGCAGTGCCGACGCCTCTCACACGGAGAAAAATCCGTTCACGGCGGGTGAGCGGATCATGATGCTCACCAAGTCGATCGCGGAGATCGAGCGGGAACACGACCTCGTCACGTACGTCGTCCCCATCGTCGACATCGACCGCAACGCCGTCTGGGTCGGGCACGTCCAGAGTATGTGTCCCGAATTCGATGTCGTCTACTCGAACAACCCGCTGGTCGTCCGGCTGTTCGAGGAGCGCGGTGTCGAGGTTCGCCAGTCGGAGATGTACGATCGCCGCCGTCTGGCGGGTACCGACATCCGACAGCGCATGGTCGAGGGCGAGCCGTGGCACGACCGGGTCCCCGATCCCGTCGTCGACATCATCGAGGAGTGTCACGGTCTTCAGCGCCTCCGAACTGTCGTCCAGGAAGATGTCGCCGAACGGTGGGAAGCTGGCGAGAACGAGCCGTAGTGGCCCCGTGATTGATACGGTCGGCTGTAACGATTTACCGGTACGAGCGCATGATCTGTGCGATGGACCCGGACCAGACGTACAACCGACCGTATGAAGCCGTTGCCGTCCCAACTCACAGTCGATGATCACGCTCAGTTCGGACTTCGGCTCGCCCTACCCCGCTGCGATGAAAGGCGTCATCCTCCAGACGAGTGACGCTCGACTGGTCGACGTCGCTCACGACTTCCCCAGACAGAACGTCGAGGCCGCGGCGTTCTGGCTGCGTGAAGTGCTCCCACACTTTCCGCCAGCGGTCCATTGCGTCGTGGTCGATCCCGGCGTCGGTACCGAGCGGGCCGCGCTGGTGGTCCGCGCCGGCGAGCACGCGCTCGTGGGGCCTGACAACGGCGTGCTCGTCCCCGCCGCGCGGGCACTCGCCGCGGACTTCGAAGTCTTCGAGATCGACTACGATGACCCGGGTAGCGTGACGTTCCACGGCCGGGACGTCTTCGCACCCGCCGCGGCGACAGTCCACGAGGCCGGTGTTGCCGGCTTCGAGACACACGAGCAGTTCTCGCCCAGCGAGGAGTACACCGATCTGACGTTTCCGGAGCCGATCGAGCGCGACGACGGGATCACGGGGAAAGCGCTCGTCGTCGACAGCTTCGGCAACGTGATCACGAACATCCCCGGTGCGTCTCTGGAGGACCACTACGGCGCGGACGTGACTGTCAACGGTGTCTGGGCACCCGCTCGCCGGACCTACGCCGAAGTCGACGTCGGGGGCCGGCTCGTGACCGTCGGCAGCCACGGCAACGTCGAACTCGCGGTCAATCAGGGCCGTGGCGACGAGCGATTTTCGGTGCGTCCGGGATCACGAGTCCGCCTCCGGTGGACCTGATACTGCCGGCTGTACGTTCGTACAGATACTCCCCACACCGAGGTGGCGAATCACTTCGAAATATTGCAGCTGGCAGTATGAGCGCCACGGCGATTCTCTCATCGGTGGCGACGTACTGTCCACAGCGAGCGCAGTCGTTGTCACAGCAGCATAGATTTTCCAGCGCCGAACGACCGCCTCGTGAGCGCCTGAGCGGTGGCCGAACGAGCGGTCTATCGACAGCTTCGATCGGTCCCTCGGGGCACGTCTATATAGCCGGCTGAGGCTTTCGACGGCCAAAATATGTCCTGGGTGATAGTACCAATCGAGAATTCATTGTCTGACGGTAGTTTATCTCTCTGGGGAACGGTGTCGATACCATGAGCAGCGAGCCACGAGAGTCGAACCCGGATGTCGAACAGGACGAACACACCGAGTCAGAGCATTCAGCGAATTCGCCTGCGCTGACGATCGCACTTCCCGACGGATGCGAGAGCGTCTCCGATGCCATCGTCACGAACAGAGAGATGCTTCGCGAACCCCAGGATAACGGACTCGCGACCGAGGAGGACATCACGCACCTCTCGGAGGCCATGGAGGGGCTCTCCACGAAAGTCGAGCGGGTCGACAACCAGCACGAGGAGAGTCGAGCCGATGTCGAGGAACTCCAGAACGTCGTCGAGCAACAGCGCCAGCAGATGGACGAGCAACTGCATCAGATCGACCAACAGCAGCGACAGATCGATGAGTTGCAGTCGATGGTCACCCAGCTCATGGACATCCTGGGGACCGACGCCGAGTGGGAGACGTTCGACGAGGCCTAGAGGTCATTCGCCTCTGCAGAGCACGGGACGCGGTGAGTGGGTAGACGGATACCGACAAGACACTTACCGAAGCGCAGAGTTCTACAGGTATGGTCAGTCGCCGGGCCGTGCTCGGCCACGTCGCCGCGCTCGGAGGCGCGACGACACTCACGGGCTGTTTGTTTGGCGCGTTCAGCAACGGTAGCTCGCTTGCTATTCACATGACGGCCGTTTCTAGCTCGGAACTCGAACCGGAAGCGGTCCCAACGCTGGACGACCTGGAACCGAGAGCACGGACGGTTGTCAGCGAGGGGCTCAGCGACGGGACGATCACCTACGGGCGGAACCCACTCGCGAACGGATCGTACGTCGCGGTCGACGGGGCCTATTACGTCGCGACGGTCGAGGCGAACGGAACCGAGGCGGTCGAACGCCCCGTGCTCGAAGCCGAGGCGGTATCCGAATCCGACGGAACTATCGGGGCGTGGGAAGACGTGGATTCGAGTGACGAATTCACGCTTCGGTGCGCTATTCAGGCCCCTGACAGGGTCTACGAACCGCCCTGTGTCGTTCTCGGCGGCAATCACAGCGCCTTCTGGCCCGAACTTCAATTCCAGTATTTCGAACCCGGTGATATGGGCCCCTATCGCCTCGACGTCTCCCAGCAGACGGTCACGCTCGATCGCTACGAGTACACGTTCGAGCGGGTCGCCGAAACCCGCTCGGCGTTCCTCGACTACGCCGTGAGTGAACGGGTCGCCATCGATTTTTCGACAGTCGGCCTCTCGGCTGAGCAACGAGACATCCTCGAAACGGCCGCCACAGAGGGAGTCTATCGTGAGTCTCCGTCCTATTCGAGCGCACTGCAAGATCTCGAACGTCGGATCCAGTCGGCAGGTGATGATCGCACGGTGTACGTGCGGTTCAACGGATCCTACTACGAGGCGTCTGTCGATCAGGTGTACGACGACTAACGTGTTCGACGGCCGGCTCGCGAGCACGTTCATGTGCGAGCAGTTCAGCCGAGAGACGCAGTTGTCGACGGCCGGCTGCATTGCCGCCCGTCCCGCTGTCGACGACCGGCTGGACTGCCGCCCGTCCCGCTGTCGACGGCCGGCACGACTGTGCGTTTCTGTGCAAGGCATAAGCGTCAGACGACCACGAGCGCCAGCGAGATCGCGCCGGCTGCGGCCAGCGGGATAGTGAGGTTGTCGTCGATGACGTAGGTTACGATCACGGGCTTGATCCCGTCTGCGAGCATCGCTGCCGCGCCGCCGACGACCGCTGCGACAGGGGTGACAAAGGGCAACGCGATAGCCGTACAGACGACAAACATGATTCCCAGGACCGAGCCGCGTTTGCGGATCACCTCGAAGGTCCCGGGGTCGCCGAGCACCTCCGAATCGCCAGAGCCGAGCAGGCCGCTGATCGGATCGCCGAGCGTGAGCATCAGAATCGAGGGGACTGCGATCGCGGGCTCGACGGCGAAGACGACGATCGTGACGCTGATGAGCGCCAGCGCGTAGCCAGCGAGGTTGTCCTGTTCGTACTCACGGGTGAGGTGGTCGTAGATCCACCACTCCAGACCGACTATCAGGCGGATCACTTCGAGCCCGATTGCGAGGGCACAACCCACGACGACGGCGATCCGGACGTGCTGCCACGTGAGGATGTCGGCGAGGTATGCCAGCGGGAGGAGGCTACCGCTGGCGTGGACCACGCGGCGGGCTATCTCCGATTCCATCCCCTCGAGGACCCCACGCACGGTTAGAGTTCGTCGAAGGTCCGGTCACCATCCCGAAGCGCCGTCAGCGTCTCGGCCAGCCCGTCGATCGAGACGCGGCGCTGGGCGGTCGTATCTCGTTCGCGCACGGTCACTGTTCCTTCCAGATCGGGGTCGTCGCCGTCGCCGAGCGTATCGTAGTCGACGGTAACACAGAACGGCGTCCCGATCTCGTCCTGGCGGCGGTAGCGCCGGCCGATCGCACCCGAGTCGTCGTAGGTGACCGACAGCCCTGCTGCCCGGAGGTCGTCGACGATCTCCTGGGACTGCTCGGCGAGGCCGTCCCGGTCCATCAGTGGGAAGACCCCGACTGTGGTCGGTGCGACCTCCGGCGGGAGTTCGAGAAAGGTTCGCGCTTCACCGTCGATCTCGTCCTCGCGATAGCTGTGATCGATCACTGTGTATAGCGCCCGGTCGATCCCCAGCGAGGGTTCGACGACGTGGGGCGTGACGTGCTCGCCGCTCTCGGTGACTTCTTCGACGGCGAAGCCGGTCTTCTCGACTGGCACGGTGTAGGACGCGCCGTCGACCTCGACAGTGATGGCGTCTCCTTCGAAGGCATCCGGGTTCCGGTCGGCGAGCGATTCCAGGGCTTCGGCGACTGCGGCGGCGTCGCCGCCGAACTCCGGACCGAGGTAGCTCATGTCCGGATCGACCGTCGGTCGTTCGACAGTCACGGGATCGTCGTACTGCTTGAAGATCGTGAACTCCTCGTCGGAGTGGGCCTCGTGTTTCGAGAGGTCGTAGTCGCCGCGATAGGCGAACCCTGCCAGTTCGATCCAGTCGCCGTCGACCTCGGCCTCGGCGTCCCAGCAATCCGCCGCGTAGTGGGCGAGTTCGCCTGGAAGGTGCTGACGGAAGCGGAACCGATCCATGTCGACGCCGATGGACTCGTACCACTGTTTGGCGATCCCGAGGTAGTAGCCGATCCACTCCTCGCCGACGACGTCCTGGTCGAGGACCTCGCCGATCGTGGCTTCGACGATTTCGCCGCCGTCGGCTTCCTGCTCGCTCGCGGGGTAGAACGGCGCTTCGACGGCTTCGACGCTGGAGACGTCGGGTTCGTCTTCCTCGGGGTCGACGAACAGTTCGAGTTCGGCCTGGGTAAACTCCCGAACGCGCAGCAGTGACTTCCGGGGGCTGATCTCGTTGCGGTAGGCCCGGCCGATCTGGGTCACGCCGAAGGGCAGCTGGTTTCGGGCGTACTCGGCCAGTTGCGGGAACTCCACGAAGATCCCCTGGGCTGTCTCGGGCCGCAGATACCCCGGCGACGACGAGCCGGGGCCGATGTTCGTCTCGAACATGAGGTTGAAATCCTGAATCGCCTGGCCCGCCAATCCTGTGCCGCAGGTCGGACAGACGAGTTCGTACTCGGCGACGATCTCCTCAACTTCTTCGATCGGAAGTGACTCGGCCTCCTCGATATCGGTGTTGTCCTCGACGATGTGATCGGCCCGGTGGGACTCACCACACTCGGGGCATTCGACGAGCATGTCGTCGAACCCGTCGAGGTGACCCGAGGCTTCGAAGACGGGCTCGGGCATCACGGTCGGTGCGTCGACTTCCATGTTGCCCTCCTGAATGGTGAAGCGCTCGCGCCAGGTCTCCTCGACGTTCCGTTTCAGCGCTGCACCCTGCGGGCCGAAGGTGTAGAATCCGGAGACGCCACCGTAGGCACCTGCGGACTGGAGGAAGAACCCTCGGCGCTTGGCGAGTTCGACGACTGGATTGCCCGCACTCATATCAGCGCCTCCAGCAGGTCCATGTCCTGGACGATGCCCACGAGAGAATCGCCGGACAGAAGCGGGATCTGTTCGATATCGTTGTTGAGCATCGTCCGGGCAGCTTCCTTGGCTGTCCGGCGTTTGTTCACCGTCAGCAGATCAGCGGTCATGAAATCGCTGACCGGTTCGGCCGGAATCTCGACGTTTCGGGTCGGCATGTAGCTGTTTCCGACGGCTTTGATGCCTTCCCACATCCACTCGTCGTCCTGGCCGGCGATTGATTCGCCGGTGTCGTCCTCGCCCTCGACGACGCGGGCGACTTCGATGATGTCGACCTCGGTGAGCATTCCGCAGAGCTCGCCCTCGTCGTCCAGCACGACGCCGTAGGGCACGTCGGCGTGAGAGAGTTCGCGCTCGGCGACCGTCAGCGGCGTCTCGGCGTAGACGCAGTTGACGTCCCGACGCGCGAGGTCGCCGACCGGGGCGTCACCCTCGACTTTGCCTTCGGCGATCGCCCGGATCACATCGGTGACAGTGATTATGCCTTCGAGTTTCCCATCGACGACTGGGACGCGGCGCTCGTTCTCCTCGATCATCAGGCGGGCGGCCTCCTGAATCGAGGCGTCGGCGGTGATCGTCGGGACCTCCTCGACCAGCAGCGCGAGCTGATCCTCGTCCGGCCGGTCGATCAGCGCGTCGCGGGAGACAATCCCGCGGAACTCCTCGCCCTCGTCGGTCTCTTTGATGACTGGAACGGACGAGAAGGTCCGCTCTTGCAGGTATTCGAGCACGTCGTCTCGGGTGCCGGGGATCTCCACCGTTACGACGTCCTCGCGTGGCGTCATGGCGTCTGCGACGTTCATATATCCCACTACTCCCGCCCCCACGTACTAAGACCTTACACATTCGACGTGTGCTACAGATGGTCTCGTGAGAAAATGAACGTCTGAGACTCTATTCCCTCGTTCTGCCATACAGGTATCGATAGCGCATTCCAGATATCTGGTCTGTGTGGCGCGAGAGAGATGCTATTCTCCTCTTCGCTTACTTCCGGGTCTCTCTCGAACGTGACCCACCAATCTAACTGTTGGCCGCTACCCAATCGAATCTGTTCGCTCCGCGCTGGATCAATCGCTGCTTCGAGTTCCCAGTCTCCATCGTTTTCGGAAAAGTAGGCGTATGCTGATGGATCCAATGCAATTGGTGACTGCGTAGTCAACCGGAGTAAGAAGCTGTTCTCCATCGAATCCGATGTCTGATGTTTCGATAACGTTATGTCGCTCTTTCGGTTGTCGCTACAGAACGCCGCCTTCGAACGGGGGTGGCCTGGACAGCCGGATGGTTTATTACCATCTGATGACAAGTAGAGGCAACCTGGAAGAAGTGTTCCCGACCCACCTACAGAAACAATAATTTCGCGCCGTGTAACCATATTGGATCCACAGTCATATGGGTGTATAATAGTTTTTATCGTAGTAGAAACCTATCAATCGGGCCAAGGCCTATCTGAGGGCACTCCCAGAATCTATCGTTCGACAGTTGGCAGTAATTTCTCACTAGCGAATATCGTCGAAAGGTTCGGAACGGACCTACTTTGTGTTGCTCTCTTCTATACGAGTGAAAGTATTTAGAATCTGAATACCTGTATGTTGTGGAAACACTAAAATCCACTTTTCTAAAAGATTATCGAAACACATTTAATATAGGTTATTATTAAATTAACTATGAGGAGACGAAATTTCCTCAAAAGAATTGGTAGTATCGGTGCAGTTGGTAGCCTTGGCGGGAGTGGGATCGTTGGGACCGCATTCGCAACACCGAGTTTGGAACGCGGATTCAATCCCCAGCGAAAGCATGAGGCTGCTCAATACCTCCACGATGCTTTCTCACGAATCGAAGAACTGGAAGTGCCCGCAGACGAGTTAGAACACGGACATGACCGTGTTAGCAACCTAGAAGACCTTGTTCTTTCTTTGTCCGCGAACGAGCGCGATATGCTCATTGAGTATATCAGCGAAAACGCAACGGTTACCCTGGAGACTGACGAAGAGTTCACGACTGAGGAGAACGTTAAGGACGCGCCTCGTGAATCTTCTACCACTAACTTTCCGTCTCGAGCGTCCTACACGGGATCCCTAAGTGCGAATATTACGCTCCCTCTGTGTCAATATGTTTATGGTACGAGAATTTGCTATCGGAAGGACTTTCACTCGTTTGACTACGAACAGACTCTCGAATGGTACTACAACAATCAAACTGTCTCCAATGCGTCTCAGACATCTTCCGGAAACGGATCATATTATCTGATCGTCGGTTGGACTTGGAAAGGAAATGATTCAAGCAGTCTGAGCTACCACCCTGACAATTATTACGTCGAATCGCATACTATGGGGCGATTCGAACGAAATGCGTTCGTTGATTATCTGACTGCGCAGAACGATTATGGCGAGTTGAATTTGGTCGGTCATAGCTGGGGCGGCGGTCGGACGGAAGACAAGAACGTAATTAACTAGCTCTAACTTTCCGGATAATTTCTCAGTCGTATTAAGGTCAGAGTGAGACGGTCAGTGTTTTGGATTCTATGCTGAAACCGTGTCGGTGGAAATAGCAGCTGGATTGATCTGGAGTTTATGGAGCGCGAGCGGACACCCGAGGAGATCGTTGAAGTGGGTATTCAGTTGCACCTGGCTGGCCTGTCGCTTTCGAATACCAAACAACATCTTGAAAAGTTGGGTGTCAACGCAGTCGAACCGCCGTCCACAACTGGGTGCAAAAAGCCGATCTACAGCCGACCGGTACCAGATCCTCGAATTACGTTGCGCTCGATGAGACCGTAATTCAGCTCGGGACCGAGCGCTACTGGCTGTACGCTGCCGTCGATCCCAAAACCAACGAATTCCTTCACGTGAAGCTGTTTCCCACGACAAATTCGGGACTCACACATGTGTTTCTGCGTGAGCTCCGCGAGAAACACGATATCGACGAAGCAACGTTTCTCATTGACGACGCTGACCACCTCCAGGCGGCATTGTCGCGATTCGGGCTCCGATTTCATGTCTGTCGCCACGGAAATCGGAACAGCGTCGAACGTGTCTTTCGTGAAGTGAAACGACGTACCTCCTCGTTCTCAAATACATTCAGCCACGTCGAGCCGACGACAGCAGAGTCCTGGCTCGAAGCCTTCGCTGTCTGGTGGAACCGATGCCAAGGTTAACACGATGCTATTTAGTAGGATCGATGGCAAAGTTACTACGGTGAATTTGTCTGACGCTAACCCGGCGCAGTCGTCCGATAGCGGCACGTTTATGTAGGAGTGATACAGATTAACAAGCATGTCGCAGGAGACGGAGACGGTCGCGGCAGTCGCTGAGGACGCCGAGGTTATGGCCTCGGTCGAACACGGTTCCACTGGCGACACGTTCATTCTCGCCGACATCACTCGCGACGATGCGTACGTAACACTGCCCCTCGAAGACGCTGCCGCGCTTCCCGAGTGGCGATAGCACAGTCTCCGTCTATTTTGCCAAAAGAACTGCTGCTCGTAGCGGGTCGCTTATCGCCTACAGCGACGCGTCGTCAGCCCGGAGCACGACCGCACTATCGACACTGACGCCCGATCCATCGGAAACGTCACTGTCGGTGAGCAGGTCGGTCGTCTCGACGCTGTCCGGTAGTGAGACAGTCGCCGAGCCCGACTCGAAGTGCAGGACGACCAGTACCTGGCCGTCTTCGCCCTGACGGGCGTACGCGACGACGCCGTCGGATTGCCCGTCGAGTTCGACCGGCTGAGTGTCGGCGGCCGAGGCCAGTTCCGGGACCGACTTGCGGGCAGTCACGAGGTTCTCGTAGTGGGTCTTCAGCCCCTCGTCGAAGTTGCCCCAGTTCATCGTCCCGCGCTGTTCGCCGACGCCAGTCTCCTGGCCGTAGTAGATCATGGGCGCGCCCGGGAGCGTGAATGTCGCCGCGCCGGCGGCCATCTGGGAGGCCCTGTCACCGATCGACAGATACCGGGACATATCGTGGTTCTCGACGTAGTTGAAGAAGGTCGTGTGGTCGGGATAGCCCGTGGCCGCTCGGTCGTCAAGCACGTCGTTGACGGCGGTGGCATCTTCCTCGCCGCGGCCGATGGCTCGCACCGTCTCGTTGAAGCCGTAATCGAAGTGGGCGTCGAACTGATCCTCGGCGAAGTCGCTGTGCCACGGGACCGTCTCGTCCAGCAGCAAGAATTCCGGATCGCGGGCCTTCACGCGGTCACGGACGTTCTTCCAGAAGCTTCGTGGGACGCCCCAGGCCACGTCACAGCGGAAGCCGTCGACCACTCCTTGCCAGTGGTCGATTACGGCGAGCAGCCACGACCGCAGCGCCAGCGAGTCGTAGTTGACGACCGGGATGCCCTGCCAGTAGGCGTACGTCAGTGCCGTGTTGCCGAACTGCCACTCGTAGAGCTGGCGGTAGAACTCTTGGCCGGCGTCGTCCGTTCCAGTCCCACGCTTTGCGGCCTGGAAATAGGGATGCTCGCGCGCGGTGTGATTGATCACGAGGTCGAAGATGACCTTGATGTCCCGTTCGTGGCAGGCGTCGACCAGCGACTGGTAGTCCTCGTTGCTACCCAGAGCCTCGGCGGCCTCGAAGTAGTCGATGATGTCGTAGCCGTGTGGACCGCCCGGCTGGGTCTCGTCGCGATGGCTGTGTGCGTCGAGTATGGGCGTCAGCCAGAGCGCATCGATTCCCAGTTCGTCGAGGTAGTCCAGCCGCTCCTCGATGGTCTGGAAGGTCACGTCGTCGTCGAACCGACGAACGAAAATCTCGTAGACGACCGAATCCTCGACCCACGCCGGCGGATCGTTGGGATGGGCTGCCGATCCATCGGACTCCAGTCGGACGTAGTCGGCGACGCTGTGGCGGTCCCCGACGGCGACAGCGTGGACGCGGGCGGTGTCGGAAACGGCGTCGACCGGAACTGTCGCCGTGTGGCCGTCGACCGAGAGCGACCCCTCCAGCGTATCGCGGTCGTCGACGTAGAATTCGACGTCGAGATCATCGACCGTGTTGTCACCCTCGGGGCTGGGCTCGGCGTCGGCTTCGAGGACGAAGTTGTCGCCGTCCTGCGTCGCGGTGAGCGTCACCCGGGGCTGGGGATCGTCCTGACTCTCCTCGGGAAACGCCCGGACCGTGAGTTCGTGGGTTCCGTCCGGCGCGTCCAGTTCGAGCATGTACTCACCCGGTACATCCGGCTCGAAGTGGATGACTGGCGTGTCGCCCGCGCTTGCGCTTGACCCGGACGGAGAATCGGTGACCGACCAGCTGTAGTCTGCCTCGCGGTCGGGGTCGAACGGCGCGAGGTCGCCGTCGACGCCCGAGAGTTCGACGTCCAGCGGTGAGAGGTTGGTGTTGGTTCCCGGGCCGTGCAACAGCTCGCCGAGCGGTGTCGCCCCGACGCTGGTGAACCGCGGTGGACCTGGGTGGTGCGAACTGCGGACCTCGGCCTCCGGGAGGTCCTCGGCACCGAGCAATTCTCCCGGTGGGGCCGACGTCGTCGTGGTAGTCGTGGTAGTTGTTCCGTCAGTCGTGCCATCGGTTGTCGACGTCGGCGTGTCTGTCTCGTCTCCGTCGCTACCTGTACATCCGGCGAGCGCGCCGATTCCGGCGAAGCCGGTGGCGGCGAGCAGCCGCCGTCGAGTCACCCACTCGGGAAGTTCGTCGTTGCCAGACTGTCCCATACCCGGCGGGAGGGGGGTTGTATTGATAAGGATTAATATGTAGGTCGTACTGCCGGCTGTAACATGTCGCAAGAATTCGGAACTCCCGGGTGCCGAATACTTTTCCGAACGTACAACCGGCAGTATCAGGCTCCGTCCAGTGAGATCGGGTCGGTCTGAAACAGTTCGACGATCAATTGCATGAGGACGGCTGCGGAAGTCGTCTCGGCGCTCCAGAGGGCAATCTCATGTTCGTCACCGCCGCGGTCGTTGACCATCCCGAGCAACAGCGTGTCGTCGTCGACCATCAGCACCCGCGAAGTACTCGGTGGGATGTGTTCGTCCGGTTCGTGGATCGTCTGAACCTCTTTCTCTTCGAGTTCGTCCAGAAACGGCTGGCTGGTGCTCATTACCACCGGAACGACCCCGTCGTCGGTGGCCGTTTCCAGTGCTGTGCGGATCTGGTCGTCGTACATCGGATCGCGGGCGGCCCCGTAGAGGATTCGGTCGTCTGCGTCCGCGATCAGCTCCGCGACTCGCTGGGAGACGTTCTCGCGGCCCCGAATCGTCCACAGGGCCTCGCTGACCTCGCCGCCCTCGTCTTCGGCCCCCTGGACGTCGCCGAGGTAGCTGAACAACTCTCTCCCTGCGGCCTCGAACTGTTCGAGCAACCGCGTCTCGGCTGTCTCGATATCGACCGGCTCGTACACCGTCGGTCGGGTCTGAAGCGCCCGCAAGAGTTGTCGTTCTTCCAGTGATTCTGCGGCTCCGTACACCTGCGACCGGGGGACGTCTGTCACCTCGGCAACGTCGCTGGCCGTTCCGTTCCCTAGCTTCTGTAGCCCCAGGAACACCCGAGCCTCGTAGGTCGTCAACCCGAATCGTGTGAGTGTTTCGACAGCGTCAGTATCGTCCATGTTGTCTCTGTTGGCGTCGTCACCAGCCCCCTGGTTCGTCTGCCGATCCGTACCCAAAGAGAATCGATACCATGGCACATAAGTGCGTCGTCGGAATCGCTGACACGTTCGACTGCTGGAAGGACCTCCGTCCGACAGTGTTGGTTCGACGACGAAATGTACGAACTAAAATACCAGCAGCACGTACCGCCTCGCATGACCGACGAGGACGAGTACGAGGAGTATCGGAACACGCTCAACGAGATCGTCGACGGTGGGGGCTGTGTCGAGACGATGGCCGCGACCTCGGAGTTACGGGGCGAGGGTAGCGACACCTCACGCCGGGATCTGCTCGCCAGTGACGCGCTGGCCGGCGGCGTCGCCGAGACAGTCGACGGTGTCCTTGCGGAAGTCGATACCGAGGAAGCCCGCGACACACTCAAAGCCGACTACGAGGATCTCGACGACGTGCGCGAGGCCTTCCGGGAAACCGTCGATCCAGCGCTGTTCGACGCGCTCGCAGACGCAGGGACCGCCCTCTCGCTTGACGACTTCGCGCTCGACCCGGCGGTCTGTCTGAAGACCTTCACTGAAGCGGATCTCGACGAAGCCGTGACCCTGATTCCGCACGTCTATGTGGATGGTGTGGTCGGGCGAATCGTCGCGCGAACGCCGATCGAGGATGGGATCGTCACCGTGCACGCGATTCCGGAGTGGGGTCGCTCCTACGCCGTTCTCGAACGCGACGGGGCGGAGACGCTTGTCCTGCCGGACGGGACGTCCGCCGACGCGAGCGGGTCGGCCGAGCGCGAGACTGGCGTCGACTGTGACCCCGAGCGATCGGCCCGCACGGAGTATGTCCAGCAGGTGGTCGAAGTCGACAGTGAGGACTACGTCGTCGAGACGACCTGCTCGATCGTCTGAGTCTCCTGGAGTCTGTCCAGCCGCGCGAAGCAGAGAACATGACGACCAGCAAGTATAGTGTCCTGACCGCCGTTCTGAGCGGATAGCGTTGGATCGCAGTCTGGAACAGGTTCGCTCGCTTCACTGCCGGAGTCGAGATCGGATCGGGTGCTCTCTCGCGAGGTGGATGTACGCCGCAAGGCCGAGAAAGAGGATTCCGCCGACAGCCCGAAGCGTCCGATACAGCAGTCGCTCGTCGCTGAGGAACGCCAATATACCCCAGGCACCCCCGAGAAGGACGTACCCGAGTACCGTCCATCGAGTCCTCATCGCAGTCGGTCGTCAGTACCCCCGGCTCGTTCTTTTACCTTTCTCCATCGGTTCCTCTATTGTTGCGATTGCCACCAGCATACGGCGGCCGTCAGGCCGCCATTTTTCGTCAGAGCGGAGCGCTGACGGCGTCTGCGTCGTTGCACTCCGCAGACCCCCGGAATCGCCCTGATAAGGCGATTCCGGCCTTTTTCCCCAAGTTTTTGCGCCGCAGGGTGCCCGCAGCGAGCGTCGTGGCGCTCGCGAGGACACCCGAGGCGGAAAAAGTGGTTTGGCAAGCGTTATGCCCGGCGGGGAAGTCACGACAGATATGAACGTCGTAGTCACGGACGCCGTCGAGGACGCGGGGCTGGCACGCTTGCGGCAGGCCGGCCACGACGTCAAGACGGTCGCTGACGCCGATCGTACGGAGTTGTTAGAGGCAGTTGCGGGCGCACACGCGCTGATCGTCCGCTCGGGAACAACCGTCGACGCCGAATTGCTCGACGCTGCGCCGGAACTGGTCATCGTCGGGCGTGCGGGTGTCGGGGTAGACAACATCGACGTCGAGGCCGCGACCGACCGCGGGGTCGTCGTCGCCAATGCACCCGAGAGCAACGTTCGGGCGACCGCCGAGCACACGATCGCGATGGCCTTTGCCACGGCCCGAAAGATCCCGCAGGGCCACATGGCACTCAAGGACGGCTACTGGGCGAAATCCGACATTCTGGGGAGCGAGTTCAACGGCAAGACCCTCGGGATCGTCGGACTGGGCCGGATCGGCCAGGAAGTGGCCAAACGACTCGGGAATCTGGAGATGGATCTCGTCGCGTACGATCCCTACCTGAGCGAGGAGCGCGCCCGACAGCTGGGCGTCGAACTGGTCGAGGATATCGAGAGCTGTTTCCAGCAGGCGGATTTCGTCTCGCTGCACACGCCAAAGACCGCCGAGACCGAGCAGATCGTCGACGAGGACCTGCTCGCGGAACTCGAAGACGGCTATCTCATCAACTGCGCTCGCGGCGGGCTCGTCGACGAGGCGGCGCTGGCCGAAGCCGTCGAGGACGAGATCCTCTACGGGGCGGCCATCGACGTCTTCGACGAGGAACCGGTCGACCCCGACAACCCGCTGCTGTCGGTCGACGATGTCATCGTGACGCCGCACATCGCCGCCAGCACCGAGTCCGCGAAACAGAACGTCTCGATCAGCATCGCCGAGCAGGTGATCGCTGCCTTCGAAGGCAACGTCGTGACTAACGCCGTGAACGCGCCCTCGTTCGGCGAGGATGTCTATCCGACGATCCGGCCGTACGTCGAACTGGGCGAGACCGCGGGGAAGATCGCGATGCAGTTGCTGGGCGGTCACGTCGAGAGCGTCGAGGTGACCTATGCCGGCGAACTGGCCGAGGAGACGGTCGACGTGATCACGGCCAGTGCCTTGCAGGGCGTCTTTGCCCCCCTGGAGTGGCAAGCTAACACGATCAACGCTGAGCGGATCGCCGAGGAGCGCGGCGTCGAGGTCACCGAGTCCAAGACTCGCCAGATTGAGGACTTCAACAGCCTGCTGACGGTCGAGGTCAGCGACGGCGAGCGCACAGTTGCAGTCGAGGGGACGCAGTTCGCCGACGACGACCCGCGGATCGTCCGCATCCAGGGCCACCGCGTCGAGGCAGTGCCCTACGGACACATGCTCGTGGTCAGAAACGACGACACGCCGGGCGTCATCGGGTTCATCGGGACGCTGTTGGGCGACTACGACGTCAACATCGCCGGAATGTTCAACGGCCGGGAGGCGCTGGGTGGCGAGGCCCTGACGGTGTACAATCTCGACTCCGCGCCGAGCGAGGCGCTTGTCGACGAACTGAACGCCGACGAACGGATCATCGAGACGACACATATCTCGCTGGACAACGGCGAATAACCAATTCTCTCCCCTGATACTGTGGGGGATAGTATTTTTTGTCTGGGCGTGTAGACTGTGGTAGAGCGAGTTACCAATGGGTGTCGAGTCGTCAGTCGAGCCGTTGTCTATCGTTTTCGTCGATGGGGATGGACGACTTGAGTCGGTCGCGTCGGTCTTGAAGGGGCTCGACCATCCAGTCGAGACGACCACCGTCAAGAATCCGGAGGCGGCTGCCGACGGGTCGTTCGATCTGGCGGTCGTCCTCGATGCGCCGCCGCTGAACGACGAAGACGAGGGTGTCGACGGGGTCGAGAACTACCTGGATGCGACAGCACGGCTATCGATCCCGGTCGCGATTTACTCGATCGACTGCGACCACGCGTGTCTGAAGCGAGCCATCGACGCCGGCGCGACCGTGGTCTCGACGACGCCCGACCGTGATGAGCTGATCTACCGGCAGTTCAGACACGCCGCCGGGATGGAGACGCACTTCCAGTCCGATCCAGATCTACTGCACTCGTTGCTGGAGTACTATCCCCATCACATCTTTCTCAAGGACGACGCGGGTCGGTTCGAGGCGATGAGTGCGGCGACGGCTCGCGAGTACGGCTTCGACCGCGAGCAACTGGTCGGATTGACTGATTACGAGGTACTCGATCCCCAGACGGCACGGGAGACCTACGAGGAAGAGCAGGCGTTGATGGAGAGCGGCGAGCCGACTATCAACCGGATCGACCACTGGATCGACGAGAAGGGCCGACCGCGCTGGATGAGTATCACGAAAGCCCCGCGATACGACGAGGCAGGCGAGCCGATCGGGATCGTCGGCTCCAGCCGGGACGTCACCGAGGAGAAACGCCAGGAGCAGATGGTTCGGGAGGTTCACGAGGCCAGCCGGGAGCTCGTCCGCGCCGAATCGCGGGCTGACATCGGGCGGATCGCGCGCGACCTGACGGCGGACATTCCGGTGTTCTCGCACATTCAGGTCGCCCTTCGATCGGACGGCGTGCTGCAGGGCGTTCCCGACGAGAGTACGTCTGCCGACGGCGACCTCTTCGAGCAGTACGAGCGGTACTACCAGCAGGCGTTCCAGACGGGTGACCCGCAGTACGTCACCGCAGCGGATACCAACGGGGAGTCGACGGCCGACGACCTGACGGCGGCGATCCTCCCGCTGGGCGAACACGGCGCGCTCGGGCTGTCGGCCGACGCGGACGTGTTTACTGATTTCGGGATCGATCTGGCGCACATTCTGGCCTCGAACGTCGAGGCGGCGCTCGACCGGGCCGAGCGCGAGCGCGAACTCGAACGGCAGAACGAACGTCTCGAGGAGTTCGCCAGTATCGTCAGTCACGATCTGCGCAACCCGCTGAACGTCGCGAGCGCTGCGGCCGAGCTCGTCGACGAGGAGACCGAATCGGACAACGTCATCCGGATCAAGAACGCTCTCGAACGCATGGATCGGCTGATCGAGGCACTGCTGACGCTGGCCCGCAAGGGGAAGGTCGTCGGCGAGACGGAGTTTGTCTCCGTTGGTGCAGCCGCCAGAGACGCCTGGCAGGTCGTGAACTCGCCCGAAGCGACGCTTGAAATCGACTCGTCGGGTGTCATCGCCGCAGACCGAAATCGGCTGATCGAGTTGTTCGAGAACCTTTTTCGGAACGCGATCGAACACGGACGATCGGACGTGACGGTTCGCGTCGGCGTCCGTGACGCTGGCGACGGATTTTACGTTTCCGACGACGGGTCCGGGATCGACCCTAGGATCCGCGAACAGATCTTCGAGATGGGATTTTCGGAAGCCGCCGACGGAACTGGCTACGGACTGTACATCGTCTCGACGATCGCGGAAGCCCACGGCTGGACGATCGAGGCCGCTGACTCTGCCGGCGGCGGCGCACGTTTCGACGTCACTGGTGCGGTGATCGAATCGCTCGAAGAATCGGCCGAACCCAATCGGTAATAGTGATTATTGTAGCGATTTACCGGTACGACCGCCCGAGTGCGGGCGGTCGATCCGGAACAGACCTACAATAATCACTATACGTCACCGCAATCGATCGCGCAGCGCCGCCATCGTGTCACGGTCGTCTGTCCAGACGAACTCGCTATCGTCGGCGTCCCGCCGTAACCGATCCCGGGTCGCGAGGAGCTGTTCGTATTGATCGATCAGCGCCTGTAACTGCTCGTCTCTCCGATCGAGTGCCGCCTCCAGCTCGGCGAGGCGGGCATCGCGCTCTGTATCTGCCTGCCGCCGGTCCGACAGCGCGACGCCGCCGACACGTTCGTCGTTCCCCTGGTGTCTGTTCTGAGCCGCCATGCACTCTATGTGTGCTACTGACCCGCATAAAGGCCCGTCAGACACGCGTCAGCGGTCGTCAGGAGGAGAGGTGCTCGATCACGGCGTCGGTGTCGTCGGGGACTGGCTCGGGCTCGCTGCCGGCCTCGGCGGCGGCGTCGGGATCCTTGAGGAGGTGTCCCGTCGTGAGACAGACGACCTGCTCGTCTGGGCTGACGACGCCCTGTTCGCGGAGTTTGCGGAGGCCAGCGATCGACGCTGCGGAGGCGGGTTCGACGCCGATACCCTCCTCGGCGAGATCGCGCTGGGCCGCGGTGATCTGCTCGTCGCTGACTGCCACGGCGGTGCCGCCAGTCTCGCGGATCCCGGGGAGCGCTTTCGGCGCGTTGACGGGATTGCCGATCCTGATCGCGGTCGCGCGCGTCTCGACGTGGTCCCAGCGCTCGACGTGGTCCCAGCCCTTCTCGATGGCTTCGACCATCGGCGCGGACTCGGCGGCCTGCACGCCGGTGAGTTTTGGTACTTCGTCGTCGTCGAGCGCACCGGATTTGACGAGTTCACGGAAGCACTTGTACAGCGCGGCTGTGTTGCCGGCGTTGCCCACGGGGAGGACGATCCGATCTGGGACCGCGTTCTCGTCGATCTTGAATCGTTCGAGGATCTCCAGGCCGATGGTCTTCTGGCCCTCCAGTCGGAAGGGATTGAGCGAGTTCAACAGGTAGGCCTCACCACGATCCGCGAGATCCTGCACGATATCGAGACACCGGTCGAAGTTGCCGTCGACTTCGAGAATGCGCGCGCCGTGGAGGCTGGCCTGGGCGACCTTCCCTGCGGCGACTTTGCCTGCGGGAAGGAGGACGAGTGTTTCGAGTCCAGCACGAGCGCCGTACGCCGACAGCGCGGCGGAGGTGTTGCCCGTCGAGGCACAGGCCAGTCTGGAAACGCCGACTTCTTCGGCGACGCGAACACCGACAGTCATCCCGCGGTCCTTGAACGATCCCGTGGGGTTCATCCCCTCGTGTTTGACGCGGAGGCGGGCGACGCCGAGTTCGTCTTCCAGACGCGGGACCTCGTGCAGCGGCGTCCCGCCCTCGGGCAGCGAGACACCCGCTTCGAACGGCAGGGCAGCACTGTAGCGCCAGACCCCGTCCGCGGGGGCTTCCGACTCGAAGTCCTCGAACGTCGGCAGGTCGGCGTAGCGGACTTCCAGCAGACCGTTGCAGTCGTCACAGGTGTAGCGGACCGCCTCGAAGGGAGCGAACGTCTCCCCGCATTCGATACAGGTGAGCCAGACGCCGTCGTCGGCCTCCTCGGGGACGGGTTCGTCGAGTTGCAGGTGGGTCATTACCGGACGAACGGGGGCAGGGAGAAAAAGGACCGTGGTTCGACGCGCGTCCGGGGTAGTTTGAACACCATCGCTGCACAAGGACTGCTATGGATCGCCGTTCGTTTCTCGGGGCCGTCGGCGTCGTCGGTGTCTGGGGCGGGTGTCTCTCTGCCGGGTCTACAACCACGACGAGGCCGCCGGTGTCAGTCGACGCCGATCCGGTCGCGCCGCCGGTGGTCGAGGGCCCGATCGAACTCGATCCCGGAACGCTGTGGACCAAGCCTGGACTTCGATACGGAGACGGTGACACGACCCTACAGTACGAACCGACCAATGGCGTGTGGGGCTACGCCGAACTGGCAATCAGAAACGTCGACTCGGCGTCGGTCGCGAAACCGTCCGTGTCGGCGTTCCGGCTGCTCTCTGCTAGACAGATGTTCGATCCGGTGGACTCGCTCGAACGAATCGACTGGGAGTCCCTCCAGCAGCGCGAACCAGTGTTCGGCCGGACGGGATATGCAGACTCTGACAGCCGGACGATCAAACCCGGGAAGACCGCCTACTGCGGACTCCTGTTCGACTTCGCGTTCGCGCCGTCGCCGGTGCTCCACTGGACGCGTGGTGCGGGCCTCACGGTCGCGTTCTCCCGAGTCGACCGAGCTTGAGCACGCGAATTTTTTATGGATCACGCCCACCCCGAGGCGACGAACCGCATGTCCGGAGATCCGCTGTTCGACCGCTCACGCGACACCGTTCGGGAGACCGTCAAATACGAAGCCAATGCCGAGTGGCCTCACTCCTCGACCGTCGAGTGCTTGCCTTTGAGTGTCTCGGCAATCGCGTCGGCGACGGCCACCGGATCGTCCGGCCCGCCAGCGGCCGCGACGCTGCCCACCGATGTCGGGTCGAACGCAACACCGAGACTATCGTAGACAGGTTCGAGGACATCGGCGACGACATCGTGGTCGCTCGTGAGGACAACACCGGCCACGACGGCGACGTTGACCCGGACGCGCTGGGCCAGTCCGGTGAGTTTCCCCTCGGCCTGCAGGGAGTGGCTGCCGGGGCAAAACGAGTTCGGCGGTTCGCCGCTCCGTGTGTCGACGCCGAGGTCGGACAGCGCTCGCTGCAGGAGTGCGGTAGCGTCGTCGTAGCGTTCTTCGATCGTCTCGCGGCCGTCCTCGACTGGGATGGCGTGGACGAACGCGATCGTCTGCCCGGTGAATGCGACCGCCCGACCACCGACTTCCCGGCTCGTCGACGGGAAGCCACGCTGCTCGGCTGCCTCGCGAGCCAGTTTGTAGCCCTCACTCCGTACGTCGCGGCGGCCGAACGCGACCTGTCGATGGGGCTGCCACACGCGGGCAATCTGAGTGCGCTCGCTGGCAGCGTGATCGACGACCGCTTCGGTGGCTTCCCGATCGGCTTCGAGCGTCGCTTCTCGGCCGCGCCGGACGTCCATGCACGACCTCTGTGCTCGTTCGATGAAACGTTTGTGTGACTCTCTCGGCCCGCTCCGGCGCGGCGGTCTGTCTGGGGTACGCTCTCGTCGAGTTGTGGGATGTCCAGAAAAAACGCAGCTGCTACGGCCGACGCCAGTCAGGCCGCCCGAATGCCGGGTACGACCTTCTCGCGGGCGACCTTGAACCCGGCGTAGATCGCGACGATCCCCACGGCAGCCATCCAGAGACCGATCGTCGTGTGACCACCGTTGAGGTTATGCAGGCCGGCGTTCTCGGCGACCAGTCCGATCAGTGTCAGTCCGCTCGCCAGCACTCCAAAGACGAGTTCCGGGATGACTTCTACAAGCGTTTCGTACATAGGGGGCTCTCTTCTGGCGGTCAGTATCACTCTTTCGATCGACGGGACAGACAAGAGAGGAGAGCCGTCAGCGTCAGTCGTGGGTGACCGTCGAGAGAGTACGACGCTGACGGGTATCGGCCAGCCCGGCGGAACGGCGATGGGTGGTGGGTGGTGGGTGGTGGCTGGATCGTGACGATCCGCGGGCGAGCCGTCGTGCGTTCAGCGCCGGATGCAGGTGATTCTGCCACGCGTCTCCTGAACAGATGTGGGTGTGGGAACTGAGCAGAGTCCACGCAGCACGCGACCCCTGCATGTCCGGGTACTGGACGCACTCGACTGTTTTCGCTCATCATTGTTAAATAATTCCATTCCATACCGAGAAAATATAGGACGAGTATCAGGTGATGTGACGGTGCTGCCGTGTGGTCTGGGCTCCTTTCACCGATGGGCGGCGCTCGGATGCCGTCACAGCCCGTCGTACTCGGAGTCGATCGGCTTCCCCCTTGCTCACGGTCGCACTCTCCACATTGGTGATGTGCTGACTCTGTCCGTTGTGCTCGATCTCAAAATGGGGATGCGGCCGCGCCGATGGATGTCTAGCGACCGGCCGCGGCGTCGATCGAACTGTGAGAGAACTCACCGTTCGTGCACACATTCCAGTGACCATCAAAGACATGTCGGTGGGCTTCCTGGATGACTACTATGCGACGGACAGCGGTCATCGCCGCGACAGTGCTGGCACTGGCGCTCGTGTTCGGGGGAATTTTCGTCGTCTTTACGACGCCGACGATCCAGAACGCTCCCCAACCAGCGAGCGACGAGCGCCAGTCGTTCAGCTTCGAGGAGTACGACAGTGGGGTGTGGAACTATCTGAGCCCCACCAGGGGATTCCGGGAGCGAAGTCCGATCAACGTCATCGTGCGCGCCGACGCCGACACCGTCGTCACGGCACTCCAGTCCCGGGGGAACTTCACCTGGAACGAGACCGAACGCACCGAACAGCATGCCGATCCGGACGATCCGGTCCCGCGACAGGTCAACCTCTCGAACACGGCGATCGACTGGGGTGAGACCACCGGGACGGCCCGGTACGCCTACGTCTACAACGGGAGCGGCGACATCTGGACCGATGGCCAGTGGATCGACGAGACCGACCAGCTTCACAATGGCGACTACTACGGCCACCGGACCCACATCCGTCTGTACGAGTCACCCGTCCCCGAGGAGGAGCCGTGGGTCGCCATGCAGGTTCACACCGAGCACTTCGACTGGTTCACGCTCAGACACGCCGTCGACGGCGTCGAGGAGGGCCAGAGCCAGGTCGAAAACGAGTTCAAGTCGCTCCCGGATGTCGAGCGGTACTGGCGAGACGACCTCGGGAACGGCAACCGATCGGACGCAGACGGCTGGGCAACGATCGTCGAACTGACGATCACGCTACCGGGGCTGTTGATCGGGTGGATCTCGATGCGTGACATCTGGCGGCGTCGGCTCACGTCCATCGATCGGGCGCGACTGCGACGACTCCGGAGCCGGCTCAGTATCCAGCAGGCGTTCCTGATGATGGGTATCGTCACGATCGTGCTCGGCGTACGCGCCGGTGGCATCCTCCTGGAGTGGTCGACCGACCTCTCGATGCACGCGATCGCCGCCCTGCTGTACCCCTTCATCTCGGTCGGGATTCCGATCGTGACGTACGCGTTTTCCCACCGTCTGACCCGTCGAATGGACGCAGCCGTGACTGCCTCCGGGTCGCTCGGGATCGCGTTCCTGCTTGATTACGGCTATCTCGGCGTGGAAGTCTTGCCGATCGAGGTCGTCGTCCAGCGGACGGGTGTCATTCTCGCGCTCGGGCTGATCGCCGGCGGGGCCGCGAAACGAGCCACGCGCGAGCGCCGATTGAACCGACTCCTTGTCGGCGGTGTACTACTGTGGGTCGGCTTGCTGGCGGCGACGCTGTTCCAGTATATCTGAAGCCGGCGGCGACTAGCTTTTTGCAGTTTCAGCCGTACTCTCAGGTATGTCGAACCGCCTCGTCGTCGCTCTCGCGTTCTCGGTTCTGCTCGTGCTCGCAGGCTGCAGCGGTGACGGCACCGACGCGCCAACGACCGAGCAAACACCGAGTCCGTCAGACAGCACTGCAGAGCAAACGACTCCGTCCAGTCCGGAGACACCGACAGTGGTCGAGACACCGACAGCGACGGCGACCGCCACCGAGACTGTAGTCTCTCTGTCGGCGGTGTCCTATCCATCCGGGGCGAGTGTCGACGGCATCTCCAACGAGACTGCGCTGATCGCGGCTCACAACGACGCGCTCGTGGGCCTCGACTTCACGGGGCAGTACAACGGAACGACGTGGGAGGATACGGCGAACAGCTCCGGTCGGTACACGGAGAACCTGACGTTCCGGGTCGACGCCGACCGCCGACGAACCCTCGTCTCACTGGCCGAGTTCTCGAATCGACAGGAGTCTCCTCTGCGTCGCGAGAGTGCCGGCTACACCAACGGTACCGTCTCGGTCTCGCGACTCGTGCAGAACGGCGAGACCGACTATCGCGTCCGCGACATCGAGTCGTCCGACCAGAGCGTCCAGTTCGGCACTGATCTCAAGGAGGTCTTCCGCATCGGTTCGTTCGAGCCAGTTGCGGCCGTCCAGCGCGGTGATCGAACGCTGATCCGGTACGAACTCGCGGCTGTCAACCGGAGCCTGCTTGCCGAGAACGCGACGGTCGATGTCGCCGGAGGGACCGTGGTCGTTGACGAGCGTGGTCTCGTCCACGAGGCTTCGGTTCGTGTCCGCGTCACCGCGACCGAAGACGGCGTCACCGGGTCGATCGAACGTCGGATCACCTTCTCGCTTTCTCTCGGCGAGGTCGCTGTCGAGCGCCCGCCGTGGGTCGACACGGCGATCAGCCAGCAGGAAGCGTCCTGAATCCGGTTCGAATGGCTGGTTTCTTATAGGCGAGCGGCGTCAGTGACGCACACTATGAGCATTGGCCCCCTCGGGGTGATGGATCGATGAGCGACCGTGCGGACGCGGTCCGGGCGTACACTGTCCGGCTGGAGCTCGTCGACGAGCCCGGCGAACTCCTGCGGGCACTGGAACCGATCGCCAACAACGGCGGTAATCTCCTCTCGATCTTCCACGAGCGCGGCAACGTCACACCACGCGGACACATCCCCGTCGAGGTCGATCTCGAAGCGACACCCGAACGGTTCGACGACATCGTCACGGCGTTGCAGGACGCTGGCGTCAACGTCATTCAGGCCGGCCAGGAACGCTACAGCGCCGAACTCACTGTCGTCCTGATCGGTCACCTCGTCAACACCGATCTCTCTGACACACTCTCGCGCTTGCGCGATGAAACCGACGGCCGGGTCACCGATCTCTCGCTGTCGGCTCCCAAAGGAGCTGACGATGTCTCCAGTGCGCGCGTCCGACTGGCGACCGAACAGGACTCGGTCGCGTCGACGCTCTCGGCCGTCCGCGCGGTCGCCGAGGAGAAAGAGTTGCGTGTCATCGAGCCGCTCGCCGCCGGAGGTGAGGCCTGATGGATCTCGCCATCGTCGGCTCGGGCGTCGTCGGGCGCTCGGTCGCCGAACTCGCCGGTGACTACGGCCATCGCGTCACTGCCATGGCCGACTCCGCCTCGGCTGTCATCGACGCCGAGGGAATCGACGTCGAGGCTGTCCTCGACCGCAAGACGAGCGACGGTACGGTCGGAACGGCCGATCCAGCCGAGGCACTCGACGCCGACTACGATGTCCTCGTCGAAGCGACGCCGACGACGCTGGGCGACGCCCAGCCCGGGTTCGGCCATGTCGAGGCCGCTCTGGAGCGGGATCGACACGTCGTACTCGCGAACAAGGGGCCGGTCGCCGAACGGTACGCCGACGTGATGGCGCTCGCGGAGGAGAGCGGCGGCGAGGTCCGCTTCGAGGCGACCGTCGGCGGTGCCATTCCCGTCCTCTCGACGATCGAAGACTACGGACCAGGCAAGATCACGGCCGCGCGCGGAATCCTCAACGGCACGGCGAATTTCATCCTCTCTCGGATGGCCGCAGAGGGGTTGAGCTACGAGCACGTCCTTGCGGAAGCCCAGGATCTGGGTGTCGCCGAAGCCGACCCCTCCTTCGATGTCGAGGGGACCGACGCCGCGCTGAAGTGTGTCATCGTCGCGAACGTGCTCGCCGAGGGCGCGCGCGAGTACTCCCTCGACGACGCAATCGTCGAGGGGATCGAGAACATCCCGCCGAGCGCGCTCGAACTCGCCCAGGAAGACGGGCGGACGATCCGCCTGATCGGTGAGGTCTCCAGCGGTGAAGTTCGGGTCGGCCCCCGTCTGGTGCCCCGGGACAGCGACCTCGCGCCCGACGGGACGCGAAACATCGTCCAGCTGGAAACCGAGAACGCGGGCCGGCTGAACGTCAGTGGTCGCGGTGCTGGCGGGCCCGAAACCGCGACAGCAGTACTGGCCGACGTCGGCCGTCTTCCCCCTCGTAAGTGAGCACCCGGATCCTGTCTGACGGGGATGATAGCGGCCTATACTTGCTGACTCGCTGTCTCGACGCCCCAGCACCCGCTCGCCCGCCGGCCGTGACACCGGTTGGCAAAACGCAAGACTGCGTCGGGATCGCTCCTGTGGCGTATCGAAACGGTTTTAATTGCTTCTGCCGAAAGATTCCGACACAGCGCCTCTGCGCGTGAGATACACCAATGAGCGACAAACCGCACCAGAACCTGGCCGTAATCGGCCACGTTGACCACGGAAAGAGTACAATGGTCGGCCGCCTCCTGTTCGAAACAGGGAGCGTGCCCGAGCACGTCATCGAGCAGTACCGAGAGGAAGCCGAAGAGAAAGGCAAAGGCGGCTTCGAGTTCGCCTACGTCATGGACAACCTCGCCGAGGAGCGAGAGCGTGGTGTCACCATCGACATCGCCCATCAGGAGTTCGACACCGATACGTACTACTTCACTATCGTTGACTGTCCGGGCCACCGTGACTTCGTGAAGAACATGATCACGGGCGCGTCCCAGGCAGACAACGCTGTGCTCGTCGTCGCCGCCGACGACGGTGTCCAGCCGCAGACCCAGGAACACGTCTTCCTCTCGAAGACGCTGGGTATCGACGAGCTCATCGTCGCCGTCAACAAGATGGACCTCGTCGACTACAAGGAGTCGACCTACAAGGAGACCGTCGAAGAGGTCAAACAGCTCCTCAAGCAGGTCGCGTTCGACACGGACGACGCCAGCTTCATCCCGACCTCCGCGTTCGAGGGTGACAACGTCTCCGAAGAGTCCGAAAACACGCCGTGGTACGACGGCGAGACCCTGCTGGAAGCGCTCAACAGCCTTCCGGAGCCCCAGCCGCCGACGGACGCGCCGCTGCGGCTGCCGATCCAGGACGTCTACACGATCTCCGGTATCGGGACCGTCCCCGTCGGACGAATCGAGACGGGGACGATGTCCCCCGGCGACAACGTCAGCTTCCAGCCCAGCGATGTCGGCGGCGAGGTCAAGACCGTCGAGATGCACCACGAGGAAGTCCCGAGCGCGGGCCCCGGTGACAACGTCGGGTTCAACGTT
>Ga0207718_100643_pt1 | contig 26887 bp, 27 predicted proteins | sample A23M2SouthBayCA_FD_187749 | JGI IMG/M metagenome (GOLD analysis project Ga0207718, IMG submission 187749) | Aerobic enrichment media microbial communities from Eden Landing Ponds, California, USA - A23 M2 (SPAdes) | ecosystem: Environmental > Aquatic > Marine > Unclassified | place: Emeryville... | reverse complement strand
TGTGATCGACCCCGACCTATGTTGCCGGTGATTCACTCGATACTGTCGAAATTCCCGGATTCGTCCCGGTCAGAACCGCCGAATCTGTGAATTCCCCAGCTTCGCCTCACAACCGCAGAAGTACAGAGCCTGTGCAACGTGGTTTTCCTGGTGGACTGAAAGGGCGAGGGCCGGTGGCGTCCACTGTAGTCGCTTCAGCGACCCCTATCCGCGCGAGTGCGGCGCGGTGCGGCTGTTCGAGCGCGGATATGTCGCTGAGCGACCGCCAGCGGCCCGAGGGCTTTCATCGCATACTGACGAGTGCGGTGCGGTCTCCGGATCGACTTTCTTCCACACCAGTGCTGGCTGAAAATGTTGATAACACTACCCCCTATATTTCCCGTTAGCACGCACTCACACCAGGAATCCGTCCACCCGTACCAAAAACACGACTCGTCCCCAGACCGCTCGCGTCGGTCGAGGGCAGGTCGACAGAACAGTCGTCTCACGGGACGAGATCGGCCAGAGTATTGACGTAGGTGCCGGGCGAGTCGTCGAGCATGGCCACCGATACGAGCCGAGCAGCTGGGTCGGCGTTCCCGGCCATCGACGGGGACCTCGAACGCCGTCGACTGGGGATCTTCCTCGGCGTCGCCTTCGCGATCTCGTGGGCGACAGCCGGCGTGATATACGCGCTGGGCGGGCTGACCGACAGCCCGACACTCCCACTGGGCATCCCCCTGTATCTCCCGCTGCTCGCCGGGCCGTACATGTGGGGGCCAGCAATCGGCCACCTCGCTGCCCGCTGGCTCACCGACGAGGGGTTCGACCGGAAATCGATGCTGCTTCGCGTCCGCACGCGCTGGCCGCCCTGGCTATTGGGCTGGCTCGGGCCGCTCGTCCTGATCCTCGCCGGTGGCGCACTCTACTACCTGCTCTTTCCCGCCCGATTCGGCGGGCTGGACGCCATCGCGGCCCTGCTCGCCGACGCCGAGGCACAGACCGGCGTCGAGATTCCTCTCTCGCCGACGGCGTTTCTCGCGGTGCAGGTCGTACAGGCCGCGCTGCTCGCGCCGATACTGAACAGTCTCGCCACGTTCGGCGAGGAGTTCGGCTGGCGGGCCTATCTCCTGCCGAAACTCGCGCCGCTTGGCTGGCGACGTGCCCTGGTCGTCCACGGCGTGATATGGGGCGTCTGGCACTGGCCGGTCATCGCGATGGGGTACAACTACGGACTCGGCTATCCGGGCGCGCCGTGGGCCGGCCTGCTGGCGATGGTCGTCGCCACGGTCGGCCTGGGCGTGTTCCTCGGGTGGGTCACCCTGCGGAGCGAGAGCGTCTTCCCCGCCGTGATCGGCCACGCGATGATCAACGGCAGCGCAGCACTGGCAGTGATCTTCGCCACCTCGATCCCGAACCAGGTGTTCGGCCCGACGCCGGTCGGACTGGTCGGCGTACTCCCCTGGTTCCTCGTCGCTGCCGTCCTCTTCGTCAGGACCGACTGGCTCTATCCGGTCGGGAGCAGCGGCGTGGGGACCGGATCGGGATCGGAGGCGGAACCGGCCGGCGGAGACTGATAGTGCTTATTGTAGATTATTTCCGGATAGCGCCGACCCCGGGGTCGGCGTGTACCGGTAAATCACTACAAGAATCACTATGAGTCGGTCCTTATCCGGCGAAAACTGGCTTACTCCGCGGTCGGCAGTTCGATCGCTTCGCCGTCTCACGGGTCGCTACGCTCCCCGTTCGACCGAAGGGAGGTCTACGACCTCCCCGTCGGCGTACACCGTCGGTCCGGTGAGGATCCCGTCGAGGTGCAGCGGTGCATGTGTCTCGCCGCCGATGCCGTGGTCGTCGCCGATCGCGATGTGAACAGTGCCAGCGGCTTTCTCGTCTAGCAGGACCGACCCGACCAGTTCCTCGACGGCGAGGTTGGTCCCGATGCCCAGTTCCGCGAGGTTGTAGGCGGCCTCGCCCACCTCCTCGGCGGCGGCCTCGACTTCCTCACGGACGGCGTCGTTGGAGATGTGGGTGACGTAGCCGTCTTCGACCTCGAATGCCAGCGTCTCGCCGTCGAGTTTCCCGTGGGGCATCATCGTCCCGTCGACGACGTAGGTGCCGTTGGCGTCCTCGGGGCTGACGAACACCTCGCCCGCGGGCAGGTTCGACATCTCGCCGGGCTCGTGGACGATGCCGGTGTCGAGTTCCCACTCCCGAGCGCCGGGTTCGAACGTGATGTCCGTCCCGAGGTCGGTCGTCACGCGGATCTCCTCGGCGTCGGCGACCTGGCCGAGGACGCGCTCACACTCCTGCCTGATGGATTCGTAGTCGGCGTTCAGGCCCATCAGGAAGACGCCGTCGGTGATGCCGGGGAGGGTGGCGACGCGGGCGCCGGCCTCGTTAGCGGCGGTGCGGGCCTCGGTGTGACTCAGACTCTTCGTGGTGGGCGCGAGGACGACATCGGCGCCGGCCATCGCCGCCGCGACTGGTTCGGGTGGTTCCGCGCCGTGCTGGTCGCCCGGCGGGTAGCGCACGAGGACGGTATCGTCGGTGATCTCGCTCGCGACGGCGTACAGCGCCTCCCCGATGGCCTGGCGCTCGTCGTCGGTGATTATCGCACAGGATTCCGCTTCCTGGAGGTTCATGCACTGCTCGACGGCGGTCTCGGCGGGTGCCCGTAGCGACGAGTTGCTCATGCGCGATCCCTCGGACGGCCGGCGGTTAGGTGTTTTCGTGCCCGGTCACGCACCACACCGACCGTATCAATCCCCCTCGCTCTCGCGGACGTCCGCCGCCAGTCCGTCCAGCAGGTACTCGGCGCCGGTCCGGGTCGTCGCCAGCGGTGTGTCGTGGACGTCACAGATCCGCAAGAGCGCGCCGATATCGGGTTCGTGGGGCTGTGCGGTCAGCGGGTCCCGGAGGAAGACGATGCCGTCGAGGCGGTCTTCGGCGACCTCGGCGGCGATCTGGACGTCCCCGCCGAGCGACCCCGATTTCTTGCGCTCGATCGTGAGGCCGGTCTCCTCGGTGATGCGGCCGCCGGTCGTCCCGGTCCCGACGAGGTCGAACTCCGAGAGGAGCGAGCGGTACGTCTCGACGAGGTCTATCATCTCGGGTTTCTCGTCGTCGTGTGCGATGAGCGCGACGCGAGTCATACCCCGACCTCACAGGGCGAGGAGATAGGTGCTGGGTCTGGCGGCGCGACTGTACCCCGGCCCCGAACGTACGGGACGTGAACGGCGACCGGTCGGCCCGTCAGTCACTGGCCGTCCTTCGGCCGGGACTCACTGCCTGGTCGGCGCTCACCGACCTCCGACCACACGGTCGACCGGAGTCCCGCCAGCCCGGCTACGCGGGGTCGACGTCGACGGTCCCGTCGGGGTCGACGTCGACGGTCCCGTCGGGGTCGACGACGATCTCGTGCCCCTCGACGTCGAACGACAGCGGTTCGTCCGGGTCGCCGTCGAGGTGGGCAGCCAACTCCGATCTGTCGACGTAGGCGTCGAGGTCGTCGATATCGTCCTCCGACAGGTCGGTCGTTTCGGTGACGAGTTCGGTAACCACGTCCCCCGCGGGTCGCGGGCTGACCCACTCCCCGTCGTCGCTATCGCCGAAGACGTACAGGTCTCCGTCCCCTGGCATACCCGAAGGTTCACCCGTCGATACAAAACCCCCCAGTTCTGATTTCACGCTCTGAAAGAACTGCGCCCCGGCCGGTATCGATCACTCGCGACGGTGCGAACGGACGCCTCTCTATCTCACGTCGTCAGTCTCGCGGAAAACGGGGCGAAACCCCGAAAGCGGTGTTGGAGGTGTCGTCCGGGTTGTGGATGTCAGAGGCACGGTCCGGTTCGATCTCCCCCGAACACCGTGGGAAGATATCACGACCGGGGCAATTAACCTTACGGCTTGGTATCCCAGGCAGCGGCCTGCAGTCGGCCGATCCGTCGCCGCTGTCCCGGAACGTGTCACTCGGCTGTCCCGGCCGGGGCCGGTCGACCGGCCGGTCAATCGAGGTGTTCGAGCTGGTAGTCGCCGTCGTAGGTGTCGGCGTGGGCGGCTTCCGCGAGGACGAGCTGTGCGATCCGCGCGCCGCGTTCGAGTTCGACCGGGTGATACACTTCCAGGAGGCCCTCGCCGACGCCCTCGTAGCCGGCGTCCCACACGGCGGTGTCGAGCATACAGGAGTTACGCAACAGCGACGAGCGCGGGTAGAGAAAGCCGACGTGGTCTTCCGGAATCCGGACCGTGTCGGCGTACCGGACGACGTAGCCGCCGGGCTCGAGGTGGTAGACGTCGGTCCCGTCTTCGGCGCTGGCTTCGCCGTCGGCCGGCGACTGCCCGCTGGTGTCTTCGACTGTCGGTTCGATCGCCCGTCGGTCCCCGACCGTCTTGCCGTCGGTGCCGATCCGGCCGGGTTCGACCTGTTCGAACACCGCGCCGAGTCGGAGGTCGACGCCGTTGGGCTGGACCTGTTCGTCGTCGACGCCGCCGAGAGCGTCCGCCACGTACCGCCCGCTTTCGAACATACCGAGGGTGTGTGCCTCCGGGTGAAAGCCGTTGTGCTGGGATGACCGGCGAACGATTCATGTCGCTGGGCACTCCCATCCGTCGTATGGGGGGACATCAGTTGTTCGTGGCCGCCGTCCTCGTCGCCACGGGGGCACTGACGGGGGTCCTGGCCGTGTTCGGGTGGCGACACCGCATCGAACCGGGGGCAGACTGGTTCGCGGCGACGATGGCGGCGGACACGCTCTGGATCGCGGTCGACCTGGTCGACCCGCTGCTCGGGTCACGTCTCGGGGTCGTCCTCGCCGACCGCGCCGGGACGACGCTGGCGACCGTCGTCCCGACTCTGTGGTTCTGTTTCGTCCTCGCGTACACCGGCCGAGAGCGCCTGCTCGACCGCCGCGGACTCGGGATCGTCTGGGCGGTTCCGACGGTCGTGGTCGCCGCGACCCTCACGTCGTCGTTTCACGACCTCTACTACAGCGAGCTCACCGTCGCTCGCCAGGCCGGCAGTTTCACGACCGTCAGTCAGCCGGGACCGCTGGCGTGGGTAAATCTCGTGTACTTTGCAGTGCTGGTCGTCCTCGGACTGTGGCTCCTCGGTCGGATGCTCGCCGGGCACGACCGGCTCTACTCCCGACAGGCGGTCTGGCTGCTGGTCGGGACGATCGCACCGGTCGCTCTCCTCGCAGCGTTGCTCGTCACGGGCGAGAGCGACCAGTTCCCCGCACTCTCGCTCGGATTCTCGGTACTCGGGCTCGCGTACGCCCACAGTCTGTTCAACCACCGCCTGTTCGACCTGTCGCCCGCCTCGCGCCGGATCGGCCTCGACGAAGCGTTCGATAGCCTGGAGGAGGGAGTCGTCGTCGCCACGACCAGTCGCGACGTCGTCGCGATCAACGACCGCGCCTGTCGGCTGTTCGACTGCCGCCGAGACGCTGTCCTCGGCCGCCCGCTCGGGACTGTCGCGGATGCCCTCGCCGATATCGGTGAACGAGCGGAGAACGTCGAGGTCGGAGCGGACGGACAGGCCGACAACGTCGAGGTCGAGGTCGACGGTCGGGTACTCACCGTCTCCGTCTCGCCAGTGTACGACGCACGCGACCGCCACACGGGTTACGCACTGGTCGCCCGCGACGTGACCGAAGACCGGCGCCGCGAGCAGCGACTCGCCGTCCTCGACAGGGTGTTTCGCCACAACATCCGCAACACGATGAACACGGTCGTCGGGCCGACGGCCGTCCTCGCGGACCGTCTCGACGGTGAGGACGCCGAGTCTGCCGCGACCGCACTCTCGGCGGGCGAGTCCGTCCTCGCGCTCAGCGAGAAGGTCCGCACCGTCGAATCGATGATGACCGGGCCGGTCGAACCGGCCGAGGTCCCGCTCGCCGAGTTCCTGGACAACACTGTGCGGTCAATTCGCGACGGGACCCGGTTCACCGTGGCGATGGACGCCCCGCCCGACTCTCGGGTTCGGACCGACCCGACCGTCCTGTCGGTCGTCTTCGAGAATGTCATCGAAAACGCGGCCGTTCACGGCGGGGTGGACGACACCAGCGGCCCCCACGTCCGGATCGCCGTCGAACAGCGTGACGGCGGCTGTCTCGTCCACGTGAGCGACGACGGCCCGGGGATCCCGTCGGCGGAACTCGACGTCCTCCGGTCGGGAGTCGAGACCGCCCTCGAACACGCGAGCGGCGTCGGCCTGTGGGCCATACACTGGGGTATGAGCCGACTGAGTGGCGCTGTCCGGATCGAACCCTCCGATGGCGGTACCCGCGTCACGCTGTGGGTCCCCGATCTCGACGGTGACACCGTCTCGGCGCCCCCGAGCGACCCCGTGAACGGCGAGTACGAGTGGTTCGGCCGGACGCCCGACGAGGGGCGGCCCTGACATTTCGCGCCCTGTCTCGCCTCGTTCGACCTCTCTCAAAACATCTCTCTCGGCCGACACCGACGACGTTCGTGCCGAAAAACTAGTTTGAACGACCGGATTGGAAATTACATTCGCCTGATCGAAAGAGTTTATATCGATGCCACGAGCGCGACCCACCTGGGGGTAGACGTATGACCGAACTGTCACACACGGACAGCCAGTGGATCGATTTCGAAGACGACCTCGAGACCCGTCGCGCGAACGCGACCGGGATCCCGAAGCCGAAACTCGTCTGGGGGTAGCGACCCGGGCACGATATTCCGGGAACAACGGCCCGGGACCGCTATGTTTTCGACGCGTCCAGCCCGTCGAGCCACGCGTCCACGTCGAGTGCGACGAGTCCTTCGAGGCGGGCCGCCCGGGCGTCGTCGTACGGTTCGACGAGTCGCGACACGGTTTCGCGCCTGTCACGGAGGAAGGCGAGGACGGCCGTCTCGTCGTCGAAGAGAACGCCGGCGTTCCACCGTTCGGCGTGGCCGGCCAGGAACTGTTCGTAATCGAGGACGACCTGCGTGTGCTGGTAGATGGCTTCGCCGACCGTTTCGGCCCGCTCGACGGCCACTTCGTCGCCGCCACCCGCCAGCGCGGCGATACCGGCAGTCACACCGTAGAGCGCCGCCTGCGCGTCGAGTCCCTCGCGGTAGGCAGCGTCGGTCGGTTCGATTCGCACCTCTTCGAGTGGGGCTTCGAGCAGGCGCATCGTCCCGTCACACCAGTAGGCGGTCACGTCGAGTCTGTCGAGTCGGCGGACGACCAGTGGCAAGAGCAGTTGGGTCGCGAGAACGACCTCCCCCCGGCGGTCCTCGCGGACGTCGCCGTCGACGAGGTCGTCGAGCATGTCGAAGTACTCCTGTATCGCGACCGTGAACTCGAGGACAGTGTTCAGTCGCTCCCCCTCGGGGTCGTGGTGGCGATACACCTCCTCGGCCAGCAGGGCGCTGTCGAGTTTCGGCCGCTCCGAGCGCTTGGGCAACGCCTCACCGGGTTTGAACGCCAGTTCGTAGACGAGGCCGCCGGCGGCGTTCGACTCCAGTTCGGTCAGGAGCGCCTCGACGTGGTCGAGCAGTCGCTTCCGGCGGTCCGCTGCGTGGCGTTCGAAGGTCTCCTGGCGGTCGGGGGGCAACCCCGACGGTCTATACAGCATGACTCGCCTATCTCTGTCACCGAGATTGAACGTTTCGGAGCCACTCTGGCCGACCCGACGGCCGCCGAACCGGTCGAATCGGACCGACAGCATCCCCGAGCGGACGGGTCGCGAGCGAGCCACGGCGGTCGTCCGGACGGAACGGAGCTGTCGTGGTTGTCGAAGACGAAGACGACGATCGGCGAAATCCGGCAGTATCGCGGGGACTCGCGGGATTTATACCTGCGCACGTTCGATGACAGAACGTTATGGGACAGACACTCACGGAGAAGATTCTCGACGACCATCTCGTCGAAGGTGAACTCGAACCCGGCGAGGAGATCGGTATCGAGATCGACCAGGTCCTCACACAGGACACGACGGGGACACTCGTCTGGCTCCAGTTCGACGCGCTGGACTTGGACGAGACCCAGACGGAACTCGCAGCGCAGTACTGCGACCACCAGACCTACCAGTTCGACTTCAAGAACACCGACGACCACCGCTTCCTGCGGTCGGCGGCCGGCACCTTCGGTGCGTACTTCTCGCGCCCGGGGAACGGCATCTGTCACAACGTTCACAAGGAGAACTTCGCGGCGCCCGGCAAGACGATGCTGGGGTCGGACAGCCACACGCCGACGCCCGGCGGGATGGGCGAACTCGCCATCGGTGCCGGGGGCCTCGACGTCGCCGTCGCGATGGGTGGCGGCGCCTACTACATCGACATGCCCGAGGTCGTCAACGTCCGTCTCGAAGGCGAGTTGCCCGAGTGGGCCACCGCCAAGGACGTCATCCTCGAACTGCTGCGCCGGCTCTCGGTGAAAGGTGGCGTCGGCAAGATCTTCGAGTACACCGGCCCCGGCGTCGAGTCGCTCTCGGTCCCCGAGCGGACGACGATCACCAACATGGGGACGGAACTGGGTGCGACCTCCTCTATCTTCCCGACCGACGAGAAGACCGAGGAGTACCTCGAACGAGTCGGCCGCCCCGAAGACTACGAGAAGGTCGAACCCGACGCGGACGCCGACTATCACGACGAGATCACGGTCGACCTGTCGGAACTGGAACCGCTCATCGCCGAGCCGTCGATGCCCGACAACGTCGTTCCGGTCAGCGAGGCCGCGGGCACGGACGTCGAGCAGGTCATCATCGGCTCCTGTACCAACGGCGCCTTCGAGGACATCCTCCCCGCCGCGAAGATGCTCGAGGGTCGCGAGATCGCGAAGACGACCGAGATGATCGTCGCGCCCGGCTCCAAGCAGGCCAGCGAGATGCTCGCCCGCCAGGGCTGGACGGCCGAGATGATGGCCGCCGGCGTCAACTTCTCCGAGGCGACCTGTGGCGCGTGTATCGGGAACGGTCACGTGCCCGCTTCGGACTCGGTCTCGCTGCGGACGTTCAACCGTAACTTCGAGGGGCGCTCGGGTATCGAGGACGACTCGGTGTACCTGTGTTCGCCCGAGGTGGCAGCGGCAGCCGCGCTCAAAGGCGAGATCGTCGACCCGCGGGACCTGGCCGACGAACTGGGCGACCTCGAAGACCCCGGCTTCGAACTCGCAGACGAGTACGTGGGCGTCAGCGGGTCGGACCTCATCACGCCCGACCAGGCCGTCGACGACGAACTCATCAAGGGGCCGAACATCGGCGACGTGCCGATCCGCGACCCGCTGGACTCGGACCTGGCGGGCGAGGTCCTGCTGAAGATGCCCGATAACATCACGACCGACCACATCAGCCCCGCGAACGCCGACGTGCTGATGTACCGGTCGAACATCCCCAAACTCTCGGAGTTCACGCTCACTCGCGTCGACGAGACGTTCCCCGACCGCGCGATCGAGGCCGACGGCGGCGTCCTGCTCGCCGGCGAGAACTACGGCCAGGGCTCCTCGCGTGAACACGCCGCGCTCTGCCCGATGTATCTCGGTATCGAAGCCGTCCTCGCACAGAGTTTCGCCCGCATCCACAAGGCGAACCTCTTCAACTTCGGGATCGTCCCGCTGACCATCGACGCCGAAACCTACGAGGACATCGACCAGGGCGACGATGTCGAGATCGTCGACGACCTCGACGACTCGATCACGTCCGGCAAAGAGGAGTTCACCGTCCGGATCAACGACGACTGGGAGACCACCGCGAACCTCGACGCCTCGGCCCGAGAACGCGAGATCCTCGCTGCCGGGGGCAAGCTCAGCCACGTCAAACAGCAACACGAGTCCGGCGACGCCGCACCCGCCGACGACTGACGGCGCTGCCGCCCGGCGTTCGACGGCGATCTCTGTTTTCTTTTCGCGGTCTATCGAGAACGACCGTACTGTGTACACCACGGCAGGTGCCCGTTCGCCTGCCGAACACTGTTGGGACTCCGGATCCGGGAACACGGCCTTCGAAAAACCCCTGAAAGGGGTGGGGTGGGGAGAGGGTTGGGGTGGCACCCGAATCGGGTGCATTCGGAGGTGGGGAGGTCACGTTTATGTATCTTTTGTCTATAGCCCCCCGGAACCTGTCTGTCAGTGCCGGGAGATGGCCGTCGATGTACAGCGATGTCGGCCAGCAACGGGATCGGACCCGATCCCGGACAATTATTAGTGTGGTCGTCACGTACCCGTGGTAGTGACAACCACTGCACCGTCGGGCGACCCGGAGTCGGGCGTGACCGTCCGGCAGGCCGAGCGGGCCGACCTGCTCGCGGTGTATCACATCGAGCAGGAGGCGTTCCCCCAGCCGTGGCCGTTCTCGGCGTTCGAGGGCTTTCTCGGCGAACCGGGCTTTCTGGTCGCCCAGGCGACCGGTACGACCCCCCGAGAGACGGCGACGGTCGGCGACGACGGCCGGGTCGTCGGGTACGTCGTCGCCGACACGGTGCCAAACCACGGCGAGGGTATCGGCCACGTCAAGGACATCGCCGTCGCCAGCGAGTGCCGCGGGGAGGGGCTGGGCAAGCGCCTCCTCGGGCAGGCGCTCCGGGTACTGGCCGACGGCGGCGCGGCGTCGGTCAAGCTGGAAGTCCGGCGCTCGAACGACGTCGCTCGCGACCTCTACGCCGATTTCGGTTTCGAGCACCAGGGCACCGTCCCCCGCTACTACGACAACGGCGAGGACGCCCTCGTGCTCGTCCGTGAGTTCTGAGCGTTCGCGTCGCGGTGTCGTGCCGTTCTGAAAGGCCTTTGCCGGTCGGGACGTATTCGGGAGTATGGGCTACGCCTGTCCCGTCTGTGGCGACCCCCAGTCAGACGGCGAGCACCTCGCGAACCACCTCGCCTTCACTGCGATGCTCGGCGACGCCGACCACGAAGACTGGCTCGACGAGCACGCACCCGACTGGGCCGACACCGACCCCGCCGAACTGGCCGGTCGCGTCACCGACCACGCCAACGAACGCGAGTTTCCGCAGGTGTTCGAGGACACGACCGGCGACGGCCACGGACACGACCACGGCGGACAGGACCACGGACACGACCACGGCGGACAGAGCCACGGCCGCGGACACGCAGACGGTCACGCGAGTGGGACACGTGGCCACGACGTCGCGCCGGGCGAGGTGGCCGACCCCGCAGACCTGTTCGACGACGCCGAGGGTGACGACGCCACACCCTCGGACGTGCTGGCCGAGGCGCGCGAACTGACCCAGGAACGGCGGTCGAAGGCCGACGAGACCGACAGCGACGCCGACAAGACCGACAGCAATGCCGACGGGACGAGCGAGCAGTCTCCAGACGGGTTGGACGGGCGAGAAGAGCGGTGACCGCCGGGACTGGCGGCCACCTGCGTTTCGGTTGGCGGACGGGAACTGCCATTCGCGGTGAATCGGCAGTCGACCGATGTTCCGGTGCCGCCGGTCACCAGCCAACGATGTTCTCGCCGTTTCCGTCGTCGCCGTCCCCGTTGTTGCCGTCGCCGTTTCCGTCGTCGTCGCTCCCGTTCTCCGCAGTGCCCGTCTCGTCGTCATCATCGCCGTCGTCGTCTTCGCTGTTTTCACCGTCGGCGAGACGTTCGACCTGGACGAGCGCTGCGGGTTCGCTCCAGTCGTAGACGCTCGGCGGGAGGTCGCCGTCGCCAGAGATTCCGGGGTGTGGGCGGATGACGTCGTCTTCGGCGATGTCGGGGTTACTCTCGGTCGTGCCCTCGGGGTCGCCGCCGACGATGAGCGTCTTCGCGGGCGGGACCAGATCCTCGAAGCGTTCGGTGTTCTGTTCGGTCCCGACGTCGTAGCCGTTCGCGAAGTAGGTCCGGGACTCGTTGACCGCCTCGGGCAGCGGCACGGTGTCGAGGCCGACGATCCCGTCGTTGGTCGCGATGAGCATACTGATGAACGTCAGGTAGCCGGCGCTCTCGTCGGCCGAGAGCGTCAGACTCGCGTAGTAGGGATTGCCGGTGTCGCCGGGGTCCTCTTTCGGCACGAGCGGCGCGTTGCCGACGGCGGACCCACGGATCGCGTCGGTGGCCCCGATGAGCTCGACCAGCGGTTCGAGATTACCGTTCTCGGCGATCTCGTAGGTCGGCTCGTTGGCCGGTTCGCCGACGGAAAACACCTCGACGCTCGACTCGTGTGCGGCGACGGCCGGCGGTGTGAACGGCTGTCCCCGCGTGTTGTTCGCGACCGTCACGCGGTAGGTGCGCGTTTCGTCGTCTCCGTCGTCATCGTCGTCGGTCTGTGCGAGGGCCGCGCCGCCGAGCGTGCCGCCGGCGAGTGCTACCCCGCCGAGAGTCAGCGCCTGTCGTCGCGTGACCGGTGGTGTGTCGTGTCCTGTCATCGTCTGGTCGGTGGTGTGTCGCGTACTGTCATCGGTGGGAGTTGTGCTGTCGCTACCGGACTCTCGCCACGCGGGGCGCCGATTCGGCGGACCCACAGCGGGTGAATCGAACCCTTCACGGGCGAGATAGCGGGGATAACGACTACCCTGGCATTGTTATACGCTCGCGACTGCACCCGTCTGTCTCCTGGCGTGTCTGTGGCTTCCCTTACCGAGGACGCTCGGCCCGCGTCTGCCTCGCCGGACGGCGGGGTCCGGCCCGGTGTGTCTGCCGGCCCGAGTAAGTCGGTCCTATCTTCGGTTGTTCGGCGTATCCGGTCGCGACGGGATCGGACGACGCCGGTCGTCGGTAGGCCGAGCGTCCGGAGCTCCGCCCGGTCGGTCACCCGAGCGAGACGTCGAGATAGAGCATGACGACGACGCCGACCATCGTCCCCAGCGTGGCGACGCGTTCGTTGCCCCGGAGGTGGGTCTCGGGGACGATCTCGTCGCTGATGACGAACAGCATGGCACCGGCGGCAAACCCCATCGCGTAGGGGAGGATCGGTTCGGCGACGGTCACCGCGAGCGCACCCAGCAGGACGAGCGGGATCTCGACGACGCCAGAGCGGATACCGGTGACCATGGCGTAGAAGCGGCGGTCGAGTCCGGCGTTGACGGCGGCGACCGATACGGCCAGCCCTTCCGGGATGTTCTGGATGCCGATGGCGAGCATGAGCGCCACCGCGCTCCCGATGGAGGTGTCACCGGCCGCCGCGGACCCGAACCCGACCCCAACAGCGAGCCCCTCGGGCATGTTGTGTAAGGTGATCGCGAGGATGAACAGGACGACCGGCGCGAGCCGCTCCTCGTCGATGGGGACCTGCTCTGACTGTCCGGCCGCGTCCGCACGTTTCTTCCCGGTCAGCAGGTAGTGGGCGTGGGGAACGAGAATGTCCGCGCGGTCGAGAAAGAGCGCACCCAGCAGGACGCCACCGAGGACGGGGAGGGGACTCCCGCCGGGCGTCGCCTCGATGCCGGGGAGGATGAGGCTCGTGAAACTCGCGGCGAGCATGACACCGGCGGCAAAGCCCAGCGCGCCGTCGAGCGCTCGCTGGGAGGGGTCTCGCCAGACGAGCACGAGCGACGCTCCCAGGAGGTTCATTCCGGCGATCACGAACCCGCCGAGCAGGGCCTGGACGAGCAGTCGCTGCGCGCTCAACACATCGACGACCGTCTCGACGGCCCCGACCATCGGAGTGGACCATCACGCCGACTGGGTAAAAAACGCACGTGTCGGACGCTTCCGGACAGGGAGCGGGGACGTGGGAACTGCCAGCGGGCGTTTTGGAGCTCGAAGCGAGGCGTAACAAAGAGGGGCGTTCGGCCCGTCGCCCGGACAATGAGTGACTGGGACGTCTATCTCGTCACGCAGGAGAGTCTCTCTGCCGGGCGCTCGACTCGCGAGGTAGTCGAAGCGGCCATCGCCGGTGGCGTCGACGTCGTACAACTCCGCGAGAAAGACCGGAGCGCGCGGGAACGGTACCACCTCGGCCGCAAACTCCGGACGCTGACCCGCGAGGCCGGGGTAACCTTCGTCGTCAACGACCGCGTCGCCATCGCCCAGGCTGTCGACGCCGACGGCGTCCACCTCGGCGACGAGGACCTGCCGGTCAGTGTCGCCCGCGAAATACTGGGCGCGGACGCGGTCGTCGGCCGGTCGGTCTCGTTCGTCGAGGACGCCGTCGCCGCCGAGCGCGCCGGTGCGGACTATCTCGGCGTCGGCGCCGTCTACTCGACCGGGTCGAAAGACGACATCGACGACGACGAGTACGCCATCGGTCCCGAGCGCGTCGCCGACATCGCTGCGGCCGTCGACATCCCCGTCGTCGGTATCGGTGGGGTCGACGCTGACAACGCCGGTCCCGTGGTCGAGGCAGGTGCCGACGGTGTCGCCGTCATCACCGCGATCACCCGGGCCGACGACCCCGAGGCCGCCACGCGAGAACTCGGCGAGGCGGTCGAAGACGCACGAGACTGAGTCGACTCGACGGGCGTTCACTCCGGTAGCGTGTCCTCAGATCAGTTGGGCGACGGTCACGACCGCGTAGAGGAGCGCGCCGCCGATGGCTGCGGCGCGAACGAGCGTCGAGTCGGCGCCGCCCGACAGACCCTCATCCTGTACCGCTGTGGCGACCGACGCACCCAGGACGACGAGTCCGCCGAGTAGTATCAGCCACGCGCCTGGGCCCGGGTCGGTCGTCACTCCCGAGAGACCCTGTGCGAGGGCCGCGACGCCGAACAGCGCGAGCGCACCCCAGTAGAGTCGGTCGGAGTTCATCGCCAGCGATAGTTCCCTCGCAGTGATAGTAGTTTTCAACGCGACGTCCTCACGTTCTCGATTGCGGCCGTCTGGGGGCCGGCCATCGGGCTCGAAGTCCGGTCGTCCCAGTCGACGCTTCACGCACTGAAGCGCTGAGACGGTTTATACGATCCACCGGGCCGTCCCACCGGGTATGGCAACGGAGACGTCACGCCGATCGACCCTGTACCGCCTCGCAACCCCGTTCTGGAACGCCACGGAGGGACGCCCGCGAGCGCTGTGGCGCTCCTTCGACGCGTTCGTGCTCGCCGTCGCCGCGGCTGTCCTCGGGCACGCCTGGGCGAGGAACTGCTCGTTCGGCCCTCCGTTCGCGACCGAGTACGACCCCGACAGATGACTCGCTCTGACGTCCCCGACGACGACCCGCTCTTCCGGGAGACGACCGAGCGCTTCGGTGTTTTTCGACTCGTCACCGAAGTCCGGTCCGACGGGCTCTCCGTCCGTCTCGAACCGATACAGCGCTCGTTCCGGACCCTTCCGGCTAGCCGGATCCGGGAGGTGCGTGTCGCCTCGTACGCGGCGTCGAGGTACGCGGGCTGGCACTGGGGCGTGCGGCGAACGCCCGGCGGGAACACGGTGTATCGGCTCCAGGGAAACCAGGGTGTCGAACTCGTCCTGACCGACGACACACACTGGTTCGTCGGGTCACGGCACCCGGAGGAACTCGCCGCCGCAGTCGCGCGACTCCTCACTCCCGAGGACTGATCACCTGGCCCGTCACGTGGACGCTGACAGAGTAAACCCGGCGCGCTCAGTCTTCATCGCCGTCTCTGTCGTCCCCGTCGTCCTCACCGGCACTAAGTCCGTCGTCGTCCGGCCGGTCGAGCGCTCGTGGGGCGTCGTGATACTCGGAGTAGCCGTCGAACCAGCGCGCGATGCGTTCGATGCGGTCGACGACGTGTCCTGGCTCGCCGGACCGGGAGAGTTCGTGGCCCTCCCGGGGGTACCGGACCAGCCGCGTGTCGACGCCGTGCTTTCGCAGGCCACGGTGGAACAGTTCGGCCGTGTTGGCTGGTGTGCGGTAGTCGTCGTCGCTGTGGAGGACGAGGGTCGGCGTCCGCACGCGGTCGCAGTAGGTCGCTGGCGAGGCTTCGTGGAGCAGGTCGGGGTCTTCCCAGGGTGTGACGCCGAAGTCGTCCTCGACGAGGCGGTAGGCGGCGTCGGTCGACCCGTAAAAGCCCGTGAGGTCGTAGACGCCGCGCTGTGAGGCCGCGGCCGTGAACTCGTCGCTGTGGCCGACCAGCCAGGCAGTCATGTACCCGCCGAAGGAACCGCCCGTGAGAAACAGCTGGTCGTCGTCGACGGCCGGGCGCTCGGAGACGGTATCGACTCCGGCGAGGACGTCCGCGGTCGTGACCGGTCCCCAGCTGTCCTCGATGGCCGCGGCGAACTCCTCGCCGTAGCCGGTCGACCCGCGGGGATTGCACCAGAAGACGGCGTAGCCCCGTGCGGCCAGCGTCTGGAACTCGTGCCACATCGTCCCCGCCGTCGACCACATCGCGTGGGGTCCGCCGTGGACCTCGACCGCGAGCGGGTACGTTGCTTCGTCGCTGTCGGACGGCGTGAGTAGCCACCCCTGCACGTCACCCGCCTCGCCCGCGGGCTCCCCGGTGGCGGTCGTCGGCTCGGGCCCGGGGTTCTCGCTGTCGAACCTGACTGCTTCGGGTTCGGCGACGGCGTGGTCGTCGAGATAGGCCTCGTTGAGGCGCGTCAGCCGTCTCGGGTCCGCCGGGTCACCACTCGTGACGAACACGTCGCCCGGGTAGTCCCAGTCGCTCTGTGTCACGGCGACGCCGGCCTCGGTGACGTGCGCGCCGTCGACGTGGGCCGCGTCGACGACCCGTTGGGGCGACTCGCCCGCAGCGTCTGTCGCCTCGTCGTCCCACGGGAGGCGCCACACCGGGACCGTCCCGCGGTCGGGTGTCCCGACGTAGAGCGTCTCCTCGTCGGGGCCCCACTGGGGCGTCACCTCGGCGAGCGTCCGGTCGAGCGGCGCTGTGGGTGTCGTCACCCGCTCGGTTTCGCGGTCGTATACTTTCAGCTCGGCGGGTTCGAGTGTCGAGCGGTCGGGGTCGTTGTAGACGTGTGCGACGCGCCCGTCGGGGGTCGCCGCCAGTCGAGCGGCCCACCCTGTCGTCCGATGCACCGACTCGACTGTGTCGCCTGCGAGGTCGTGGGCCAGGATCTCGTACTCGATGGAGTCGTCGGGGTCGTCGCCGACACGCTCGGCGTAGTAGAGGGTCCCGGCGTCGCCCCACGCCGGACTCTCGAAATCGCGCTCGCCGTCGGTCAGTCGCTGGGTCTCGTCCCCGCTGTTCTCGTCGTCGGGGGTATCGTCGCCCAGGTCGACGACGTAGACGTGCGAGCGCTTCCCGTCGAAATAGCGCTGGGCGGACCGGTAGACGGTCCGGTCGACCACCCGCGGGTCGGATTCCTCGGGTTCGAACTCCTCTGGCACTTCGATATCGCGCTCTGCCTCGCGGTCCTCGGCACTCGCTTGCTGGACGAACGCGATCCGCTCGCCGTCGGGGCACCAGGCGACGTTCGAGACGCCACCGGCGACGTTCGTCACCTGGCGGGCCTCGCCCCCCGTGGTGGGCACGACCCACAGCTGGGGACGGTCGTCGTCGGCACCGCGCGTCGAGACGAACGCGAGGCGGTCGCCCGAGGGGCTCCAGCGCGGTTCGCTGTCCTGCCCCTCGGTGACGGTGAACCGGCGAGGGTCGCCACCGTCGGTCGGGACGACGTAGACGGTTGCCTGTGTGGTCTCGTCGTCGGTCGGGACGCTGCGCACGAACGCCACGCGGTCGCCGTCGGGGGCGATCCTGGGGTCGGATGGGAAAGAGAGGTCGTGGTAGTCCGCCGCTTCGATCGGTTGCACACCGGTTGATGTGGCTGCTGTGGCTTAGGCGCTGGGTCCGCGGTAGTCCGTGGACCTCGGGTCGGTTCGCCGGTAACTATTCGGCCCGCCTGGCCGAACGGGCCGTCGTGCAGGACCCACGGGCGGCCGTCACGGGGCAGGTCTCCTCGCGACGCGCCCTGCTGACGGTCTTCATAATCGTCTTCATCGACCTGCTGGGCTTTGGGATCGTCATCCCGATCCTGCCCTTCTACGTGCGCGACCTGGGCGGCAGCGACGTCGTCTACGGCCTGCTCGCGGCCTCCTATTCGCTGATGCAGTTCCTCTCCGCACCGGTGCTCGGTGGGATCTCGGACTCGCGAGGACGCCGGCCCGTGTTGATGGTGACGTTGCTCGGCAACGCGGTGGCGTGGACGGTGTTCGGTCTCGGCGGGGAGGCCGAACTGCTGTTCGGGACCGCCGGAGCCCTCGGGACGCTCTTCGCGGCGCGGATGCTCGCCGGCGCGATGGGCGGTAACCTCGCCACCGCCCAGGCCTACATCGCCGACGTGACGCCCGTCGAGCGTCGTGCGGGCGCGCTCGGACTCATCGGTGCGGCCTTCGGACTGGGCTTTGTCTTCGGCCCCGCGCTCGGGTCTGTCCTCGCCAGCGACAGTGCCGTGCGACTCGCACAGGGGATACTTCCGTCGTTCGTTCCAGCCACGCGCTTCTCGCTACCGAGTTTCGGCGCGGCGGCGTTCAGCGTCGTCGCGTTCGTGGCGACGTGGGCGTTCTTGCCGGAGCCCGAACGGCAGGCTGGACCCGCGCGGCGACCCCGGATCGTCGGGCAGTTCGTCGACGCCGCCCGGGATGCCACGCTTCGACCGCTGGTGCTCGCCTTCCTCGTCGCCTCGGTCGCGTTCTCGGGCATCCAGATCGCGTTCATCCCCTACGTCGCCGACGTCTACGGCTACGACGCCGCCCAGGCCGGCCTCCTGTTGACCTACGTCGGCGCGCTGGGCGTCCTCAACCAGGGCGTCGTCGTCGGGCGACTCGCCCGCCGGATATCGAGCAAGCGGATGGCCCTGCTGGGTGCCGGGTTGCTCGTCGTCGCGCTCGCGGCGTTCCCGTTCTCGCCCGAGATCGGTCGCTTCCTCCTCGGGGAGTTCACACTCGCGGGCATCCGTGCACGGGTACTGGCACTGCTGGGTGCACTCACACTGCTGTCGGCGGGCAACAGCTTTCTCAACGTCGCGCTCACGACGCTCGTCTCGACGGCGGCGTCGGCCGAGTCACAGGGGTCGGCCTTCGGCGTCACGCAGGGTGCGGGGAGTCTCGGCCGAACTGTGGGTCCCCCGTTCATGACCGCACTCTACGCGTTCGTCGTCTACTGGTCGCCCTTTGTCGTCGGCGCCGTGCTGACTGTGGGCATCGTCGCGCTCCTGGCGACGTTGCGAGTGGGCGACACCGGGGACGCCCCGACCGCCGGTTGAGCAGCGGTCCTTGGCGTGTGAGTACCGGACTCGTTGGGCGATGGACTTGTGTCGGTCGAGTCTCTGGTACGTGTTATGAGTTGGTCTGCCGCGGACGTTCCGGACCAGACGGGCAAGACAGTCGTGATCACGGGTGCCAACAGCGGGCTCGGCTACCAGGCGGCCGGCACCCTGGCGAAGCGGGGTGCGACGGTCGTGATGGCCTGTCGGTCGGTCGACCGCGGCGAGTCGGCGGCCGCGAAACTCCGCCGACAGATCGACGGTACTGAGCCCGAATTCGACGTCCGGGAGTGTGACCTGGCGTCGCTCGATTCGGTCGCCGCCTTCGCCGAGACCCTTCAGGAAGACTACGACGAACTCCACGCGCTCTGTAACAACGCGGGCGTGATGGCGATCCCACGAAGTGAGACCGAGGACGGCTTCGAGACGCAGTTCGGTGTGAATCACCTCGGTCACTTCGCACTGACGGGGCACCTGCTGGAGACGCTGGTCGCGACACCCGGCGAGACGCGCGTCGTCGTCCACTCCAGTGGCGCCCACCAGGGCGGCGATATCGACTTCGAGGACCTCCACCACGAGGACTCGTACGGCAAGTGGGAGGCCTACAGCCAGTCGAAACTCGCGAACCTCCTTTTCGCCTACGAACTCCAGCGCAGACTCGACGGGGCGGGTATCGAGGACAGTATCGCGGTGGCCTGCCACCCGGGCTACGCCGCCACGAACCTCCAGTCGCGCGGGCCCGAACAGGAGGGGTCGACGGTCAAACTCTATGCGATGAGAGCCGCCAACGCCGTCTTCGGCCAGTCGGCCGCCCAGGGAGCGCTCCCGCTGTTGTACGCGACGACTGCCGCCGACGTCGATGGTGGCGAGTACGTCGGCCCCGGTGGGCTCATGAACATGCGTGGCGCGCCCGAGAAACAGCGCTCGAACGGCCGTTCCTACGACGAGGACCTGGCCGACCGACTCTGGGCGGTCTCCGAGGACGAAACCGGTGTCGAGTACGACTTCGCGGCACTGGCCGGCGCCGTCAGGGCCTGAGTTGTCACGTTCCGAGTCGTCATAACCGGAAACGCGCTTCGAGAGCCACGACCGCGCGTTCTCAGTCACTCCAGCGAGCCGTTCAGCACCTTCGCCGCGGTCAGTATCGGGTCCCACACCGGCGAGAACGGCGGGGCGTACGCGAGATCGAGGCGTTCGACCTCGTCGACGGTCATGGTTCCCTCGAGTGCCGTCGCCACGGTGTCGATCCGGACGGCCGCGCGGTCGGTCCCGACGATGGTGCCCCCGAGCAGTCGTCCGGTTTCGCGGTCGGCCGTCAGCGAGACGACCGTCTCGGCCGCGCCGGGGTAGTACCCGGACCGTGAGCGCGTCGTGATGGTCTCGCTGACGGGGTCGAAGCCGGCCTCGCGGGCTCGCTCGTGGTCAGTGATTCCCGTGCGACCGCACTCCTGGTCGAAGACCTTGACGACGGCCGTCCCGGCGATCCCCCCCGTCTTCGCGGGGTCGCCCGCGACGGTCTGTCCGATAGCGCGACCGGCACGGTTGGCCGTAAGGCCCAGGGGTACCCAGTCGAACTCGCCAGTGACGACGTGGCGGGCTTCGGCGCAATCGCCTGCGGCGTAGACGTCCGCCACCGACGTCTGGCCGTACTCGTCGACCGCGATTGCTCCGGAATCACCCAGTTCGACCGGCGTCCCTGCCAGGAGGTCGACGTTCGGACGGATGCCCACGCCGACGAGCGCGATATCGAGCGAGAGCGCCGCGCCACTCTCGCATTCGAGTCTGGCGACACGGTCGGTGTCGGCATCGTCGTCCGGTCCGCCGTCCCCCGAGAACCGCGCGACTTCCTCGTTCAGGTGGAGCGTCACGCCCTGCTCGCGGAGTTCGGTCTCGACGCGTTCGGCGACCGCCTCGCCGAACCCCGAGAGGACGTGTCCGCTCCGCTGGAAGAGGTGCACGTCGAGGTCGTGCGCGGAGAACGCTTCGGCCATCTCGACGCCGACGTAGCCTCCGCCGACGATGGCGACGGTCTCGGGCGGGTCCCAGGCCGCGTAGCGCTCGACGACGGCTGGGTCGAGGAACTCGCCCCCACCCAGCGACTCCGGCGTGGCCTCGTCTGGACTCAGTGCCGCGCGTATCGACGCGGCGTCGTCGAGTCCGTGCAGTGTGAACACGCCCGCCAACTCGCTCCCCTCGATGGGTTCGGAGACCGCACGGCCACCCGTCGCGACGAGCAGTTCCTCGTAAGACTGGTCGAAGGTCTCCCCGTCACTGTCGTCGGGTTCGACTGTCACGGTCTTGGCGTCGGTGTCGACGGCGGTCACCTCGTGTTCGCGGTGGAGTTCGATGTCGCGCTCTTCGATCTCGTCGGGCGTGAGCGAGAGCAGGTCTGTCAGCTCGTCGACTTCGCCCTTGACGAAGTACGGGGTCCCGCAGTGGGCGTAGGAAACCCAGTTCCCCTTCTCGAAGACGACGACCTCGCGGTCGGGGGCCTCGCGTTTGAGTTTGCTCGCGGCGCTCAGGCCGGCGGCGTCACCGCCGACGACGACGAACGGGTCCATAGTCGTCGTTCGGCAGGCCGGGACGTAGGCGTTCGGTGAGCCACGGGTAACTGTCGGCTACTTCTCGGTGACTCACTGGCAACCGACTGGGGTCTACAGGTTTCACGTTCCATCGTCGGCGCGCGCTGTCGACCGCGAGAGCGAGGCTGACCGGAGGGAGGCCTCGATGCGAACGGCGTCCGCGCGAACGAAGTGAGCGCGGGCTCGAAAGACGAGCGGAGCGAGTCTTTCGGCGACCAACGCGACCCGTGAGCGAGCGCGCCGAGGGCTTTCATCCATCACTGTGAGTTGCGGTCAGAGTGATTGCAAGCACAACTAGCGAGCGGGTAGAGGGCTTTCAGCTAGCACGCTGGCCTGCAGTCCCGGTCACTCCAGAAGCGGTGCGACTGGATCCGCCTTCGCCCAGGCCTCCTCGAAGCGCGCTTCCATCCGCGTCGCGAACGCCGAATCACGAACGACGACAGCGCCCACACGCTCGCCGGGTGAGAACGGCGCCGGCGCGTTCAGATACACTTCCTCGCCGTCGAGGACGTCGAACGTCAGATCGATGGTGGGCGTCGTCCGGACGGCAAACCCCTCGACCGAGCCGAGTGCGTCGACGAGCGCCTCGGTCGGGTTCGCCTCGGCCAGTGCGGGCGTCGTGAGCAGTTTCGCCTCGACGTCGCCCGCGACGAGGTCGGCGTAGGCCTCGCTCTCCCGGCGCACGGCCTCGGGCGGGGAGTCGCCGTAGGGCGGGCCGACGACGGAGTACAGCCGGTCGTCGGTGCGGTCGAACTGCTCGCCCATCGCGGCGACGGCGTCGTCGGCGCCCATGCCGACCTCCCAGAACTGTCCCTCGACGGGTACCGTCTGCGAGAGCTCGGTACTCACCGAGTCGGCGAGGTCCTCGTAGCGTTCGCGCTCGGCGGCGAGTTCCCGCTCGCGTTCGGCCAGCAGTCGGTCGACGGCTTCCTCCGGATCGACGGCCTCGTATCGGCGCGGCTCGCTCCCGGTGTGTGCGCGGACGATATCGCGCGCGGCGAGGCCGTTGAGGACGTCGTAGATACGGCCTTTCGGGACGTCTCCCGTCTCCGCGACGTCGCTCGCCGTCGCACGCCCCAGTTGCAGGAGCGCCCGGTAGGCCGCCTCCTCGTAACTCGACAGTCCCAGGTCTCCGAGGTCACTCATCGGCTGTGGTCACCCGTGTCGCTCATCGTCGGTGTCCGTGGACCGCGGTGATATAAGTCCTGTTGGTCGGCTGTCCGGACAACTGACCGGAAGGTGTGCCACGTTTGAGAGCGGTTTTGTCCCCGCTTCCCGGTGGATCGCTCATGCGCCCGTACCTCGTCCTCGCGCTCGCCATCGCCTCCGAAGTCGCCGGCACGACTGCCCTGAAACTCTCGGACGGCTTCGCGAACCTCCTCCCCAGCGTCGGCGTCGTCGTCGGCTACCTCGCCTCGTTTTACTTCCTCGGACTGGTACTGGAGGAGTTGCCCGTCGGCCTCGTCTACGCGACCTGGGCCGCGGTCGGCATCGTCGGCACTGTCGGAGTGGGGCTGGTCGTCTTCGACGAGTCGCTCGACCCGGCGGGCGTGGTCGGCCTCGTGCTCGTCGTCGCCGGCGTCCTCGTCCTCAACGTCTTCTCCGAAGCCTACGCACCCGCTCACTGATCTCTCTCAGGATGATACTGTACGCCACAGGGCACTATACGACAGATATCTGCTATTTCAAACCGGTGGCCTGATAGTCCGTGTCTTCGGGGAGGACAGTGAAATCGAGCGTCCGAAAGTCCCCGTCGAAAGCGAACACGTGCTCGACGTTGCGTTCGTCAGCGAGAACCGCCGTGGTGTGGTCGACGAACGAGATCTCCTGGTCGTCGTACTGCTCGAACTGAGCGGCTGCGGCCTCGAAGGTGGCCCGGTCGACCGGGACGACGTTGAAACTCGCGGACTCTCGGACTGCAGTCAGTGCCGCTACGGCAGTGTCGCGTCCGAGCTTGTAGAGACAGAGCGTAGCCAGTTCCGAGAGGACTCCCTGTGTGGTGTAGAGCGGGCGGTAGGGAAGGTCACCGGAACGAATGTCCTCGAACACCTCGGTGGCTGTCTCGTGGTGCTTGTCGTCTCCGTCCGTTCGTGCGTAGAAGGCGCCGGTATCGACGAACAGCGGTTTCGTGCCCGGAGCGCTCATGTGCCACCGTACAGGACCTCGTCGACGCTTTCGGAGACGGCTGTCTCGCCCGATGCTCCGGGCTCTAACTCCCAGAACGGGTCGTCGGGGTCGACCTGATTCGGCATCTCCCGTGACTCCACGAGCCACCAGACGACCCGTCCAGCGGTCTCGCGGCTGGCGACTCGGCCCCGGTCTTCCAGAACGGCGAGTTTCCGTCGAGCAGTGTCCCGCGAACAGTCGAGCGCCTCCGCGACGTCGCCGGACGTCACCACGGGGCCGTCGACGGTCTCGAAGACTCCGAAGACGTCCTCGGGGGTGACGGTTTCGGCGTACCGCCCGGTGTCTTCGCGTTCTCGCGACATACGTAGGGGTTGGACGACCGGATGCAAGTACCTTGCGGCGTACCCAATATGGTTATGGTGCACTGTGAAACCCGAGAGGCGATTGTCTCCGCAGGACCCGTTGGCGAGCCAAAAATGGGCTACTGAGCACCAGGCGAAACGATCCCCTTCCGTTCGACAGCTCACTCCCCGGCGGGAAAGCGTTCGTCGAGGAAGTCCGCGAGGAGTCGGTAGACGCGGATCTTGTGGTCGATGTCCGTCGACGCGTGGCCTTCCTCGCCGAGTTCCTGGTACTCGAACTCTTCGCCCTCGCTCCAGCCCCGGCGTTCGACGAGAGCGTCGCGGAACGAACGAGCCTGCGAGATTGGACACCGCGGGTCGTTGACCCCGTGGAGTATCAACAGCGGTGCCTCGATGTTCTCGACGTGGGTGATCGGGCTGCGCTCGCGCCACAGACCGGCGTTCTCCTCGGGATCTCCCATCTGCTCGCGCAGGACCGTCTTGAAGTGGGCCATCGACTCCTCGAAGAGAGCGGGCAGGTCCGTGATGCCGATCCACGCGATCCCTGCGTCCCAGAGGTCGGGGTACTGGACGAGTTGCCAGTAGGCCGAGTAGCCGCCAAAGGATCCGCCGAAGACGGCCAGGTCGTCCTCGTCGACCCAGTCTTTCTCCGCGAGCCAGCGTGCGCCGGCGGCGATGTCGGCTTGCTCCTGGCCGCCCCAGTCGCCGTGGATGGCGTTTTTGAATTCGCGGCCCCGCCCCGTCGAGCCCCTGAAGTTGGGCCAGAACACGGTGTAGCCGCGGTCGACGAGGAACTGTGTACGCTCGTCAAACGATTGCTTGACGTCGGCCGGCGGACCGCCGTGGACCGCCACGATGACGGGCGAGGGGCGCTCGCCGCTGTCGTAGAGCACACCACCGATCTCCGTGCCGTCGGTCGACTCGTAGGTGACGTACTCGGCGTCGCTGAAGACGTCGGGGTCGATGTCGCCGTACTCGGGTTCCCGGAGGACCGTCCGCTCGCCGTCGTCGGGGTCGTAGCGGTAGTACGTGTTGCGTGTCGTCGCCGTGTTCTGCCCGGTGAGGACGCTCCCGTCGGGGAAGACGCCGGACCGGCGCCCGCCGACGCTCCAGGCGACGCCGTCGGTGAAGGGCGTCTCCAGTTCGGCGCCCTCGCGGTCGTAGACGACCACTTGCTGTGTCCCCTCGGTCGTCCGTTCGGCGAAGACGTGGTCGTCGGGGTGGACGAAGTGGCCACTCTCCTCTGTCTCGCCGTCGCTGAGCCAGGTCAGTTCGTCGGTCGCGAGGTCGTACAGCCCGACGCGCGTGCGATCGGACTCGTTATCCGTGAGCAAGAGTGCGTCCCCCTCGGGCGTCCAGTCGCTGACGACCGTCTCGTACCCCTCCGGGCTGACGTCGAGACGCCGGGCGACGTCCTCGCTCTCGGTCGATTCGTCGTCACTGCCCGGCGGGTGCTCGGCGAGGTCGGCGACGCTCGCGACGTAGGTGTCTCGGTTCTCCAGGTCCGCGCGCTCGTTGGTGACGTAGGCGACCCGCTCGCCGTCGGGGCTGTACTGTCCGCCGAAGACGGGGCGAGCGTAGTGGGTGAGCTGTCGACTCTCACCGCTGTCGGGGTCGTGCTCGTGGAGGTTCATCTGCGCGCCGGCGTCGCTGCCGTACAGCAGGCGTCCGTCGGGCGCGACGTCGAAGAGGATACACTGGCTGTCGTTCTCGACGACCGGACGGACCGAGCCCTCGTCGACGTCGAACGCACAGATATCGTTCTGTTCGTCGCCGCCCTCGTCCCGGTGGAAGTAGACGGCGTCGCCCTCGGCGTCCCACTCGATGGGGTAGCGGGCGTCGCGCGGCACGTCCCCGTCGCTGACCTGGGTCAGGTCGCCCGTCTCGGAGTCGAGCAGACAGAGTTCGTTGCGCCCGCTCCCGTCGTAGTAACAGGCGATCCGCTCGCCCGCTGGGTCGAGTCGCGGGTGATAGACGCTTGGAAGGCTCGCGAGTTCTTCGAGCGGCAGGGATCCGGACATTGCCCGCTGTACTGCTCGCGCGGGCCACAAAATTATTGTGGTTTTCGATGGGACAGAATACGTTACGGTCGAAATATCGAATACCGAGGACTTCAAACTTTCGGCGACGGTGGGCATCGGCGGACAGTGGGGTGAGCAGGTGACCGGCGTCGTCGAGACTGGTATCCTTTTGCCCCCGCCAGTCGCAGTGGGGGTATGAGCAAACACGAGACCCAGCAGCGCATCGTCGACAGCGGCGTGACCGCGGTCCTGCGAGGGATCGACGAGGACGACATCGTTCCCGTCGCGGAGGCGATCCACGAAGGTGGCGTGACAGCGCTGGAAGTCACCGCGGACGGCAAACGTGCCAGCGAGAAGATCGCGGCCATCGACCGCGCGCTCGAGGACACGGACGCGATGGTCGGTGCGGGGACGGTGATGGACGCCGCGGCCGCGCGGAACGTCATCGAGGCCGGCGCCCAGTTCGTCCTCGCGCCCAATCTCAACGAGGACGTCATCGACGTCTGCAACCGCGCGGGTGTCGTCGCCGTCCCCGGCGTGATGACCCCGACAGAGGCCGACCAGGCCATGGCTGCCGGCGCGGACATGCTGAAGATGTTCCCCGCTTCGACCGTCGGCCCGGCTCACATCGGCGCGCTTCAGGGCCCGCTGGGTGACATCCCGATCATGCCCACTGGCGGTGTCGACACCGACAACGTCGCCGACTACTTCGACGCCGGCGCGGTGGCCGTCGGCGCCGGGTCGGCGCTGGTCGACTACGAGGCCATCGCCGACGAAGACTGGGACGGCGTCCGCGAGTCCGC
>Ga0207718_100641_pt1 | contig 26893 bp, 28 predicted proteins | sample A23M2SouthBayCA_FD_187749 | JGI IMG/M metagenome (GOLD analysis project Ga0207718, IMG submission 187749) | Aerobic enrichment media microbial communities from Eden Landing Ponds, California, USA - A23 M2 (SPAdes) | ecosystem: Environmental > Aquatic > Marine > Unclassified | place: Emeryville... | reverse complement strand
TCGAGTTCGATCAGGCCGAAGGAATCGTCAACAACTCATCGTTCCAAGTAATTCACCAATCAGCGGACGTCGACGGCTGGGGCGACCGATTTGGTCTCAAAGAGCCACACAAGCAGTTCGTGAAAACAGCCGCAACAGGTACCGATAAGCCATATTCGCAAGCACTCGTTCGATTCCCGGAGAAAGATCAGTGGTTCCCACTGACAATCAGACTCGGTGAGCGAATGCTTGCGATAGCTGATTTCGACGAACAAGCGCAGAGTTATGCTAATCTCCCAGGCCAAGGTGAGACAGCAATTGAGAAGTCGCCAATTGCACGGGAGATGGTCGCCCGGATTCGGAACGGAACGATCTCTCACCAAGACGCACTTGAGGGACTTCTCGAGGAGTGGGAGCGGCCGCTATGGGAGATGTTGACCGAAGAGCGGGCAATGGAAGCGATCACTCAAATCTCGAATGGCCGCCATCCGCGCGACGTTCTCTACAGCCAAGCGCTCGATCAGGTCCAGTGGGTAATCGATAGTGCGGGTGGCGATGATATCTCTGAACGACTTGTCGAGCGATTGAAGTCGACGATCCAGCAGCAGTACGCCCAGTCCTATGGGACATCTGCGGGTGACGAGTCTACTGGTTCTGATCTCGAGGTCAGCCAGACTCACACCCCGGACGAGGGTGACTGGGCTGAGGAATACGCAGAAACTGACGACTAATCGACTGTCACTACTCTATCCATGACTGACAATCCAAATTCCGTTCGTGAGTGTGTTCGGGTCACACCAACGACTGAAGCGCCTAGCTCTGAGGCCGTATCGAAACATCTGGGGGGCATACACTCCCTTTCCCCTGAACGAGACGATGAAAAGGGGGTCCTAGGTCGTATTGCATCGAGTGTGGTCCCAGACGGGTACGTCCGAATCGAGGGTCTGGTCATCTCTGAGGGAGAAGATGAACCCGTCGAGGTATACTATACCGCTGACGAGCAGCTATCCGCGCTCGAACGTGGGCTGAAAAACCTCTATCCCTCGTCGTTCGAGTTCGACCGGACGACGATCGATCTCAGACAAAAACTCATCCGTCCCGTAGAGTTCGACCCGGATGGTTTCGTTCAGCATCTCGAAGCGGGGACGCTTCGTGCGTCCGTCGCCGATCTCGAAGCGTCTGATCAAGTGGCCGTCGAACGTGGGGATGTCGACGAAGATCAACCAACGTCGGCATCGATAGAGCCAGATCCCGACCAACCAGTTTCTCAGAGTGATGCCGATGAGGCGGCCTTGCCGGTGACTCGGGAGGCCGTCAGTCCGTCGCTGCCCGTCCCGCAGAAAAACGGGACACTTGATCCACAGAGTGGCTACGGACTCGTTGATGATACGATCATCCAGATCGGGACTGCCGAGAGCATCCCGACCGAAGAACCACTGACAGCACTCGAACAGCCGGCGGCAATTTCGAATGACCGGATCCTCGCCCGGCCTGAAGTTTCGGAAGTCAAGCCGTACGCGGTGCGTTGGAACGGAAAAGAGGAGCGTTCTGGTGACTGGATGACCGCTGCGAAGACGAGTACTGCTGTTCCTGACGAATACAATAGTTGGAGAACCAATCAGCAGGACAATTTCGAACCCGAACCCCTGGTGACGGTAATGGAGCGGGCAGTCGAAGCGTCCGCACCGACGGCGTTTCAGGTAGTCGCCGAGCCAAAGCCGAATTGGGAAGGAGAGGCCGATCGACGGATAGAGAACCTCAACGACGGACGTGATCAGACGTTCCGGAAAGTCCTCGGGACAGAGCGTGGGCACGCACTCGAAAGCGAACAAGAGCGGATACAGCTCATCAAGGCAAAACATTCCAAGCGCTCTTTTGAGGTCAACGTCCGCTTGCTGTCGATCCATACGCCCTATTCGATCGGTAGCGAGGACCTCCCAAATGCGAAGACGGTTCGCACCGACTCGGATGCAATCTCCCGATTCCACGACGATATGGAAACATTGCTTAATCCGATCGACGGTGAGTTCTACTGGTTCGTCGGCAAGCGAGCCAACCGATCGAGTGGCCGGCTGTCGAACAAATCGGAAGCAGAGCTAGTCTGGCAGCGCTTCCGGGAACGTGATCTGGTTACTCGCGCCGACGAGGGGATGGCAAAGAGCATGAATCCCATGGCTCGCACTCATCCAGAGCTGATTTTGGGTCCGCCAACACTTGCGGATTTGATGATTTTGCCGTCGGCTCACCAGTTCTCTGGGGATCTCTTCCGGAGTACTGGCGCTCACCACAAGGACCGGTCGCCCCTGCCAGCGCCGAATCCGCATGCAATCCAGCAGTTTCAGGAGGGCGCGACGGTGGGGTATCCGATCACAGAAGACGGTGATTCACGCTCGGAACCAGTGTCGCTCCCGAAACGACTCTTACGACAGCACTTTGGCGTGTTCGCCGGCTCGGGAGCAGGGAAATCGATCAAGATCGCGAACCTACTGCTGTCGCTGCACGAGGAGATACCTGGACCGGAGATTTTGTTCGAGCCCAAAGGCGATCAGATGTGCGAAAACTATCTCCGGGCCTACTACGAGCAGTACGGCGACCTCGAGGATGTTTACTTCTTCAACGTCCCAGAGCAATTGCCGTCGGTGGCTTTCTTCGACATTCGACCTGCACTATCTGCCGGTCGCGACCGATCCGAGGCGGTCCAGGATCGGATTAACCACTTTCATTCGATCATGGAAGTGATCATGGGTGAGGATCAATACAACGCAGCGTACCTCGCCACGCAGATCATCTCATATCTGATCCGGACTGAGTTCGATGAAGAATTCGGCTCGGACGTGTTCACTGTCGACGACCTGTACCAAACTGCAGAGCAACTCTACCGTGATCAGTCCGTCCCTCGGGCGTCCCAGGACGTCGAGGATACCCTGTCGCGTTTACTCGAAAAACCAGATCGGGATTTCGATCAGACGATGTCGGCCGTGTTCACCCGCCTGGACAAACTTCGGGAGAACGAGCACATTTACGAAATGCTGAACCAGAATCCCGAGTGGGACTCTCAGCGAGAGCGCTACGTTGATGAATGCCTCTCGTTCCGGGAAATCGCTAACCGTGATGTCCAGCTCTTGTTCGACACGGGGGCGCTTCGACCAGAGACTCAGCAGGCGTTCACACTGATCCTTCTCAGCACGCTGTGGGACGATATGCAGTGGCGGCGACGACAGGACGACGCTGCCAACGAGTCGCAGGTCAACCTGATTATCGAGGAGGCCGCTGGGATCGCGTCGAAGCCGCTCGTATACGAGCAGCTGATCCCGCAGGCACGGTCGTTCGAACTTAGCCTGGGATTCGTGATGCAGTTTCCCTCACAGGTCCGTGACGTGGGCGGTGAACGGGCGTACAACGAGATCATGAACAACGTCCAGAACAAGATTTACGGCAAGATCCAGCATCCGGATGCCTATCTGGAGTCGTCGATCGCTGTCGACGAGGTCGTGCCCGAACAGATCGCGAACAAGCTCAAGCACATGCGTCCGGGGGAGTGGGTCGTCGACTTTTCAGCGCGATTCGGCGACGAAGTGACGACACCGTTCTCGATTGAAGCGTTGCCCATTCCGGATGGCCATCCGGAGAGTGATTCACCTCTCGAAGAGGCTCCAGAGTTCGAGCGTGAATATCGACGGTGCATCGGTCAGACAGTATCCTCATTTACAACAGGACCAGACGAGCTTGATGCGATCTTGAGTTCCCTCTCTGGTAATTCTCAGCCAGTCAGTTCCACTCCCGCCGGTACGGAACGTGCACTAACTAGTAGGAGTTCGCCTGCAACGTCTGAAGATCTCGAACCAGCTGATGCATCTGAGCACGCTACAGACGCCGTCTTGATCGATGACAGTGCCAAAGAAAAGGAAGAGCCAGCTGATACTGGTAAGTCTCCAGGTCCGGCGTCCTGTGATGAGTGTGGTAACTACATACCGCAAGGTGTAGACCGCTGTGAGAACTGCCGCGAGACGAATACTGAGGACGATAACGGGACGGGTTCAATGGATGGACCTGATCAATCGGACAACCTGGCCGGCACCGGTATGGAAGAACCAATGCTTGAGGAACAACCAGCGGCTAGTTCTGGTGACACTCACGTCGAGGATGTTCCGATGGACGGCGACGAGGTCGACGTCGATGCGGCCCCGATCGAAACCATGGCCGACGTCAAGCGTGTCGCACGAGCAGTTAATCAGCACCACTCTGGATTCACAGAGGGTGTAAAGTACGGCGTTATCGAACAACACGCCAATATCGCGGACATCGATACGTGTAAACGCGAAATCAGGGCACTAGCTGAAGAAGCAGCATCGTCGACGGAGAACGACGGTGCAAATGACTCGCCGACGTCGACGGACAACAAAAAAGAAGAGAGTATCGAGGCCGAGTCCTCGGCAGAAATCCAAGAAGCAGACCAAGGGGCAATTCAATCAGCGCAGTCAGAGAGTACAATCGATCCTGAGCACGGTGCTCAAGACGGACTTCAGCAGTTCGATGTTCCGATGGACGGGGATCATGTGAACGTCGAGGCTGCCCCACTCCGATCGGAATCAGACGTCAAGAGGATCGCCAAAGCCATCCATGCGAGCCCGACTGACCAGTCGGAGACGACCCGCTCTCTCAGACATCTTCACAGCCGTGCTGTCGGTGCTGGGATTGACGTTTCTTTCGCTGATCTCCAAGATCTCAGTACGGATCCAAACGAGGAGCGTGCCAGATCGAAACCGGGTGAGATTACCAGCAAGGCCGATCACGTTGATAGTGGAGCGGATTCGGAGCTACCTTCCGGTGAAAATGAGCCGGTACGGGATGATGTCGACGGTGAGGCGGTCTTCGAACAGATACCTGAGACTCACGCTTCTGTCCGGCCAAGCAGGCTAGAACAGATGGGTTTGACGCGGGACGATGCCGACCTCCTTGGATTAGTCGCGAAAGCGTACCACCGCGAGCTTGACGATTACTCGCTATTGGAGAGCATGACATCGTTACGTGACCGGGCTGGCGACCCCAATGTTGACCGGCTAAAAGAGCTAGACTTGATCGAACGCGCATCGAGTCGACGTGTATACTACTCTCTTCTGCCCGATGGATGGGACCTGATTAACCGAACGCAGCACACTGTGGGCGACTGGCGAGAGAAGACACCACATCGAGTGGGTGTAGCCATTACTGAAGAACTGCTTGCCCAGCGTGACGACGTCGATCGCGTTGAAACCTACCACCAGTGGGAGGGAGATTCTGTGTTTGATGTCGTCGGCCTCGATAGCACTGACTCTCTCACATGGGTCGCAGAGGTCGAATGTCCCAGTGGGAACTGCGAAGCCGTTAGAGATGACTACGAAAAACTGGCCGAGGTGGATGCATCAACACTCTGGGTGGTTCAGTCCCAGGAAACGCTTGAGCACGTTCTGTCATCGTTACGAAGTGGGGATATTGCTCCAGAGAATCTACGTTGGAAGTCAATTGCTAATCTAAGCGCGCTTCAAGACCGGTTGAACAAAGCCGAACTTGACGGTATAGACGAACTCCGAACATTCTCATCAGCACGGAGTGAGATTGACCGATGACGTGGAGACAAGCGACGCGCGACGAGCTTCGAACCTTCTACCAGCGTGAGTTCCCACATTACCTGGGTCTGTTACCGGATCACGTCACTGCGCAGGGGCCGAAAGAGATCGGAATCGCGTTCGATCAGTCCTATCCGATCAAAAAAGACGATGCACCACCACGGGATTTCATTCGTCGAGACACCCGACTGGGCTCGGACGGCGAACGCATGAAGCCGGCGTTCACAGGGATGACTGAAGGCTCCCGTCCGCTTGTTGAGTTCATCCAGACACCAGCGGCGGTCGATCCACTCGGCGACACCTCCTACGGGTTGGTTGATCCAGCGCTGACCGACCAGCAGGCACCGTTACCAGCTGCAGTATATCACTCACTGGCTTGTTGGGAACGGTCCCATATCGTCGCGATCGACATCGATGCGAAAGATATCGCCTACGAACGGGTCACTCAGGACAAGGATCCCACTGGTACAAATCGCCAAACTATTCTTCAGAACAGCGGTGTGATCGACGCACCTCCTGCTGGATTTCCGTATGCATTCGGGGATATCAACCAGGCACTTCGTGATGGATTCGCAATTCGGGAGATCCTCGAGGAAGACTTTGCTGCCGATGAGACTCTAGTCGTCTACTCGGGACAGGGGTGTCACGTCTACTTGCTGGATGATGACAGCGGCCACCGCTACGATACGCAGAGTCGGGATGTCCTTGCGACGCTACTGACCGAGCAATACGGCTTCACGATCGACCGCCAGGTTACCGTCGATTCTGAGCGGTTGATCCGGATTCCCTACAGTCTACACTCGGAAGTCTGCCGGATGGTTCAGCCGATCCAAAGCCCCGATTTCGAGTATCGAACGAAAGCCAAACCAACCTTCCTGCAGGAGGTCTCCAATGCACAGTGATCCGACGGACGACGAGATCGCTGCATTCCGCATCGCTGCCCTGCCTGGTGAGTTCCCAGAGCGTCGCCGGCGCCAACTATTTGAGCGTGGATTCAAGTGTCGCTCACCTGGCGGCACACTTGATCGCGAGGCTCAGGTCGAAGCAGTCGAACAATGGGGACTGGCTGCCTGGAAGCCTGCTGTCTGCAGTGGACAAGCTCAGTGCCCACTGGTCGAAGACCCTGGTGAGGCAGCTGTAGACGCGGCCCTTGCTGCGATTTGCATCAAGAACCACCCCGAATTGGTCGACCTGGAGGCCGACCAACTCCAAGGAGTGGCGAATCTCTGTGAGCTATATACGAATACGATCCAGGAGTTACTTGTCCAGTGCGAAGATCGCACTCTCCTACAAGAGTTAGCCGAAGTTCTGTATGCGAAACCGCCGGAGGACGGGACACCACATCCCGGCCGCGTATGTACTGGTGTTCGGTCAATCCCCGAATTCGACGACGACCAGACGTATCTCGAGATTCCCATGGTAGCAGCTTCGGAGACGTGCCTTGCACGAGGAACACCCGAAGACTGGGGAGGATCATTCAATTCAGATGACGGTGCCGTTGATGGTACCCTCCGTACCCGCGTGAGAGATAACCGCTTGTATATCCCAACTGGCCACTGTGTCCACTTGCTTGAAGAACGGCTCCAGACTGGCGGTTTCGGTGTCCTTGTCACAGAATTAGAAACGATGCTCACCGACGAGCAATTCGGTTGGATTACCGATAGTGCAGAGGCGATCACAAACCGCATAGATCGGTTCGAGCGTGCCGGTCAGTACGATGCCCTCTACACCAACTGGAATCCTGAGAAACGGCTCTACTCGTTCATTCACGATGCTGTCTCCGAACACGATGAGGTTGACCCAGATCAGCCACTCACTGCTTCGGAGGTGTTCAGAGCCGTCGACGTGTATGATCCGACAGGCCGCTGGGAACAAAAGCAGACGTCGCGATTTTCGAGTCCACGAGCAACCCAATCGACGTTAGAGGATCTCGTGGAGTCTGGATACGTTCGTGAAGCCGAGGTAGCGTCAGACGGGACGCCACAGTTCCGTATCGAACGTCGGTCCTCGACGCTGTCGATCACGACACTCGAGGACCTTTTCGAACTGCCGTGTATGCAGAATATGGACGAGCGACTACGGGAGAAAGGCCCCGTCCGCAAGGACCTGTTTAACTTCGCTAGGATGGTGATGTGGCTGCCGCAGTATCAGGATGCATCACGAGAGACGATCGTTGAGGACCTCATAGACGTCTTCGAGCGGTGGCCGTGGTTCGATCCTGAGGAGACGCGTTATCAAGTCCAATACGAGTTCGATCACGGTGAGATCGAGGGTGAGACACCATTACCGATGAGCTGCGATAATCCGGACATGCAGCGGCATTGTATTGGGAAGGAGGCCTGTCCGTACTCGATCTACGGGAGTCTGCCCTTCCCAGACGAGATGTACGACCAGCTCAACGGGGATGGCACACAGCTTCAATTCGAATAGGGTTTCATAGATCAGTTGGCATACTCGATTTGCCAATCGGTCGGAGTGGGGAACTCGTATATCGGTGGCTATACAGAACTACTTCGGACTTGCCAAAACGGGCATACGAGATACAGAGCGTCTATTCAGCAAATCATTTTTGATCTTTACCAGCTATTTACTGTGAGTTTCGTGGATTTGTCTGAGATGTGTAGTTCATAAGATCAAGCCGGCAGTGAATCAGTGCAATAAAGCTCTATCTGACGATTCACCATACCTGATTGATCAAAATAGTCGGTTTTGTATCGTTTCACCTCCTCTTCAACGATACTGTTTAGATTACCAACAATGATTTGTACGAGGGGGAACACGTTCCGCTCAAAATGGAAATTTCGCCGTCTGAGTTGCTTATTCCGCCAGGTAGTGAGTATACGATATCCATCGCACTCCCCGACAAAGGAGAGGTTGACAATCCGGAGTTGACCGTCTCGGTCACCGGATCGAACGTGACCATCAGTGGTGCGACGACGATCAAAAGCAGTGGGTTCTCAGACGACGATCGAACGTACTCCGGGGACAATACGTCGGTCACATACAGTGCCGACACGGTGCTGGTCAACGACACGGTTTTCGTGACGGTTGCAGTCCCGGACAGCGCCTCACAGGGGAGCACATTTGTTGTTGAGACAACCTATCAGGGTAGTACAGGTTTCACCAGCGGATTTGACCTGACTGAGAGTGCCTCTTACGAGGTGAAGGAGACAGCACTGACGATGGACACGATGGCCCGCCAGGCCGAGCAACGGGCGAAGATGGCCGACGCTTACGCTGACGCCTACGACAGATTGGAACAGGAGCAGGAACTGTTCATTACTAGTATAGAGCGAGCGCTAGTATCGGGGTTCACCTCCGTCGGGGTCGAAGTCGCTCAGTCGTTTGCTGCGGGGCCGATCGGACTGGTCCTCGACGCCAAGGACGCCTACGATACGCTCGTTGGTGATGGAGGGGCCGTCGGGGAAACATTCGACCTCGTCGATGCCATCACAGACCAGATAACTGAGTTCCCCGAGACGGTTTACAGTCAGGACGACACCGGGGCCAGCCTGCGTCAGTTGGCGGACAATCATCGCGCGGAGGCCGATGCCTGGCGCAACGCTGATCGCGAGGCACTCCTCTCCGATCCGGGTATACTACCGTCGGAAAACGAGGCAATTTGCCATCCCAACGGGAACAGCGATAACGACACTAGCATCCGAGAGAATCAACGTACACAGTACCCTTGCGTCTGGGGGGCAGCAGCCAACGAGTTGGACTACATCAGCAATGCCCCTAGTCTGAAATCCTACTACGAAGCAGTCCAGACATTCGCGTACCAGGATCTACTACACGTTCAGTCACTCGTCCGACCGCTCGCGAAGCGGCCGGACCCGTCCGTCGACACTAACAGAGGCCACAGTGAAATCGGATCAGATCTAGCCGGGATGACTGTCGGCGATCGGACGACTGTTGAGATCCAAGTGTCGAACGCGGGGAACGGGGGTATCAGTGATCGGGGGTATCTGACGGTCAGCCACGCATCGTCGCTCGAAATCGTAGGCGTCGACAAAATCGCCGGCGATACGGACGAACCATTCAACCGGGTCGACGTGGCCGTCGGCGAAGAGATCAACACCAAATCGGGAACCGGGACAGCGGACTACCCACTCACCGACATCTCCGAAGCGTATGATCAGGGCGAGACCAACACGTACACGGTTACGTTCGAGCAAACCGGGAGTGGAGAGGTATGGTTCACCTATCGGAGTGCACTCAAGCCAGCGTTGGCCGTAGACAGCACTGACCCGAACTACGCAAGGTCCCCGACCAGCGGTCAACGGGATCAGCAGGGCTGGTACGCTCACAGGGTCGAAGCACAACAACCGACCCAGTTTGACGTGGGCATCACGGGGACGAACTCCCCGGTCGTCGAAGGGAACACCCTATCGGTGGACGTGGCCGTGAACAACACGGGCGACCTATCAGGGACGCAGACGATTGTCCTCGACGCTGGAGGGTTGGGAACCGATTCGAAGTCGCTGTCACTCGGCGGCGGTCAATCGGGTTCGATGACGCTGAGCGTCAGTACGGGGTCCGGTGACGCGGGTAGCTACCAGGCGACCGTCTCCAGCGACGATGCTTCGAGTGACTTTTCCGTCGATGTCGACGCTCCCGGAGAGTTTACGATCGGGATCAGCACGAACGGCTCAGTCGTGGAGGGGCAGTCGATCGAGGTCAGCGCCACAGTGACGAACACCGGTGACAAAGACGAGACACAGACGGTCGAAGCTGGCGTCGAAACCTTCGGGACGAAAACCCGTGACGTGACCCTATCCAGTGGCGAGACGGTGTCCGAGACATTTGTATTTACGACGGAGAACGACGATCAAGGCACGTATGGTGCCAGTGTGTCGTGTGAGGACGGGAGCGATAGTGCGTCCATCGAGGTCGTGGATTCTGGGGCTTTCACCGTCAAGATAGGGACGAATAGCCCCGTGCAGGCGGGACGATCGATCGAGGTAAACGGGACGATCACCAACACCGGGAGCATCTCGGAGACACAGACGATTGAAGCGAGCGTCGAAAACTTCGGAATGAAAAGCCGAAGTGTGAGTCTGAGCGGCGGCGAGTCAACGTCGGAGACGTACACATTCGAGACGAGCGGGGACGACGGAGGGGTGTACTCTGCGACGGTTTCCTCTGGCGACGATTCAGACAGTACGTCCGTCGAGGTTCAGGAATACAACTTAGACCTCTCTATTGCCACTTATGATGATTCTGTGCCCGAGGGGAGGGAACTATACGTGCAACCGATACTGAAAAATACCGATAGCAATTCCACGAACGTCGACGTGGAACTGCTTGATTTTTCCGGCACCCCAGTCGACAACAAAAACATCTCGCTGAGTGGGGGGGAAGAGGTGTACTTAGATATGTTCTGGAACACGGACAATGGGGACAGTGGGACAGGGGAGGTGACTGTTCGCACTGGCGAGGGGGTCAGTGTCAGTCGCTCAGTCGAGATAACAGAGGTGAACCTCATAGAAGAGGCGTGGAGTTACCAAACCCAAAACGAGGGTGACGAATACACTTTGGTGCATTCATCTCCGACTATCGTCGACGGGTCCGTTTTCGTTGGAAGTTCGAATGGGTACGTGTACGCGTTCGACTCCAGCAACGGAACGGTTGAGTGGATGTTCGACACCGGATCCTCAGTTCGTTTTGCACCAATAGTGACAGGAGACACCGTTTACGTCAGCAATGGATCAGGACTGTACGTGTTGGACGCCAGCAACGGTACAAAACGGTGGGACTTTCACCCCAGCGGGGATGTCGGCAAGCCAGCGGTAGCGGACGGGACGGTGTACATCAATCGCCTAGACGAGTCCTCTGACCTATATGCATTAGCTGCAAGCGACGGCTCGGTGAGATGGCGTGTGACTGATCGACAAGTGGAGTTACCGGTGTTGACAGTGTCGAACGAGACTATTTATTGGGGCCATTTAGCATTGGATTCTGGAGACGGTAGTCAGACGTGGTCCTTTGAGAACTTCGACAATCCGTATTATTACCCGCCAACTGTGGCTGACGGGTCTATTTACTTAGCAACGGGAATGGAAGGTCAAAGAGGAAGGTTGTATGCCATAGACGCTCAGGACGGTACGAAGAGATGGAGTTTTCAAACGGATCGATACTTCACTACCGCACCGACAGTCTCTAACAATACTGTCTACTTAGGGTGCACAGATGGCAGCGTATACGCTGTATCGACGGAAGATGGTGCGGAACAGTGGACGTTCCAGACCAGTGGGAGAGTGAGGTCATCACCTACCACGGCTGACGATACCGTATATATTGGAAGCGATGATCGAAATCTGTACGGACTGGATGCTCAGGAAGGAATCGAACGAGCACGATTTCAGGTTGCTGATGAAATTCATACGTCTCCTACGGTAGTAGACGGAACCGTCTTTTTCGGTGTCGACGACGGAAACGTGTATGCATTGAATGCGGAAATCACCGGATCTAGCGATGATTCGCTGGTGAAATTTGGCACGCTAGGCCATCACCATCACTGGGCAGAGCGTGCCCGTTCTTCATCAGTGTCCCTGACTACGAGTGGTGACACGATCCAAGCAGGAGAACAGGCAACTATCCTTCTCTCGGCCGAGGCGGTCGACAAAATCGAGTTGGAACAACTGTGGGCCGATTGGGCCGTCAGCTCGACGTTCAACGCTGGCGGGTCTTTCAGTTCGCGGATTTTCTCCGACGGTACCTGCCAGTTCACGTGGAGCAATTTACAAACCTCAGTCACGCCCGAGATCATACTCAGTATCCCGGACCGGTACGTTGGAGGTACGTACGTACTCACTGCTACCGCCCGTTCGTCGGGGGAGTCTACGTCGGAGACGATGACAATAGATATTCAATAGCTCCGTTCGATCGCTTCCCCGGTATCGCGGTATGATAACTCCCTGATTCGTATTTCCCAATGGCAAAGGTATGATGGGTGTTTCCTTGACTCATTCGTAGCGTTTTAGTCGCTATGTGTGACGGCTGACAGTCCAAGCGTCACCCCGTACTCGGTGGAAACCTCAAGTTATCCGTTGACTGTGGGCGGTCATATAGGGTACCGATCTGTGTAGGATCACTGGACCTGCACCCGAAATGAAATGATCCGTGTGACTGGCGGGAGGGCTTCGTAGTCTCGAAACGACGGGTGGGTTCGCTCTACTCCGACATCACCAATGATCTATATCCTCTGTTGACTTCCTCACCTGCTGCATGTGCGCGCTGTATGCAGCACGGCCTCGGCGAACTACCCAGTGTCTGTCATTAGCGCTGTCACTGATACAGAGGATGAATACAGCGGTGAATCGGAATCTAGATCGAGTCTTCACACATCAATCGAGAAGTAGTTTAGTAATACAAATTTGCGATACTGAAGTTCAACCTGATAGGACGGTAATGTTGTAGTAGTCCAGTACAAATTTGAATCCAAGGAATAGACCGATCAGCCCTCCAAAGAAATGGGTTACATCGTCAGCCCCGTCGATAAAGCTGATGATAGAAACCACTTCCTGGGACTTCACAGCCCCGAAAATGACGGCAACGACGTGGAGTACTCTTAGGTCAAGAGTACCTTCGCAGACCATTTCGAATACCCGACTGATAGAGTGAACGAGCAGCCAAGTGGTGAGTCCATAAGTCACTCCGCTTGCGCCGACGGACCCCACTGATCCCATTGCTAGTGGAATCCAAGCGGCTGTGTATCCGGTTGCGATATAGAAGATGTAGAGAGATCTGCGTTCGTATTGGTACTCTAAATAAGATCCAGCCGCGATCAGAACGCCGAGGTTGCCCGTGAGGTGCTGAGGTCCTTGGTGGATGAATGGGCCGATCATCGCTGCGATCAATATTTTGACTTCTCTGGAGAAGGAGTTGAGCAGTGCATATGATGATGAGTATCCCAAAAAATGAGCTCCAAGGACTTCCACCTGGAAGATCACAACAAGGAGGAAGGTGAGAGAGACAGTTCCGAGGACTCGACTACGGAAATGATTGACAGGGTCTAAAATTTGTGACGGTATGTTTAGCATTCTTTAGGGGAACTACGACCTGATTCTATCATTGTTGCCGCATATCTCTGTCTTTTCAGATATTACTGGCAAATCCTTTAAATAGATGTTCCAAAGACACCACATACACAAATTGAAAAATCACTCACTCCATTCGCGCCATCTATGCAGCAGTTCCCTCTAAAACCTACTCGGACCCTGTCAGATAACGTACGATCGAGAGCGTGAGTTGCGCGTACTTCTTATCAAGTGTTTCCGTCATGTCGGGTCAACGATCTCGCAGTTATAGCATCTTATCGATTACAGTTTGTGAAGGTCGTTGGCTTCAACACGCCTAATATGTAAGGTGTATCTTGTGAAATTGGCTTAATCGAAATGCCGAGTTGGCGAATATGCGCGATTTCGAGGAATCGAAACGCCGGATTTAGCATAAAATAACTCAGGGGCATAAAGTGATATGGACCATAGCTCAAACTGCAATGACGCAGGCAAAACCGCGGAGTGATCGAGTATGACCGACCTTGGCGAGGCTGTCGAAGCGACTATCGCACTCTTTTTCGGTGCGATTATGTTAACGGTCCTCGGACAGGCGCTCAACGAGATGGGATACTTCAACTTCAGGGCTTGGGCCGCGTTATTCTGGGTCGCGGCTGTCGTCGCAGTATTACTCGTGTTGTTGGGTATCGGCCTCTCCATTGGCAACTCTCTGGGGGGTCGCTGAGGAAATGGGCGAATCCGACGAAACCATCCTGAACGTGCTCCGGCGGGCCGAGGACGACTACCTGAGCAACCAAGATATCGCGGACGAACTCTCGATAGATGCACCGCAGGTAAACAATCGTATGGATGATCTGTGGGGTGAGGGCCGCGTAGAACGTCGGAACGTCGGCACAGGCTACCTTTGGAAGCTGAGCGAGACGGAAACGAGGACCCCTATATACCCCGACTACGAGTACGTCGCCGACTGGAGTCGCAAGTTGAGATGGTGGGGCATGGCCTTTCGACCCGCGGGGCGGTTGTTCACCCTTGCCGGCGCGACCATTGTGGTCATCGCTCTTTCAGCCGTCATCGGGTCGATGCCGTTGCCGATGTACTCAGCCCAAAAATACCTCGCTGGTGGCTACGTGAGCGCCGGTGTGGGCATCCTTACGTGGATGCTTAGCTATGTTCTGCGTTTGATGGCAGTAATGCTGCCCCGCTTCACGCTTTGGTGGGCATATCGTGGCGAATCATAGCCGCTTGCTCCCCCCTTACAGTGATGGTGCCCTCAAATATTTCAGTACTACCCGGGCTTGCAAGATGCGCGCTGTGTATCTTGCACGACACTCAGAACATCTCTTCGAGCTGGCAGAACCCGAGGTAGTCCCTATGAATCTATTTGTTGCTGTGGGGTCCAGCGAATCTCGAATGAAAAACAGTGAATAGTTCTATGATCGCTGTTAAATCTGTGCTAATATATTCGGGGCACAGTCTGCCTGGACAACACTTACCTCGTGTCTAACGATTTCTTCAGTAAGGTAATTCCGCATATCCTAGGCTGGATAATACGGTGAGAAAAATGTGAAATAACCTCTGAGGGCCAATTATATCGCGTCTCACTCTCTCTTGGATGAGGTAATTAGAAATTCTCCCCTCCTCACAGTGGAATCTGTATATATTGCTTGTATGAGGTTCTGAATATCCTATATCCTCCTCAATAGGGTAATTACCATACGTTCTCGCGTAGAGAGCCGTTTTGCTCCCAGAGAATCGGCTCATTCGGGGTCGGAAAATGAACAATGAGAGGCAGGAGTAAGACCTCGAAAAAGGGTGAAGTAGGAGAAGGTAAGTGAGAAAACGAAAGGAAGAGTGGAGGGCGGACAATAGGAATAGTAATATAGTGATGAGAGGACCGGGCGATTGGAACGAATTAGAGTCGGGAGGCGAGCGCGGGAACAAGACTCGGTGAGAGCAAAAGCAGTCCTGTAGAACGAGTAATTTTCCTTCGAATGGTCTGGAGAACTCATCTCGTTCACAAATTCTGCTTTGGAGTAGGTGTCCAGCAGAGACCTCAATGGTAGTTCGTCGCGACAACCTTTACCCGTCCTCTATTCCTTGAAAGTGGGTATGGTCGTCGTCGAAGAAACCACCCGATTAAGCGAGCGTCGTAACCAGACCACATCTGAAACGTTTCCGGATGATTTGCCCGCATCGATTTGGTCGGCGGTTGAGGATGCCCCGGAGGGCGTCTTCGAGGGTACGAGGAAACACATTGAGGTCGGCGGGTTCGATGCTGCGATTGCGGAGGGCCTCCCGCAATACGAGTACGAAGGGGATGCCACTGGCGGCTACAACCCGGCCTGTAAGCTCTGGTCGCATCAGGGGTTCAACTCCAGCGTCGACCTCTACCACCCAGACGCTCGCATTGCTATCGAGATCGAAAAGACCGAGCGGAAGAACGTCAGCGACGATCTCCTCAAGTTCCAGAAGGGGTACCGGACCCAGAAAGATGGCCGATCCAAAATCGAGTTCGGTTGTCTAGTGGTGCCAGTGAACTACCGCGGATCGGACAATCTCTACCAGCACAGCCTGACCAAACTCGACTTCATGAAGGGTGTCTTGTTCATCGATGATGTCGCCGTCATCGGCTACCGCGACCCGCGACCAGACTGATACTGTCTGCCCTGACTGGTTATCAGTGCCATAAGACGTGCAGCGCGCGACCATGAGTGTTGCGTGACCCATTATGGCTCGTCTTGATCCTCATGACGACACGAGTACCGACTACGAACAGTTCGTGTGAGCACAGCTCTTCCAGGATCGCGACGTAGCCGGTATCGGCATGGCGGACGTCGACGACGTGACGGTCCAGAACCTGGTCAGTTAGCTCAGCGACGCAGACGTCGTCACGGAAACCGACCATACGGAGCAGATCGTACGTTGACGTGTTTGTGTTCCTCATAGCAGGTGGAGGAACCTCCTGTGAACGTTGTTGAAGCCGTAACTGCTACTCCAGACGAGAGGATCATCGACGAGTACAGCTTGGATCCTGCAGTGATCCACCGACACGCCCAGCAATCGGGCAAAGTCTTCGCAGATGGGCCAGCAGGACAGTTGTGATCGACTCTCAATCGCCACATCAAATCCTTTCCACGGCGCTGGTTACGAGCCAATCGAAGCTGAGCTCTCGGGTATCCTGCAATCAAGGCACGCTTTCGCGTCTTGTAAAAAGAAATCCTAAAACATATTTATATGAATGGGGACTATTATTTACAGAGATGCTGACCAAGGCCGGCCTTGCGGTGCTTGACACGCTCAGTGCTGGCGGTGAAGCGACCCCAGACGAGTTAGCCGAAGAAACCGACTATTCCCAGCATCACATTTACGATGTACTTGATTCGATGCTCGCGGATGGATTACTCACTGAAGCCCGTGGCTCGAAAAACAGGCGTCATGTCCGAGTGACTGACCATCCAGTAGTCGAGTCGTATCGCGACCTGCGCTCGAAGCTCGGTCACGTCGATTGGGCTGACCTCCTTTCGTCGGCTATACTTCGAGTATGCTGGTATCTCGATGAACCACGGCGAGCCACTGAGATCGCAGAGCGACTCGACATCACCCGACAGGGTGTCCACAACGCGTTGTCGCCGCTCAAGCACCGTGCGATGCTCTCACCCTCTGGGCCGGAATATGCGTTGTCTGATGATCTTTCACCGCTACTGGCGTTCACACGTGAAGTTGTAATCCACGAACATCGCTCACGGGTTCGAGAGATCGCTCCGAGTGCGACTATTGAGTGGTATGACCCAAAGCGGGCACTCGTTCGCGTTCAGACGTCGGATGATACGTCCGCACTCGAGTCGGCTGCTGATTGGCAGATGACCGGCCTTGCACGATTCCAGGAGTACGGTCTACAGTTCTTCCTCGCTGGTGAGCCCGCGTTCTGGTACGCGCCTGACGAGACCCTCACGCCCTCGGAGGTGGTGTGTCACACCCTCGTCCTCGATAGCGGATCTCGCCGCGTCAGCTACTCGATGTTGTTGATCGAAAAGCTGGATCTCGACCAAGACGCCCTCACAGAAATGGCAACGCGGTACGACTTGGAAACTGCGGTAGCCGCTATGTACCGACTCCTTCACGGAGAGTTCGAGGACTCTGAAGGCCTCCAGATCTTCCTCCCGAGTGAATCAGAATTTATGGCCCTCAAAGAGCAGTACGGAGTCTCGTAGTTGAACTCACCCGAACCATCGGCTGTAGATTCGAAGTACATACGGCAGGCAGCTGGCGTCGTATAGAAGAAGTCCATCGTAGTGGGGAGTGGCACCCTGTCGGCCAAGAGGTCGTTACCGACGTCATTATGGAAAAAGCGTAGTCGTCCTCACTACGGGAGATTATCTCCCTCATTGAGCCGACTGGGATCGTTGTCTTTCACTGCCGAAAACCAGGTCGAACCAACAGCGATTGTCACCAACTCAGGTGGATTCCCGCCGGCTATACAGGACGGTCTGTGTTCATCCAGGGAATCAGGCGGGTGGAAATGTCGAACAGGCTTGCCAGTATCCGCGTTATCCACTTCGCGTCCGAAGCGAAACTCGAGGTCACGCTCTCTATAGTGGTATTTGTAATCACCGTTCGTCCACCACTGAATGTCGAAATAGCCGCCGTCCTGGTGAATCCCTGGCGCCACTGTGAGGCGTGCTTCACGTGGGGTCAACGGCGATGGCTCGTAGGGCCCGTCACGAGTGTTCCGATATTGAACCTCGTGGACGACGTCTCCCAGGCGTGATTGGAAGGCGCTGACAGCTGCGATAATCGCTTCAGAGTCTACTGGCTCACCACTTCCCATTACCATCTGTTGGATACCATCAGTATGGGGTCGCGTGAGTTTCGTCGTTTCCTGGGGACATCTGGAACCCACCAGTGGTCGTCTGTTTGGCTTCCCGGAACCGATACGCTGCCCGGAGGAATGAGAGGTCCCTTTTGGCGGTTCGCCACGCGGAGACGTCTGCGAGTTCGTCGTCAGAGAGGATGCCATCCGAGACGACGAGCTCTTCTGGTGAGTCGGTTCCGTATTTTTCTTGGTAGTCGTTCAGCTCCGCCTGCAAGTCCTGAATGTGACTCACCAACTGATCGGATTGGGACAGTCTCTGGACACGCTGCATCAGATGCCAGTTCGGATCGCGTTGATAGACTTTCCCGTTGGTGGCTTCTTCTACCCGGACTATGCCTTCCTTAGCGAGCTCGTTCAGCGTGTTTCGGGCCGTCGTCTCTGAAACCGATGCGATGTCAGCGATGTCGCTCGCAGTGGTCGGTGTCGCCGTTCGCTTGATGACGGCACGAACCCGCTCGCGGGCAGTCGTCGACGCTTCCCATTCAGCACTGGCGAAAGCATTGATATCATCGAACTGCTTAGGGTCTTCTTCGAAGAGGTCGAGTTCGTCGACAGCTACAGGTTCATCAGGGAGTTCCTCAGCGTCTGGAAAGTCATCTGGCCCGTCGGTTTCTAGCGGTGGATCCGTGTCTGTCAGCTCTTCGTCAGCCATTGTACTACCATCTACCCACCAGACACATATATTTGTTCTGGGAACGCATATGTGGTCTGATTTCCGAAGGATCGAGGCGAAGAAGATGTCAATTTGCATCCGGCAAGTCAACTGTCACCCTATATCTCGCTCGGATAGTAACTCAACACAGCCGATCACGTACACGCGAGTCCGCCTCGCCCGTTCATCCACCAGGACCGCGACTTACCGCTGTACCTCCACGACGGGACGCTCCGTCGCGACGCTGTCGAGCTGGGCGGTCCATCTCCCGCTAGTCGATCCATGCCCACAATGGGTATTGTCAGAGGCAGATATCCAATGGTGATCGGTTGGGCCGAGGCGTGTTTATCACGTGCATCGAGAGTGGCGCTGTCACGAACCACTGTGACAGTGCAAAGAGGGTTACATCATACCTATGTCCGAACAACCAATCGAAGTCGAGTTCACAGATTCGAAAGCACGACGTCGCCGGTATCGATTCGAAGCGCATACTGCAGGCAGCTGGTGTCGGATTGAGGAAGTCTATCGAGATGAGACGTGGCAGCCTGTCGGTCAAGAAATTGTCACAGACGTCACTGTCGATGTTGAGTAGTCGTTCTCACGGTTGGGTATGTCTGTGATTGCCAACTAGTTAAGCCGCGAGCACGCTATCTTCGACGTACTGCTGTTCCCATTTGCGACGCGCTTCAATTTCGCGTTCGCCTCGCCTCGTGATATTGTACACGTTGGTCCGCCGATCTTTCTCCCCTTTTTCGACAAGCCCCTTCTCAACCAAGGTATCGAGATTCGGATAGAGCCGCCCATGGTGGATCTCTTTCTCATAGTACGCTTCGAGTTCGTCCTTGATGGCGAGTCCATGTGGGTTATCAAGGCCTGCTACGACGTAGAGCAGATCTCGCTGGAAGCCTGTGAGGTCGTACATCTCAGGTATGTGTTGTAAGCAGCTATTCTTAAATCCGTGGTGTGCTGACAGTAACTACTCCGGTTTCACGACCTCATCACATGATACACACTCGGCAAACCGGCCAATGGTCCCGTCGTCTTTCTCGTACTCCACGAGGAGCTGCAACTGCTGTATCTCCGCTCCACAGTCCGGACAGACACCCAGGGGTTCGGTCTTGTTGGACATAGGGGGAGGGAGCGACGGAGCGTGTGACAAGGATTCCGTCCTCCCACAATCGTCTTGGGTGTGTCCGGTGAAAAATAGTAGGTTACCATGGTGAAAGTGGAACTTTACGTGTGGTCCTGATTTTCGATAGTGGTGGATGATGGACGTTTCATATCTCGAAACGAACCTCGTCATTTTCGAACTGCTTCAGCCACGCTGAACAAGACACAGCCGAATCATGACTCTAAACCTTCGCTCGTTGGCACAACGCTACAAACTACCCACGATTGTTTTCCGAGACTGTACGCTTAACTACCATAAGCCACTATTCGGTGAGACAAAGGTGGGTTTCTATGGCTGGTGATAAGGACGATCGGGTGAGTCCACTTGAGGAGTTCTTGAGTGGTCCCGCTCTCGATCCGGAAACTCTAGGTGACCCTCCGCTTCAGGATGGCGAGGATCCGTTACTCACGCGCGACCGTGTCGAACTTGAGTCCGACGAGGAGTAGGTGTGGCGGATACAGATACGGAGTTTCCACTCGACGATAGTCTCGGTTTCCCTGACGGTGCATCGAACGTTGCGAAGAACCGATCCACCATCGCGTCGTCATGCGTAATCGCCGAGCGTAACGAGATCGTCTTTCTGATTCCGAGACGGCTACAGCTTATGCGAATAGTTGCTCAATCGATTGCTGGACAATAGTTGAATCGACTCCTATGAGGCTCGCAGCCTGCTGGTACAGAATCTCGGTGACATCTTCTTGAAACGTGCCTATGTCACCGTCTGGGACACGTTCACGGACCGTCGAACGCATTTCTCCATACTCCCCAGTGTACCAGAGCAGCGCGTGGAGATCAGCGAGGTCCTTCAATTGCTTGTGGCTCTTATCGCGTTCAGGGAACGCGCGGATTTTCATTGCTGCTAGCGACGCAGCTGGGGCAATCAGGGCTGCTTCTGGAGCGGTCCAAGAAACGTACTTATCGAGTGCTTCCCCTTCGTCGTCTGTGAACACGGGTGCAAGCAGGGGCTCGGCAGGGGGCCGAAATCCAAAGGTGTCTTGGAAGGTGTCGAGTGCAGTCGTGTCCGGGATGATATCGATATCCACTCGGAAGATATTGTGTGTAGGCTGGCTCCGCGCTTCTTCGTCGGTGAGTCGGTCACCGGTTTCACGGTGGAACTGCCGGTAGAATCCGAACCGACCGCGATGATAGCTAAGTTCGCTCTCGATTCGGTCGAGCGTCGTCGCGGCCGGTGCTGCTCGCACTTCTGACTTTGTCCATTTGGAGTCGATATGCACACCCAGGTCGATATCTCGTGAGCCAATGTATGGACGCCCATGTGCTTCTTGAAATCCGTCAGTGACGTGCAGGTGGACGGCCCATCTGCCGAGCAGACACACCGGGGGTTCAGCGACTGAGATGACGTCTTGGAGCTCTTCCTGTGAAAGTGTCGTGACGGCCTCCGCGTATTGGCTTCGGTCAGCGTTACTCATCGGTCGCACCGTGATGGGTCTCTATGAGTCGATTCGCGGCTTCAGCTGCAGGGCCATTTTCATCGAGGAGATCGATAATCAGCTGTGGAATTGAAACAGTCGTGACACCGTTGATCGTCTGTGCGTTGTAGAAAACGTGTTCATCCGTTGCTCGAAACTCCGTGTTCCCGCCACCGATCAAACCCTTCTCTTCGATGATGTCGAGCCACGTCGGGATATCATCTTCTCGGACGTAGAGGTCAGTTGAAGAACTGAAAAGAAATCCTTGGTGGATCTGTTCGGCCTCGTACGTTGTGAGCGCATATTCGAGGCCAGCTTCGCGTATCTGCGTGAGTGGTTGTTGAAACGAAACGCGGACAGCGTTCGGTTCAATTCGTGTCTCTAACCAATGGTGATAGAGGCCCTCTGGATCGATAACGGTCGCATCTTGGAGGAATCCTTTTGATTCAAGCTGGTCGAAGTAGTCGTAGGCCCACCCTTTGGAGACCTTCGCTCGCTGTGTGAGTTCGTACCGGCTCAGTTCTCCGTTGGGATGATTCAGGAGTACCCGGTGAAGACGCTCTTTTTTAAACCCCCGTTGTCGAGCCGGATATTCGAGCAGCATACTATCTAGGTTATCGCCTTCACTTATATGCTTAACCGAACGTTCGGTTATCTTGTATACTTATATGCTTAACCGAACTATTTTCCTGAAGACTCGGAACAGAGTCAAAATCCGTTCACGTCTCGTATCGCAGAGCTCACGACAGAGTTCGAAGTTGAGTACACTGTCCTGGGTGCGATCGATGATGGGATCCGATGTCGAGAAAATTCGGGAGCGTACCCTTTTGAATGTGAGAGCGCTTTCAGATGATCAGGCAGGGGCAGTTGACGATGCCATTTCTCGGTTAGTCGAAAAACCAATTCTACATCGAGACGAAGGTACTGTCCAACTCAAGTACCCTCTCCGATAAATTTGAGTAAGTTCGATTATATCTTTATTTGTGCCTCTGTTAGATAGTGTGATAACGCAGCTGACGACTACTATTGGTATGGAAACCAATAGAGTTATTGCATTGGTTCACAAACCAATGACTGAGGATGGGCTCGCTGACCGATGACGACCTTGATGGCGTAAGCAAGGGGCAGAAGTACCCTGACGGGACTGTCATCCGTGTGTTCTGCATGCGGACTGACCGCGATGCGTACCCGTCTGGATGGGCCTACAAGCTCCATTACGGCGCAACCGAGCCAGGCCCACCCCGTACGCTTGACGATGGCACGATTCGTCGGTACGACAACTCCCACGAGGACACAAAAGGCCACGAACTCCACGTCGCACCCGCTCAAGATCCAGAGATCATCGAGTTCCCAGGGATGGTCGAACTCTGGGAACGGTTCTGGAGCGAAATTCCGAAATCCGAAATCGAGGTCAAGTGAGGCCATTACCACGGTGATACCCATGAACGAATCAACGCCACCGCTGCATCCGATGGAACGCGAACAGCTTCGGGCTGCGTCGACTCTTGTCGTGACAGTCCAATCATCCGACGAATTCCACGACGACGTCACTGACGACATCGAGTCGCTGGAACACGGTGATTCAGTGGACGCGACGCCGACGCTGTCGTTCACCAGCTACGACGATCTCATGGAGACGTTGACGCCGCGTGTTCTCGAGCTCATCGAGGCTATTCGTCGGGAAGAGCCATCCAGCATCAACGCGACTGCTCGGGTTGTGGATCGCGACGTAAAGAATGTTCACGAAGAGCTCAGTCGCCTTGCGCAGCTGGGTATCATCTTCTTCGAGGAAGACGGCCAGAGCAAGCGCCCAGTCGTCTGGTTCGACGAACTCGTTATCAACCTCCCCGTTTGATCCCGGGGCAGGAGACACAGCAACTGCAGCACCCTAGGAGTACGAATCAATCGATAACCAGGGTGTAGCAACGGCAGTCCGATATAGGTCTCTACCCCGACGGAACGCTTCCTGAGCGTTCGACAGTTCCGGCTCGATGTCTGCGTGACTAATCGGCATCGCTACGCACCCTCTCCTGACGAGACGTAGATGTTCTGGCGTAGCTCCTGAAGCCGGTCGGATCGGTCGAGGACCAATCCTTCATCGAATATCTCTTTCAGGTCTCCTCCGTGGGAGACGGCGGTATCCGGCGTTTCGACGAGTACCTCGAACTCGTACCGGTGGCCGTCGAACGATTTCGTTTCGAGATCACGCGCCAGAGACGTACAAACACGTCGTCCGTAGGTGAGATTGCCAGCAACGATGATGAGAAGATCGATGTCACTGCGGCGATCGGCTGCTCCCCGAGCAACGCTCCCAAAGAGGACAACCCCAATGAGTTCGTCAAGTTCATCGCTCTCTTGGATGCGTGTCTCGAGTTCGTCGAGATACGCCTGAACTGGCTGACGAAATTCAGACTGCGGTATCATGAAGACGGGCTCTGGCCGTTGCAAATGTTCTCTATCGATCGTAATTCGGGCAGGACGCTGGTCACTCACCGTGATCACGCCCAGTTTCTCGAGGAGTTCGACCGAACGTGAGATCGACGAGACGTCTGCGCCCGTGATTGACGCGAGTTCCTGCTGTGTGAACTCTTCGAAGGGATTGTTCGCAAGGTGGTGCAGGATGTCCTGCATTGCTTGGTACCGGAAGATTCGCTCCTCCGGAAACGGGAAATCGAGGAGGAGTCCCGAAGTTTGCATATTATGCAATAGTTTGCATACTATGAAAATACTTTGAGATCCACAGAGACCACGCCGAAGTTGGTTAGGAGTTCATCCCCGGTATCCACAGACACCAGTTCGTGGGGAGTTTACCTTCGGGAGATAGTTCGGGTGTTCACACTCATTTTCGTGGTCCGCTGTACACGCTTCGCACAGCCAGGCGTCTGGTCCGTATTGCCACAGGCAGGTTTGGCAGACTTTGGTTGCCGGCTGACCACAGTTTCCACATTCGATTTCAGGGGGATTGTTCTGGGCCAGCAACGCGATTCCATCTGTTCCTGTCTCGAAAGCGTCGGTTCCCTGTTTTTCGAGTTCTTCAAGCGACCACTTGCCTCCGCCAAGAACTCGAATCGCGAGCTCTGTCGTCGATCCGAAATCGTACTCGTAGGTAAATTCGTCACCTGCTACTTCGTCAACAACAGACGTGACAGGAACCTCCATCGGTCGTCTCTCACCGCGGAGACCGGTCGCTGACCCTTGGTCGTCATACGGCTTTTCGTACCAGGTACTCCCGATCGTGAACGCACTCATATGGCCACAGCATTCGAGCCAGAACTCGCGAAGGAACGAGTCGAGAGTCGAGAGCATCGTCTCTCCCTCGACCAGTAGATGAAGCCAGTAGTCGGGCCGTTGAGCCCCAGTAATCCGGAGATGGTACGTTGTCGTGCTATCGGCTGATTCAGGGAGGCATGCCTGTAGATGCCGGGACATCCCACGTTTGGTGTACAACTCCCCACAGAGGTAGCACTCGCCGTCAGTCATCCTTTACTGAATTTGAACGTGGCTTCGTTCTCGAATGTAACGGTTGAAGTATCGTCCGAGGGAATCCGCCGCCAGAAATGTTTGGTAGGTACTTTCGGGTACCTCCAGATACTGGTATACCCGTCCATTCTCGAGCTCGACTTCCAGCATCTCTTCATCCGGATCGTAGCCAACACTCTCAACCAGCGACGAAGAGACTGACTCTCGTTCCATACGGTTCATTCGGAGTTCGATCACTTAGTATGTCGCTGATGCACTCGATGTCGTCTCGGTGGACCTGGTTCTTACCTAACGCCTCGATAGATCTCTGTCTGAGTGTTTGGTAAGAGAGGTGCGAACTGAAGGTGGGAACGCCCTCGGCGTGCTCGCGGTCGCTCTGGGACATATCCTCGCAGGCTCGGATAGAGGTCCTCAGAGCCGACCACGTATACGCGAGCCCGCCTCGCCCGTTCAGTCCACCAGGACCGCGACCGCAGGGCCTCGCGACGGGACGCTGCGTCGCGACGCTGTCGCACCGAGCGGTCCATCTCCCGCTGGTCGATCCGTGTAAATCGTCAGTGTTGTTTGGGGGTAAGAACCACTCTGTCGGCCGGTGGGTCGAGGCGTGTTTATCCCGCGCAGTGGAGACGGGCGCCCGCCCGCGTAGCCGGTGTGCCCAGGAAGTGACTACACATGAGCAACATGGAGATCACGTGCGATCGCTGTGGTCGGACGTTCCACAAGGAACTTGACCGGATGCGCTTCCGGTCTGGGAATTTCTACGACGGTCAGAGGGAGGAATCGTACGACCAGATCTGTGAAGACTGTCACCGGGAGCTCCGAAGTTAGGGCTCCCCCACAGTCTCAGGCTTGGTCTGGTTCGCATTGTTGTTAGCGAGCGGGTCTGGAATCGTCTTGAGCTCTTCTTTATGCAGTAATTCGCCGTCGTCTCCCTCTCGATCTTCTCGAAGATAGAACCCTTCGACCACTTCCTGATCGTTATGGTAGCGGACCACTGAGCGCCAGTAGTAGCGCCCACCGCCACCCTCTGCGTGGTCGACGGTGATCTTGAACTCGCCGTCTTCCCATGTCTCGACTTCAGCGCTGATTGGGTGTTCAAGCTGATCACGAGCGATATTGATGACCTCGTCGAGGACCGACGCGATCTCCTGAAAGTACGGCACGTCCCGATCAGGATCCCGATCGAGCGTGACCGTCTCTCGGTCTGATGGGTCCTGCAGCTGCTCGTCTTCGGATTGGCGGTGCTGTCGCTCGTGCTCTGGAGGTACTCGTGACATGGGAGAAAACCGTTACACGCGAATATTCTGTGCCCTCATATAAAAACTCCCTGGCGTAACACATCGCTGCCCTTTCGCCCTCTCCGACGCGTTCCCTCAGACGACGAACGACCTCGCGCGCGTTTCTCACGCGCGGTTGAAGCGTCGCCCTCGAAGCACCAGCGCTGCTTCTTGCGGGCTCGCGTGGAACGGTCGTCCTAGTGATCACGGGCTCGACCACCAGCGTGTTCGCGGGATCCGCTTCCTTCGCGAGCCGCGCCGGCGAGCGTGCAAGACGCTCGCCTTCTCGTATGCTTGCTGCGGCTCGCCGCAGACGGCGGACTCGCTTCGCTCGCGTCGCCTGGCGGCGACGTCGGTTCACGATCCGCCGTCTGCGCGACTCCTCACGAGTGCATCGAGGCGCG
>Ga0207718_100638_pt1 | contig 26978 bp, 33 predicted proteins | sample A23M2SouthBayCA_FD_187749 | JGI IMG/M metagenome (GOLD analysis project Ga0207718, IMG submission 187749) | Aerobic enrichment media microbial communities from Eden Landing Ponds, California, USA - A23 M2 (SPAdes) | ecosystem: Environmental > Aquatic > Marine > Unclassified | place: Emeryville... | reverse complement strand
TCACCGACGAGCTCCCGGAGCGACTCGAGGAGTACCACGACCTCATCACGGGCAACGAGATCTTCCAGATGCGGTGTATCGACACGGGCGTCCTCCCGCCGGAGGTCGCCAAGTCCTACGGGGCGACCGGCCCCGTCGCCCGCGGATCGGGCGTCGACTACGACCTCCGCCGGGACGATCCCTACGGCTACTACGACGAACTCGACTGGGACGTCGTGACCGAGGACGGGATGGACAACTACGCCCGGATCCTCGTCAGGCTCCAGGAGGTTGAGGAGTCCGCGAAGATCATCCGGCAGTGCGTCGATCTGCTCGAAGACTGGCCCGAGGACGACCGGGAGATCCAGTCGAACGTGCCCCGAACGCTCCGACCCGATCCTGACAAGGAGATCTACCGGGCGGTCGAGGGGGCGAAGGGCGAACTCGGGATCTACATCCGCAGCGACGGTACGGACAAGCCCGCACGGTTCAAGATCCGGAGTCCGTGTTTCTCGAACCTCCAGACGCTGCCGGTGATGTCCGAGGGCGAGTACATCCCTGATATGGTGGCCTCACTCGGTAGCCTCGACATCGTGCTCGGGGAGGTGGATCGGTGATGTTCCTCCAGGCAACGACGCTGACCGACACCATCGCCGATCTACTCGGCTCGGTCGGGCTGGACGCCGCGAACCCCCTCGTAATCTTCCTGGCCGGACTGCTCGCGGCGGCCGTCGTCGCCACGATCGTCCTGCTCAACGCGGCGCTCGCGGGGCCGTGGGCGAAACGGAAGATCACGGCGTCGTTCACCGACCGGATCTCGGTCAATCGCATCGGGCCGATGGGGATCGGGACGATCGTCGTCGACTCCGTCCGGCTCCTCTCGAAGGAGTTGATCATCCCCGAGAAGGCCGATCGGCCGGCCTTCGACCTCGCACCGCTCCTTCTCGCCTCGTCGGCGCTGCTCGGGTTCGCGGTGATCCCGATGGGATCGGGGATCCAGGTCGCCGATCCCGAGATCGGGCTGGCGTACGTCTTCGCCGTCGCGTCGATCGCGTCGCTCGGCCTGCTGATGGCCGGGTACGCCTCGAACAACAAGTACTCGTTCCTCGGCGGACTCAGGGCTGTCGCCCAGAACCTCGCCTACGAGATCCCGCTCGTGTTGACCGGCGCGTCGGTCGTGATCTTCGCCGGGTCGTTGCGACTCAGCGAGATCGTCGCCGCCCAGCAGGGCGTTTTCCTCCAGCTCGGACCCGTGGCGGTCCCGAACTGGTTCGCGTTCGTCAATCCCTTCGCGTTCGCGCTGTTCATGATCGCAAACCTGGCCGAGGTCGGCCGCAACCCCTTCGACATCCCCGAAGCGCCGACCGAAATCGTCGCCGGTTACCAGACCGAATACAGCAGCGTCTACTTCGTGCTGTTCTACCTCGGGGAGTTCATCCACATCTTCCTCGGCGGGGCGATCATCGCGACGCTGTTCCTCGGCGGCCCGGCCGGCCCCATCCTGCCGGGAATCGTCTGGTTCCTGATCAAGATCTGGGGCGTCTTCCTGTTCACGCAGTGGGCGCGCTCGGCCGTCCCGCGCGTCCGCATCGATCAGCTGATCGAGATCGGCTGGAAGGTCCTGCTGGTGCTCGCGCTGGTGAATCTCGTGCTGACGGCGGCGATCGTCGGGGTGATCGCCTGATGACGCTACGTGTGGCGTCCGACGACCGCCGGCTCTGCGACCCTGTAATCAGAGGTGACTCCACATGATCGGCATCCTCAAAGGCATGGCAACGACGATGAAACACGCTCTCGACGGCAAGACGTTCACCGTCGAGTATCCCGAGACCGCACCCGAGGTCAGCCCGCGGTTCCGGGGCGTCCACAAGTACAGCCAGGAGCGGTGTATCTGGTGTCGACAGTGTGAGAACGTCTGTCCGAACGACACGATCCAGATCGTGATGGACGACCAGCGCAACGGCGAGCAGTACAACCTCCACGTCGGGCAGTGTATCTACTGCCGGCTCTGTGAGGAGGTCTGCCCGACTGACGCCATCCTCCTGACCCAGAACTTCGAGTTCGTCGGCGACACGAAGGACGATCTCGCCTACAACAAGGAGGAACTCAAGAACGTCCCGTGGTACAAGGATATCGACCCGCTGGAGTCGCGGGAACCCGATCGGGGCGGCTGGGTCGGGGAAGGCGAAGGCGAAGTCGACTATCAGTAGAAGCATACGCGGTCGAAGACCGCGTTTCGCGGGAGCGAGCGAAGCGAGGTCCCGGTGTTTTTCGCCCACGTTTTTGCAAGGTGGGTTCGCGCAGCGAACCCGCCGCAGTAAAAAGGTGGTGGAGGATTAATCGAACGGGTCGTCGGCTGTTTCGAGACGTGTAATGTGCTCGATCGCGTCGAAGTCGTCGTCGAAAGAGTACAGGTATTCGATCCCCTCTCGTTGCATGTATGCGGTGATCGTCGCGTCTCCGAATGAGAGACTATCGTGGGTCTCAAAGAGGTCCAGGGCTCGGTGAAAGTCCTTCTGTGCGCACTGGACCAGTTCGAATCCTGCCGAATCAGCGAGACGCTCCTTCAGGTCAACGGCGATGTCGTGTCGTTGTCGTTCGTGGATCCAGTTCAACGTCTCCAACAGCACGTAGTTCGTGACGTTGGCGGTCGGGATTTCGCCGCCATCGATAGCATAGACGATACGCTCCGCCCGTTCGTGGCGAGCGTCCGTACTCGTGTCCTTGTAATCGATGAGGACGTTCGAATCAACGACTGCGACCGCCATTCAGACGTCCTCCGAAAACGCTGGATCCCTCTCGTGTCCGGCAACGTCGTGCGTTTCGAGACCGTCGCCGCCCATCGGGGCCTTCATGTCGTCGTCCGTGAACGCGCCGTAGCGCTGTTGGACGACTTCGACCGAGAGGTTCCCGTCTTCGTCGGTCTCCCACTGGAGCTTGTCGCCCGGTTCGATGTCGAGACGCCGGCGGAGATCCGCCGGGATCGTGACCATTCCCCGGTCGCTGACCGTCGTTTCCATGGGTGCCTCGTCAGTTGCCATACGTGATTCTACAGGTTCTCCCGCTATACATGTTGCGCCCCATGTGATCTCCCCTCGTGACATTAGACGACGACCACGACGAGAAACGCGACCAGCATCGACACCGTCAGGACGAACTGCATCACGCTCGAACCGAGCGTGCCGACCAAAGCGTAGGCGGCGGCTTTCAGACTCTCGCCCTGCGCTCTTCCCCGATAGAGTTCGAGGGCGAGGACGGTGGCTGTGATGCCGAGAACAATTCCGACCGGTCCGAGCACGAAGAACAGCAGGAAGCCGACGACCGCGCCGGCGACGCTGCTGAGCGTCGAGGCACCACCGGCTTTCGCCGCGATCGCGCCCGCCAGGTAATCGACCACGACCACGAGCACGCCGACGGCGAGGAACCCAGCGAGGACGAACGGGCCAGGCGTCACGTAGCCCGTGCTCCACCAGTACACCACGATCCCGCCGATCGAGAGCAGGCCTGCCGGGACCATCGGGACGAAACTTCCGAGGACGCCGCCGAGCAGCAACGCCAGGGCGAGGAGGAAGACGGTGAGCTCCATAGGGCACAATCGATGCCCGGCGTTGAAGTGCGCACCGACACGCCGCGGCCGGCTACTCCGGGAGTGTCGACTGTCGAGGGGGGACGGGCGGACGCCGAGTCGAAACTGCCGTCCTCTCTCTCTCTCGGGGCTGGGTACGCCGTGTTCGACCTTACGACCAGACGGGCGCGGCGTCTCGGGGTTTTGGCGACTACGGAACGGTGTCTCTCTGTAGACAGTCACGTCTGACCCGCCTGGTTTTCGGTAGACGACGGACCAGTATTCGGAATGTCGGCTGAAATTGCCGGAATCTTTGAACGATAAGGTAATCTTCAAAGGGCGTGCGGGCGCATTGGGGTAGTAGCATGGGAGTACTCGAACTGATCGCTTTTGGGCTGTTCGCACTGACGACAGTCGGTGCCAGCCTGGGCGTCGTGGTGGTACGTGACGTCTGGCACGCGGCGTTGTTGCTCGGCGTGGCCTTGCTCAGCGTCGCCGTCCACTACGTCATGGTCCAGGCAGCGTTCGTCGCCGCGATGCAGGTACTGGTGTACGTCGGCGGCGTCCTCATCCTGATTAGCTTCGCCGTCATGTTGACGCGCCGAACCGATCCTGACTCAGGCGGGGTGACACAGTGAGCCGACCGCGTCTCGCGACGGATCTGCGGGCGAGCCACGGCGTGGCCGCGCTCGCGCTGTTCGCCGTCCTCGCCGCGGTGTTCGTCACCGCGAATTTCCCTGAGGCGGCCGGCTTCGAGGCGGGGCTCAGCATCACCGAAGGGATCGGCTACGCACTGTTCGACATGGCCGGCCAGTCCGGGCTCGTCTCCGAGGGCTTTCTGGTGTCGTTCATTCTGATCGCGATCGTCCTCGACGCAGCGCTGGACGGTGCGATCATGCTTGCCCGGGACGAAGACGGTTCAGTTCTCTCGAACGCGCCGAAGGGAGGTGAGCAGTGATGGTCGGCGCGCTCCCGTATCTCCTCCTTTCGGCGGCGATCTTCGCCATCGGCGTCTTCGGCGTGCTGACGCGCCGGAACGCCCTGATCTTCCTCATGTCCGTCGAGTTGTTGCTCAACGCCGCAAACATCAACTTCGTCGCGTTCTCGTTGCACTACGGCAACCTGACCGGACAGGTGTTTGCGTTGTTCGTGATGGCGCTGGCCGCCGCCGAGGTCGCGGTCGGCATCGGCATCATCCTCGTCCTGTATCGGAACTTCGGCGAGATCGACGTGACCGTCCCGACGACGATGCGGTGGTAACATGACAGGAATACTTGACTTCGCTCCCGCGATCGCACTGCTCCCGCTGGCCGCCTTCGTCCTCGTGCTGCTGGGCGGCAACTACCTGCCGAAACGCGGCGCGCTGGCCGGCATCGCCGCGCTTTCGGGCTCGCTCGTCCTCTCTGTACTCTCGCTGGTGACTGTGGCCGGCGGCGATCCGTACCACGCAGAACTCTATACGTTCCTCACCGGTGAAGGTGCGATCAGTCTCCACTTCGGCGTCCTGATCGATCCGCTTTCGGCGCTGATGCTCACGCTCGTCTCGTTGATCGCCCTGCTGGTGTTCGTCTTCTCGCTTGGCTACATGAACGACGAGGGCGAGACCGGCCTCCGGCGGTACTACGCCGAACTCTCGCTGTTCGCCTTCAGCATGCTCGCGTTCGTCTTCGCGGACAACCTCCTGATGGCGTTCATGTTCTTCGAACTCGTCGGGCTGTGTTCGTACCTGCTGATCGGTTTCTGGTTCCGCGAACCCGGGCCGGCCAGCGCGGCGAAGAAGGCCTTTCTCGTAACTCGTTTCGGGGACTACTTCTTCCTCGTGGGCACCGTTGCGATCCTCTCGATGTTCGGCACCGGGCTGTTCGTCGGTGAGGGGAGTTTCCCGCAACTGGCCGTCGAAGCCATCGAGTCCGGCCAGACGTTCTACGGCCTGGGCGCGGAGACGGCGATCACGCTCGCGGGCCTGCTGGTGCTCGGTGGCGTGATCGGCAAGTCCGCGCAGTTCCCGCTACACACGTGGCTCCCTGACGCGATGGAGGGTCCGACCCCCGTCTCGGCGCTCATCCACGCGGCGACGATGGTCGCCGCCGGGGTCTACCTCGTCGCGCGGATGTACGGCTTCTACGCGCTCTCGCCGACCGCACTGGGCGTGATCGCTCTCGTCGGCGGCTTCACCGCGCTGTTCGCGGCGTCGATGGCGCTGGTCAAACAGGAACTCAAGCAGGTGCTCGCGTACTCGACGATCTCACAGTACGGGTACATGATGCTCGCGCTGGGTGGCGGCGGATACGTGGCCGCGGTCTTCCACCTCACGACCCACGCGATCTTCAAGGCACTCCTCTTCCTCGGTGCGGGGTCGGTCATCATCGCCATGCACCACAACGAGAACATGTGGGACATGGGCGGGCTCAAGGAGAAGATGCCCGTCACCTACTGGACGTTCCTCTCCGGGTCGCTCGCGCTTGCTGGCATCTTCCCCTTCGCCGGCTTCTGGTCGAAGGACGAGGTGCTCTACGAGACGCTGATCCACGGGCTTGGCGGCTCGCCGCTCCTGCTTGCCGGCTACGCGATGGGACTCGCCGCCGTCGCGTTCACCGGCTTCTACACGTTCCGGATGGTCCTGCTGACCTTCCACGGCGACGCCCGGACTGAACAGGCCGAAGATCCCCACCCTGTCCGGTGGAACGTCAAACTCCCGCTGGCCGTCCTCGGGATCCTCGCGGCCGTCGGCGGCGTCATCAACCTCGCGCCGGTCGAGAAGGTCACGGGCGTCCACCTGACGTTCCTCCACGACTGGCTGGAGGGTGCGACGGAACTACTCACGGCTGAACACTACGGAACGTTGCTCCACGATTACGCCGGCTACACGGCGACGAACCCGCTCGGCGAGACGGGAACTGTCCTCGCCGGCGCGGCCGTCTCGCTCGGCCTCGCCCTGCTGGGAGCCGGAATCGCCTATCGACTCTACGCCGTGGCCGATCCCGAGGAGCACACCGATCGGCTCGGCGGTCTCAAGACGCTGCTCATGAACAACTACTACCAGGACGAGTATCAGGTCTGGCTGGCCCGGGGCGTGACGGTACCGATCGCCCGCGCGGCCGACACCTTCGATCAGAGCGTCATCGACGGCATCGTCAACGCGACCAGTAGTGTGAGCCTGTTCGGCAGTCAGCGCGTCCGCCGGATCCAGTCCGGCGTCGTGACCAACTACGCGACGCTGGTCACGCTCGGACTGGTCGCGTTGCTGGTCGTCTTCGCACTGATCGGGGGGTGGCTCTAATGCTGCTCGAAGCACTTCTCGTGAGCGTGCTGGTCGGTGCCGGCATCGTCGCGCTGGCCCCGAACCGCTACGCCGGAAAACTCGCCGCCGTCCTCAGCCTCGTGCCACTCGGCGGGAGCCTCTACCTGTGGTGGGCCTTCGACGGGGCGAGCAACGCCCTGCTCGGTAACGACCCCGCCTTCGAGACCCAGCTCGCCTGGTTCGATCTAGGACCGTACGCGCTCCAGTGGCACGTCGGCCTCGACGGCGTGAGCCTGCCACTGATCGTCCTGACGACGATTCTCACGACGGCCGCGATCGTCTCGGCCTGGACGCCGATCGACGAGCGTGAGTCGCAGTTCTACGCCTTGGTCCTCCTGCTGGAAGCGGGACTGCTGGGCGTCTTCGCGGCGCTCGACTTCTTCCTGTGGTTCGTCTTCTGGGAGGTCGTCTTGGTCCCGATGTACTTCCTGATCGGGATATGGGGCGGCCCGCGCCGGAAGTACGCCGCGATCAAGTTCTTCGTCTACACCAACGTGGCGAGCCTGGTGATGTTCATCGGGTTCATCGCGCTGGTGTTCGGGCTCGGTGACAGCGTCGCCAGCCTCGACCTGCCGGTGATCGCCCAGACGCTCCAGGAGGGGGGAGCCCTCGGTGGCCTCGCCGGACTGGGGCCCGAGGCACTCAAGACGGCGGCCTTCCTCGCGATGTTCGCCGGGTTCGCCGTCAAGGTCCCGATCGTCCCGGTTCACACCTGGCTGCCGGACGCCCACGTCGAAGCACCGACGCCGGTGTCGGTGCTGCTGGCCGGCGTCCTCCTGAAGATGGGGACCTACGCCCTGCTGCGATTCAACTTCACGATGCTGCCCGACGTCGCGGCGGCCAACGCGACGATCATCGGGATCTTCGCCGTGGTGAGCGTCATCTACGGCGCGATGCTCGCGTTGGCCCAGCGCGACCTCAAGCGGATCGTCGCCTACTCCTCGATCTCCTCGATGGGCTACGTCCTGCTCGGGTTGATCGCCTACACCGTCCACGGCGTGGGCGGGGCGACCTTCCAGATGATCAGCCACGGGTTCATCTCCGGGCTGATGTTCATGGTCGTCGGCGTGATCTACAACCAGACCCACACCCGGATGGTCGGTGACATGTCCGGGCTGGCGGATCGACTGCCGGTGACCGCGGGGATCTTCGTCGCCGCAGCGTTCGGCTACATGGGCCTGCCGCTGATGAGCGGGTTCATCGGGGAGGCGCTGATCTTCATCGGCGCGTTCCCATCGGACGTGCTCCCGGCCGCGCCGCTGTTCACCGCCATTGCGATGTTCGGCATCGTGATCGTCGCCGGCTACCTGCTGTGGGCGATGCAGCGCACGCTGTTCGGGCCGTTCGATCTCGCGACCGAGTACGAACTGTCGCGTGCGCCGGTCCAGGACGTCGCGCCGTTGCTCGTCCTGCTGGCCGCCGTGATCGTCCTCGGGATCCACCCTGACCTGTTCTACGGGATGATTCAGGACGCGGTTACGCCGATCCTCGAACTCGGAGGTGGTGTCTGATGGCAGCCATAGAACTCCCACAGTGGGCCGCGCTCGCACCCGCGCTGGTGCTCGGCGTGACGGCGCTGGTCCTGTTCATTATCGACAGTATCGAACCCGAACCAGACACGACGAACACCGGCCTCCTCACTGCCGTTGGACTGGCCGGCGCACTCACCGCGCTGGCGTTCAACGTCTGGTATCTGGCGGCCGGAACCGGCCATCCAGCCGCGATCGAACTGTTCGGTGACCAGCTCCTCGTCGACGGCATGACGCTGTTCTTCGGGACGATCGTAGCCAGCGTTCTGGTGTTGGTCGTCCTCGGGAGCCACGAGTACTACACCGACGTGCCCTACCGGGCGGAGTACTACTCGTTGCTCTTCCTGGCGGCGACCGGGATGACGCTGCTCGGGGCGGTCAACAGCCTGGCGACGGCACTGCTCGCCCTCGAACTGTCGAGCCTGCCATCCTACGCGCTGGTGGCCTCGCTCAAGGACAACAGGGGCAGCGTCGAGGCGGGACTGAAATACTTCCTCGTCGGCGCGCTGTCCTCGGCGATCCTCATCTACGGGATCAGCCTGATATACGCCGCGACGGGTCACCTTGCGTTCACTGAGGTCGCGGCCGCACTCGGGGACGCGCCGGCCGGCATCCTCGGCGTCGGCGTCGTGATGGTCGCCGGCGGCGTCGCCTTCAAGACCGCGAGCGTCCCCTTCCACTTCTGGGCACCCGAAGCCTACGAGGGCGCGCCGACGCCCATCTCGGCGTTCCTCTCCTCGGCGTCGAAGGCCGCCGGGTTCGTGCTGGCGTTCCGCGTCTTCACGACGGCGTTCCCGCTTGAGGAGATCAGTGCGACCATCGACTGGCTGCTCCTCTTTCAGATCCTCGCGGTCGCCACGATGGTGCTGGGCAACTTCGCGGCCGCGACCCAAACGAACGTCAAGCGGATGCTCGCGTACTCCTCGATCGGGCACGCCGGGTACGTCCTGATCGCGCTCGCCGCACTGACGCCGGAGGCGAACGCCGACCTCGTGCTCGGGGCCGGCATGCTCCACCTGCTGGTCTACGGGTTCATGAACACCGGGGCGTTCCTCTTCGTCGCGCTGGCGGAGTACTGGGACGTCGGCCGGACGTTCGAGGACTACAACGGCCTGGCGCGGGAAGCCCCGGTCGCCTCCGTGGCGATGACGATCTTCCTGTTCAGCCTCGCCGGTCTGCCCGTCGGGGCTGGCTTCCTCTCGAAGTACGTCCTCTTCGGCGCGGCTGTCAACGCCGGCCTGTGGTGGCTGGCCGCGGTCGGTGCGATCGCCAGTGCCCTGAGCCTGTTCTACTACAGCAGGGTCGTCAAGGCGCTGTGGTTCGAGGAGCCGACCCAACCCTTCGAGATCGAGTCCTACCCGATCGGGCTGTACACTGCCATCATCGTCGCAGCAGTCGTGACGGTGTTGCTCCTTCCGGCCTTCGGCTTCCCGAGCGAGGAAGCGATCGCCGCCGCGGCCGCGCTGGTGTAGCGCGCCGATTGTTCTTCTCGCGGGCTGTCACGCATGTATTTCGGACGCCTTCTCAGGCCCGCATAGACTCCTGTTCCGGAACGAGCCATCGTCCAGCCGATTGCCGTTACGATTATATCGTATCGTAACGTATGTTCTCGTAACGATGAAGACCGTCACTACGCGCATTCCCGAAGACGACGAGGAGTTGCTCGCAGAACTTGAGGAGGAACTGACCGCCGACAGATCGGAGGTGCTTCGGCGGCTCATCAGGGACGGGCTCGATGACTGGCGACGGGAGAAAGCACTCGACGGACTCAGAAACCACGAGCTGACGGTCCGTCGTGCGGCCGAAGTCGCGGATGTGCCGTACGTCGAAATGCTGACCCTTGCCGCCGAGGAGGGGATCGACGTGGGTTATACGACCGATGACCTCGAACGTGACCTCGGGAGGATCTGATGGTCGTCGTCGATTCGTCCGCCCTGATTCCGCTTTCGTGGGTCGGACGGCTCGACCTCGTCGGGACGACCTTCGAGACGGTCCGGACGACCGCCGCAGTGAGAGACGAGGTGCTCGTCGAAGGAAAGCGGGGGACTGCATCGCTTCGGGACTTCCTCGCAGGGGTCGAGGTCGTCGAGACACCGCCGCAAGCTGGGGAGGTGGCGACGCTTGAGGGGGTCGCCGTCGCGGACGCCTCGGTGGTACTGCTGGCCGAAGACGACGAGGCGATCCTCCTCGCCAACGACAAGGCGCTCGTCGAGGTCGCCCGCAGTCATGGCGTCGAATGCTGGTGGATAACGACGCTGTTACTCCGCGGTGCGAAAGCGGGAACGCTGTCCACCGAGGAAGCGGTCGACCTCCTGTACGATCTCGTCGATGCGGGTATGAACCTCGACCCGAACGTCTATGCGCAGGTCCAGCGGAAGTTACAGGAACTCGCCGAGTGAACGCTGGGCGGCTGACACTCCAGCCGAGGGGCCCCTGGTTACTGGATGTCCGGCGGTTTTTCCGATTACGCGGCATCTAAGTACAGCCCACTGCACCAGCACGTATGAAAGCGACAGCGACGGCCCACCCGATCCAGGGGCTGGTGAAGTACCACGGGATACGCGACCCCGAACTCCGGACGCCGTATCACGATTCGATCAGTCTCTGTACTGCGCCGAGCAACTCCACGACGACAGTCGCCTTCGAATCCGACCGCGACGAGGACGTCTACCGAATCGACGGCGACCGCGTTGAGGGCCGCGGGGCCGAGCGCATCCGGACCGTCGTCGATCACGTCCGCGACCGGGCCGATATCGACGAGCGCGTCCGGGTCGAGAGCGAGAACAACTTCCCGTCGAACGTCGGGTTTGGCTCCTCGGCGTCCGGGTTCGCGGCGCTGGCGATGGCGCTCGTCGAGGCCGCTGAGCTGGATCTTTCCCGCCCGGAAATCTCGACGATCGCTCGCCGCGGCTCGACCTCGGCGGCGCGTGCGGTCACGGGCGGCTTTTCGGATCTGCGGGCGGGCAGCAACGATGCTGACTGTCGCTCGAAACGACTCGACGTCGACTTCGAGGACGACGTCCGGATCGTCGGCGCGGTCATCCCGGCTTACAAGGAAACCGAGGAAGCCCACGCGGAGGCCGAAGACAGCCACATGTTCGAGGGCCGACTCGCCCACGTCCACGAACAACTTGCGGACATGCGCGACGCACTCGGTCGCGGCGACTTCGAGCGCACCTTCGAGATCGCCGAACACGACACGCTCTCGCTGGCGGCGACGACGATGACCGGGCCGAGTGGCTGGGTCTACTGGCAACCCGAGAGCCTCGAGGTCTTCGAGACCGTGCGGGACCTGCGAGATGAGGGTGTCCCGGTGTACTTCTCCGGCGATACCGGCGCGAGCATCTACGTCAATACGACGGCCGAGTACGTCGATCGCGTCGAGTCGGCGATCGAAGCGCTCGGGATCGAGACGCTCACCTGGCACGTCGGCGGGCCCGCGCGCGTTCGTGATCCGGACGAAGCACTGTTCTGAGCCTCGGCCTGTTGCGGTTCCGGATCGGTCCGTGCCTTTAGGCTGGTGGCGCGCCAACCACCTGTATGCGCGTCGCTATCTTCGGAGCGGGATACGCCGGCCTGGGTGTCGCTCGGCGGCTGGAACGGTCGTTGCCCGACGACGTCGAGGTGGTCGTCGTCGACGAGTCGGGCGAACACGTCGTCCGGCACCTCCTGCATCGGGGCATCCGCTATCCGGCCGAACTCGAACACGTTCGCCTGCCGCTGGGAACGGTTCTCGACCGCGCGACGATTCGAGTGGCTCGCGTGGAGGCCCTCGATCACACCGAGGGCGTCGCTACCCTCGACGACGGGGAGTCGCTCCCCTATGACCTCGGTGTCGTCACGCTCGGTGGAGACCCCGAATTCTACGGCCTCGAAGACGTCGCCGAGTACGCCACGCCATTGCATCGACCGGCTGACGTCGAGACGATCCGCGCTGATTTCGAGGACGTCCTGGACGATGGCGGCCGTGTCGTCGTCGGTGGCGGTGGGCTCACCGGCATCCAGACGGCGGGCGAACTCGCCGCGCTCGCCCGACAACGTGACGCGAGTGAGACGGTCGAGGTGACGCTGCTCGAGCAGTCGAGTGCTGTCCCGCCCGGGTTCGACGACCGCTTGCAGGATGCCGTCGCAAGCGCGCTCGATTCGGCCGGCGTGACGGTCCACACGTCGACGGCGATCACCGATGCCACCGCGGACGCCGTCGCGGTGGCAGACGGCGAACCGATCCCCTACGAGCAGTTCGTCTGGGCCGGCGGCATTCGGGGACCGGCGGCCCAGGACGGCGATCGGCGGACGGTGACGGCGACGCTTCGACTTGGGGACAATGCGTTCGCACTCGGAGACGCGGCTCGGGTCGTCGACGCGGACGGCACGCGGGTGCCGCCGACGGCACACGCAGCGATCCGCCAGGCCGGCGTCGCGGCGACGAACGTCACGCGCGTGGTCGAGCATCGCCGGGAGAACGGGGGCTTCGAACCCCGACTCGACCGCTATCGTCACGACGAGACCGGCTGGCTCGTCAGCGTCGGCGATGGAGCGGTCGCCAGGGTCGGCCCGACGGTCCTCACCGGCACCGCGGCGAAGGCAGTCAAGACGACCGTCGGGGTGGGGTATCTCACCAGCATCGGTGCCGTCGAGGACGCCGTCGCTCACGTGCAGGACGCCGTTGGGGGCGAGACCGCAAGCGGCGCTACGCTTCCTCGGTACCGTCTAACGCCAGATCGGGGGTCGTCCAGATGACGAATTCGTCGCCTCGTTCGATGACGCCGTTGATGTAGGATTTCTGGACCGGCGGCTCCTTGACGTCTGACTCGGCGATGAGCGAGACTTGATCGACGCCGTCGACGAGCCAGCCGATCTCGCCGTAGTCCTCGAACGTCTCGGGATCGAAGACGACGATGAGCGGTTCGTCGTTCTCAGCCTCGATGTCTGCCGCGACCTTCGGATCCAGAATCGTCGTGATCTGTCCCCGGAGGTCGACGATCCCCTCGACGTACTCGGGGGTGTTTGGCACCCGCGTGACGGTCTCATTCCTGACGATCTCCTCGACGTACTCGATGTCGAGACAGTAGCGCTCCTCGCCGAGCCGGAACTCCAGCACGCGGGTCTCCTCGGTCGCCGTCTCCTCGACCTCGGCACCAGCGATGGTGGCACCCGCCGGCGCGGCCGCGTCGTCTGCTTCCGGCTCCGTCCCGTCTGTCTGGCCGGAACCGTCCGCACCGGCTGTGTCGATCTCGGACAGATCGGCGTCCGTCTCGAACTCCGCCGCCGCTTGCGCCGCTGCCTGGGCTGCAACGAGTGCATCGTCCTCGTCCCTCTCCGCCTCGGCCGGGTCTGATTTATCCGCCGTCGCCGTCTCGTCCGTCTCCGTGTTTCCGTCCGACGACGCCTCCGTCTCGCCGGTCCCGGATGGGTCACCTACCGTCGCCGGGTCGTCGATCTCCTCCTTCTGCTCGTCCGTTCCGGCCGCGTGCTCAGTGTCTGATCCGGCCGTTGATTCGTCGTCTGTGTCCTTCGGCGCTTCGTCCGACTGTCCGCCACGGCGACCCTGACGTAGTTGTTTGATGCGTTCCGCTCTGTCCATTCGGTCGTCTTCGTCGCTCATGCTGGCACCTCGGACGGTTCGATCCCGTACTGTGTTTCGAGCCGGGACGCGATGTCGAGAAAGACCGATTCCATGTCTACCGATTGCTCGTAGGCGAAGATAGATGTGCCGGCCGAAAAGGCCCGCTGGAGGGCGACCCGTTTGCGAACCTCCCAGATCGGATAGTCCTCGAACACCCTACCGAGCCATTCGAGCATGGCCGTGTCCTCGTTGGTCTGTTCGACTCGGTTGGCGACGACGCCGACCGTTTCGACCTCGATGCCGACCTGCGATTCCAGTGCGGCGATCTGGTCGACGAGGAGCTCGATGGCCCGCTCGGAACTCGCCTCGGTCAGCGCCGGCACGAGGACGTTTCGGGCCGCGTAGATCGCCGTGTCGGTCAGCTTGCCGTAGAACGGTGGCGAGTCGACGATGACGACGTCGTATTCCCCATCGACCTCCGCCAGCGCCAGGTCGAGTAGATCCAGGGCATGATTGCCGGTGATCGTTTCGGGGGTCACGTTGATCGCGAGTGACGACAGGGTCGTCGGGTCGATATCGACCGTCGGATCGGTTTTCGCCCACGCCATGAGGTCGGCGATCGTCAGTTCGTGTTCGGCCTGAAGGAGATCGACGCTGCTGGGTACGACGTCCATCTCCCCGTGTTCGACGATCAGGTCGTCGATGGAAGACCGTGCCTCCCGGTCGGTCAGGACGTCGAATAGCGTCGGCGGTTCGGCGTCGTAGGAGTCGAGGAGTCCGAGGCCCTCGGTGGCGTTGCCCTGGGGATCCATGTCCACGAACAGGACGTCGTGGCCCCGCTCGTTGAGTGCCCCGGCGACGTTGATCGCGATCGTCGTCTTGCCCGTCCCGCCTTTCGCGTTGGTCACGCAAACAGTTGCGGTCCGGGCCGCTGTGTCGCTGCTCATCGTCAGTTATGGGAACGGTCCGGCCCGACAGCTAATAAAAATACGCTCGCGGGTATCAAATGCTGAAATGGGAGGGGTGCTGTCCCTCGGTTCGTCCATGTCCCCGCCATCGCGACGGTAGGGCCTGTCAGACGCGTGTCCGACCGGACTGCAAGATTTAACATAGAGTAGTGTGAACGGAGGAATATCAAAACCTATGTCGATCAATCCCCGGGACTACGACCTCGATGAACTCCGGAAGATGGCCCGCGAACGCGGCGGAGCCACGATTCCGGTCGGTGACGACGAGGACGACGATCCGCCGTCGGCCCCCGACTTCGACGCCGGCGGCCTGAGTGGCGACGTCCTCGGCGACGACGCGTACCGATCACAGCTGTACCGACAGCTTCTCCCGCTCGAGAGCATGGCGGGCGGCGACCCCGAGAAACCGTATCTCCAGTCGCTCCCGGAGACGTACGCTGGCGAACTCATCGTCTTCGAGTGGCTGTCGTATCTGCTCGAAAAGGCCGGGTTTCGGGGGGCTACCGAGGCCATCGACTACTACGTCGAGGTCGAGTGGATCACTGACGGCGTCGGGGACGATCTCGAGGACTACCTGCTCGGTCTCGATGAACGGTCCGCCGATGGCGACCTGACCATCGACGACCACCTGTTGAGTCTCGTCCACATCGGCAAGTTGGCCTCGATGCAGTGACGGAGAGACGGATGATTTCGGGGTCGTCGGTTCACGGGAGACGGATCTGTCGTTCGTGACTGCTCGTTTTTTTTTCGGATCGTGCGAGCGCCGTCAAAGCGACCGCGTTCGTCTGTCAGTCAGCCGTGCTATCGGCCTCGGTGTCGTCGAGGCGGCGAATATTCGTCGACAGCGAATCGTGTTCGAAGGTCGGCGTCGAGAGCCGCGCGGCGACGAGTGTCAGGAGGGTCGAGAGGATGAACGCGCCGGCGAACGACGTGAGATAGAGCGGATCGGCCGCCGGCAGGCGGTCACCGACGATGGGGATCGCCGTGACGTACGCCCGGAGGTCGGGGAAGTACGCCAGGCCGAACGCCAGTCCGGCGAGGCTACTGAGGAGCGCGCCACTTCCAGTCAGTCTGCGCGAATAGAGGCCATACAGTAATGGGAAGGCAACGGCTGCGCCGAGCAGGTCCGCGAGGAAGAACAGCCTGAGAACGCTCCTGGCCCGAAGACTGACGAAGATGGCAGCCACGGCGACGACGACGGTGAACGCTCGCGCGCCCAGTGCGAGCGTCCGATCGTCCGGGTCCTCGAGCAAGCGGGGCAGGTCGGCCGTGACGAGACTCGAGACGGCGTTGAACAGCGTATCCACGGAACTCATCACGAGCAACAGCGCCAGGAGGACCACGGCCAGGACGAGCCACTCGGGGAATGTCTCCCCCAGCAGCAGGAAAAAGGAGACGTCGGCGTTGTAGCCGGCGCTCGTCGTCTCAGTCACAACGTTCGCGTGTCCGGCGGCGACGACGCCGAAGAAAGCGGCGACGAGGACGATCAGGCCGTTCGTGAGGGACGCACGCAGGAAGCCACGTTCGACGGTCTCGCCGTCCGCCCCGGCGTAGATCCGTTGCCACCACGTCTGGTTGATCAACTCCGCACCGAGGATCGCGAAGGCGAGGCCGAGTCCGAACTGCAACCCGGGCCAGAAGCCCGGATCGAGCAGTGCCGGATTGGTGGCGACGATCCCGTCGTAGACGGCACCGGGGCCCCCGAGGGCGAACACTGTCCCGGCCGCGGCGACGACCAGCAACGGCAGGACGACGACCGCCTGCACCGTGTCCGTGAAGATACTCGCCCGGAGGCCGCCGTAGCCGGTATACAGGAGGACGAACCCGCCGACGAGCACCGCCGTCTGCCACTGGGGGACCTCGGCGATCAGCGCGAGCGCCCGCGAGATGCCGGTCAGTTCGGCGGCCAGAAACACGAACATGTACAGCGCACTCACCAGCAGGACGAACGCGTACATCGCCGTCCCGTACCGGGCCTGGGCGTACTCCGTCAGCGAGTGCCCGTCCGGGATACCGTCGCGGATCCGTGGCCCGACTTTCGCGTACGCGAGCATGGGAAGGGCCTCGCCGACCGCGTAGCCCACGACCGCGGCGATCCCGAAACTCGCGCCCGCCTCGGGGGCCGATAGCAGGATCCAGACGCCCATCACCGAGGCGACGAGGGTGGCTGTCATCCGTCTCTCGCCGACGGAATCGCGGGCCGTGATCAGATCCTCGACCGACCCGACGCGACCTCGCGAGTGGACCAGGCCCAGCCCCGAGAAGGCAACCAGCGTCAGCACAGTGAGGCCGAGCGCAACGCCGCTACTCACCACGAGCGATCACCGCCGCTGGCCCCCGGGGCGTCCCAGCCGACAGTCGACGCCGCGAACGTGGCTGACCCAGTCGGCCCCGTCACACAGACCACCCCTCTTGGGTATAGGCCATCTCCCAGAACTCGTACTCCAGGCGAGCGCTGGTCAGGAATGCCTCGCGCATGGCCTCGTGCTGGCCAGGGTAGCGCTCCCCATACGTATCGACGACGTCCCGCAACAGGTCGACGACCTCCCGAAACTCCTCGCTCGTGTACGTCTCGATCCAGGGGGTGTAGCGGTGCTCGCCGTCGGCCCGCTCGGCGGCATACTCGGCCACGTCCAGAAACCCCTGGCCACAGGGATACAGCGCCGCGACCAACTCCGCCGTCGATCCCTCGTATGCGGTCCGTATCAGGAAGTCCGTGTAGGCCTCACAGGTTGGTGCTTTTTCGACCCTCTCCAGCTCCGCGGGTTCGATCCCGTACTCGGCCGCGAACTCGCGGTGGAGATCCATCTCCGCTGTGAGGGTGCTGTGGGCGATCGAGAGCAGCGCCGTCATCGTCTCCTCCTCGTCGGCTCGCGCCCCCGCAATCGCGAACGCTCGCGCCCAGTCGAGGAGATACCGGTAGTCCTGCTCGATCCAGTGGCGAAACGCCGCCTCGTCTAGGGTCCCGTCCGCGAGGTCGGTGACGAACGGGTGGTCCTTCTGTGCGTCCCACAGCTCCGCGCCGTCCGCCAGGAGTTGATCGCTGAATCCCATCGTGGGCGTCCGATATGCATCCCTGCTACTATAATACTATGGTATAACTGGATTATATTCCGCGGCGTCGCTTCTCTGATCTGCCGGACGGACGGGGAGCCGCCTTGTCTTGTGCGAGTGTCGCAATATTTTTCGGCCACAATCGACTAGCGTGATCGAGATGGTCACGGAAGCGGACGTCAGAGACGCATTGGGCGACGTCTACGATCCGGAGATCCCGGTCAACGTCGTCGACCTGGGGCTCGTATACGACGTGTCGATCGACGATGGGCGCGTCGAGGTCGAGATGACGCTCACCAGCATGGGCTGTCCGATCGCCGATCAGATCTTCGAGAAAGTCACCGACACGATCGCGGGCGTCGACGGTGTCGAGGAAGTCCAGGTCTCCCCGACGTGGGACCCGCCGTGGTCGCCCGAGAAGGCGACCGAATCGGGCCAACAGCAGCTGCGGGCGATGGGTATCTCGTTTTGAGGCTGTCGTCGTTCGACACGAATCGCTGACTCCGACGTGTTAGACGGTCCGTCCGGACGAACTGATCCGCCAAGTACATTCTGTCCGATCGACCGCCCACTCACACACGCGTTCGAGACTGGCAGGACGTTCTCGCGGACCTGGTCGACGAGAACGCCGGTTGGGGCTTCTAGTGATTGATAACCGCACCGGCCACCGCTATGGATCGACTCGATCGAGCCACTTCGTCGGCGTGTCGAGTTCGTCGTCGGTGGGGAGGTTCGCCGGTCGCTCCCAGACGGCCCCGGTCCCCTCGACGCCCCGATCGGCCGCGACGGCCTCGAAGAAGGTCTTCCCGCGTTCGTACTGGCGACGTTTCAGTCCCAGGCCGAGCAACCGACCGATCGCCCCGGCGATCGGCCCCCGGTTCTGGCGTCGGCGGTCGAGTGCGTTTCGGAGGTCCGCGTGGGGCCGGTCGAAGGCCTCGTCCATCAGGAGTTCGGCGTACCCCTCGACCGCGGTCATCGCGGTGTCGAGTTCCCCGAACGCCTCTCGATCCAGTTTCCCGTCGGCGAGGTCGGCGACGGCCTCTTCGAGTCTGGATTCGAGGTATTCCGGCAGCCAGGGGGCGGCACCGAATTCCGCGGCGTGGGTCACCTCGTGGAACGCGATCCAGCGCCGGAACCGCGCCAGAGGGACGTCGAGTTCGTCGGCGACGTCGACGATGTTCGGATGGACGAAGTACAACTCGTGGGAGTCCTCCGCGAGCAGGACAGGATCGTACTGGCCGAGGACGTTCCGACCGAGGAAGGCGAGCGTCACGGCCATCGTGCCGGTATTCAGTGTGCGGGCGATCCCGGGGATCCGGTCGGCTCGCGTTTCGACCGGCTCCATCACGCGCTCGAACGTCCCGACGTTGGCCTCGATCCAGTGGTGACGATCGAAGATCCGGATCGACGCCGGCAACTCGAAGTCGGCTTCGGTGACCGCATCGACTGCCGCCCTGGCCGCCCGCACGTCCGCGGCGTAGGCCTCCTGTTCGGCCTCGGTCAGCGATATCGACCCCGGGTCCGTCGCGGCCGTCGCCGCGTCTGTGGCTGCCTCCCAATCGATCGGGCCCGTTCCCGATGCCGCCGTGAGGGCACGCACGCTCTCGAAAAGATTCATACGGTCGGTAACCGGCCGCCGAAGATAGGGCTTCCCCTCGTCAGTGACGTCCTGATTCGGTCCCAACAGTTTGTACCGCGGCTGCTGGGTTCGAGCCCTCTCTGTCCAGGAGCTGTTGCTTTTCCGGCTGTCGTAACGGTTATAGTTCGGTACAGGCAATATTAGCCTGTTTCATTGATGGCACTGAATCGACGTCACCTCCTCGGCGTCCTGGCGGTCGGGATCGGTTCGGCGGTGAGTGGGTGCCTCGACGCACTGGGTGAGGGCGACGCGACCACTGACGAGCCGGACCATCGGACGACCGTCGCGATCCGCGACGGAACGTTTGCGCCGCGTTCGCTGGACGCCGCGGCGGGTCACGAGGTGACCCTCGTCTTCGAGAATCACGACGAACGAGCACACGTCTTGCGGGGGGACTTCGCCGCGTTCGAAGTCCGCGTTCCTCCGGGGAAGGCCGTCAGCCGGGTGGTGACTGTTCCCGACAAACCAGGTGAGTATGCGATCGACTGTTCGGCGAGCTCGGGTCAGTTCGAACTCACAGCCGTTCCCGAGGACGTCCTAGGCGGCTGTCGCCTCGACGAGACCGATGAGTGACCTCGCCTTCGCCCTGCTGGCCGGTGTCGGGTTCGGCGTCTTCTTTCAGAAGGGGCGGCTCTGCTATGCGAGCGCGCTGTCGGATTTCTTCCTGTTTCGATCCTCGCGGGTCGGCGGCGGCATCTTACTCGCCACGCTGTTGACGACGCTCTCCTGGAGTGGGGCGTATCTCCTCGGCGGTGAGGCGGGCTTCTGGCTGCCTTCCTGGGGCTGGTACGGGTTGATCGGTGGCGCTATCTTCGGCGTCGGGATGATCCTCGCGGGGGCCTGTCTGACGAGCACGCTCTGGCGCGTCGCCAGCGGGAGCGGCCAGTACGCACTCGTGCTGGGTGGCGTCGTCGTCGGTTTTTTCCTCACGGGGCTGGCCCACCCCTGGCTCGCGGAGTGGTACTTCACGCCGCTGTGGCTCGGGACTGGCACCACTGCCTTCGTAGCTCCCGTCCCCGCACCGGTCGTCGCGGTCGTCTTCGTCAGCCTCGTCGTGGCCGCCTACGCTGGCGTCGCCGGATCGACGAAGCGTCAGTTCGACGGATCGATCGACGATGACAGGGTGCGGATCGATGGACTGTTCGAATCGTTCCGTGTCGGCTTGATGGGACTCCTCGAGGGGACGCGTCAGTACGTCTGCGCTCGAACGTCCGGGATCGACGTCAGCCGCGCGCTTCGCCGGCCGTGGGATCCCCGGACCTGCGGGATCGGGATCGCGCTCACGGCGACGCTCTGGCTCGGCGTTTCGAGCGTCTGGACCGTCTCCGGTCCGCTGGAAGACTGGATCGCGTTCGGGTTCGGGACGATCAGCACCGACCTTCTGGAGACTGTCCCCGGCCTTGCGGTCTCGTATTCCGGAAGCGTCTCGCCGGGGATGGGCGTCATCGCCGGGTTCCTCCTCGGGGCGTTCATCGCGGCACTCGTCGGTGGCGACTTCGATCTCTCAGCGCCGACGCGGTCGGCCGGCGTTGCGCCCGTCGCCGGCGGCGTGCTGATGGGCGTCGGCGCAAATCTCGCTCCCGGCTGTAACGTGACGAACCTCTACACCGGCGTGGCGTCGCTGAGTGTCCACGGGATCGTCGCCGGGAGCGGGATCGTTCTCGGCGCGTACGCCAGTACTCGGTTGCTCTTTCGCGCCCGGGGATAGCAACGGCGTTTCGCCCGATTTTCACAAGTCAGGCTTCGATGTCGACGTCCCCGACGTCGCCGGCGAGCAATTTCCGCGCGAGTGCGATCCCGAGAGCCAGGCCGACGAGTCCCAGGACGAGGACGCCGAGGCCGACGCCGCCCGGCTCGTCGTCCCCGGTCGATTCCCCGGGTTCCTGTCCGTCACTGTCCGCTTCGAACCCGCCGACTGCGGGGATGGAACCGTCCTCGAAGTGTATCTCGAGGAACGTGAATTCGGCCATGGCTGGATACTGGACGTGTACATTCATAGAGGTTCCGCCGACGCCAAGCGTGGTTTTCTTGGTGGTGCCACTCCCGGAGGTCGTATGGACGATTCACAGCGGGCCTTTCTCGATTCGCTTCTCGACACCGCAAGCCCATCGGGGTTCGAGACGCCAGGTCAGCGGGTCTGGATCGAGTACGTCTCACAGTTCGCCGACGACGTCCGCACCGACGACTACGGCAACGCCGTCGCGGTCCACGAGGGTGACGGCGAGACCGAGATCGCGATCGCCGGCCACGGCGACGAGATCGGGTTCATGGTCCGGGACGTCACCGACGATGGCTTCCTCCAGCTATCCCGTATCGGCGGATCTGATCGGACGGTCACCCGCGGGCAACACGTCACTGTTCACACCGACGACGGCCCCGTCCCCGGCGTCGTCGGGCAGACGGCGATCCACCTGCGCGATCGTGAGGACGACGGTATCGACGACGTGGCCGAACAGTTCGTCGATATCGGCGTCGCGGACGGCGAAGCTGCGCGCGATCGCGTCGAGATCGGCGATCCGGTGACGTTCGCCTCCGGATTGGAGTCGCTTGCGGGGACGCGTCTGTCGGCCCGCGGGATGGACAATCGTGTCGGAATCTGGACGGCCGCCGAGACGCTGCGCCGGGCAACCGACGCCGACGCGGCGGCGACGGTCTACGCCGTGAGTACCGTCCAGGAGGAAGTCGGCCTCCAGGGGGCGAAGATGATCGGTTTCGATCTCGATCCCGACGCCGTCGTGGCGGTCGACGTCACACACGCGACCGACACGCCGGACGTCCCGGGGAAGCGATCGAACGGCGTCGAACTCGGGGGTGGGCCGGTCGTCGCACGTGGCAGCGCGAACCACCCGAAACTCGTCGAGACACTCCGATCCGTGGCTGACGAAGAGGACCTCGACGTCCAGCTCGAAGCGACGGGTATCCGGACCGGCACTGACGCCGACGCCTTTTACACCCAGCGGGGTGGTATTCCGTCGGTAAACCTGGGACTACCGAATCGATACATGCACACGCCCGTCGAGGTGATCGACACCGCGGATCTGACGAACGCAGCCGCCTTGCTCGGCGCGTTCGCCGTCGCCGCCGAGTCACGCGCCCCGTTCGGCGTGGACATCGATACAGCGTGGAGTGGCTAGTCGGCAGCGACCGGTGGTTTCGGAAGCCGATACGTTTATGATGCCATCGCTGTCTCGTTTCCGTATGAGTGATCAACCACGTGACGTTCTCGAGGAGACGATCGGTTCGGCAGTCACTGTCGATCTGAAGGGCGGCGAGGTTCTCGAAGGGGTCCTCGACGGCTACGACCAGCATCTGAATCTGGTGCTGTCTGCGGACGAAGACACAACGATTATACGCGGCGACAACGTCGTGTCGATACACCTATGACCGGGAAAGGAACTCCGAGCCAGGGCAAGAAGAACAAGACGACACACGTCAAGTGTCGGCGGTGTGGTGAGAAGTCCTATCACGTCACGAAAGGCGTCTGTGCGTCGTGTGGCTTCGGCAAGTCCGCCAAGCGGCGGGAGTACGCCTGGCAGCAGAAGGCCGGCGAATAACCCGATCGATGGACGAAAAGTGCGGTGTGGTCGGCATCTCGCTTGCAGACCGTGAGGCGGCTCGTCCGCTGTATTATTCCCTCTACGCACTCCAGCATCGCGGCCAGGAGTCGGCCGGGATCGTGACCCACGACGGCTTCCAGCAGCACAGCCACATCGGGATGGGGCTGGTCGGTGACGTCTTCGATTCCGACGACATCGACGACCTCACCGGATCGGTCGGCATCGGCCACGTTCGCTATCCCACCGCGGGTAGCGTCGATTCGAGCAATGCCCAGCCGTTCACCGTCTCTTTCAAGAGCGGCTCGCTCGCGTTGAGTCACAACGGCAACCTCGTCAACGCCGACGACGTGCGGGACGACCTCGCGAATCTCGGCCACGCCTTCACCTCCGACGGCGACACGGAAGTCATCGCCCACGACCTTGCCCGGAACCTGCTCGAAGCGGACCTCGTCAGAGCAGTCAAACGGACGATGCGGCGAATCCACGGCTCGTATTCGTTGACGATCACCCACGACGATACCGTCCTCGGCCTCCGGGATCCACAGGGCAACCGGCCGCTGTGTATCGGGAAACTCGACGACGGCTACGTCCTCGCCTCGGAGTCCGCCGCCGTCGACACGCTCGACGGTGACGTGATCCGGGACGTCCGACCGGGCGAACTGGTCGTCCTCCAGCCCGACGGCGGGGGCTACGACACCTATCAACTCGTCGAAAACGATCGGACTGCCCACTGCTTTTTCGAGCACGTCTACTTCGCCCGCCCGGACTCGGAGATCGACGGCACGCTCGTTTACGACACCCGACGTGAACTCGGGCGGAAACTCTACGAGGAGTCGGGCATCGATACCGACGTCGTCCTGCCGGTCCCGGACTCGGGACGTGCCTTTGCCTCCGGCTATGCGGCGGCCGCCGAGGACGTGGAGTTCGCCGAGGGCCTGATGAAGAACCGATACGTCGGCCGGACGTTCATCATGCCGACCCAGGACGAGCGTGAACGCGCAGTCCGACTGAAACTCAATCCGATCAAGAACACCATCGAGGGCAAGAGCGTCACTCTGATCGACGACTCGATCGTCCGCGGGACGACCTCGACCCAGCTGATCGATCTCTTACGCGACGCCGGGGCCGAGGAGATCCACCTCCGGATCGGGTCCCCGCCGATCGTCGCCCCCTGTTACATGGGGATCGACATGGCTTCTCGCGACGAACTCATCGCCGGGGACCGCTCGGTCGAGGAGATCCGGGAGGCGATCGGTGCCGACAGCCTGTCGTACCTCTCGATCGACGCCATCTCCGAGACGGTCGGGACCGACCGTGCGGACCTCTGTCTCGGGTGTGTCACCGGCGAGTACCCCTACGACATCGACGGCGAGGCCACTGACCGGGAGATCCAGCGCCCCGTCATCGACGGACCGGACGTGGCTGACGACTGAGTCGTCATCCGCCGGGAATCGACGTCGGTCGTTTTCCCGACGATTGGGACGACGTGGCGATCACCACGCAACGTACAGGGCGACGTAGACGACCAGCCCGAGCGTGAACGACACCGCCCAGAGCGTGGCGGCGATCCGACCGACGCGCGGGTGGGGCGTCTCCGGAAGCTCCCGTCGGTCGTACCCGTAGGCCAGCAGCAACACGTAGTAGACGAGTGGCAGACAGGCGATCGCGAGCGTGACGTGGATCGCGAGGACGAGGAGATATACCGGTTCCAGCACTGTCGGCCCGCCGAAGGAGGCCGTTCCGGCGACGGTGATCCGGTAGAGGTAGCTTGCGAGAAAGGCCACGAAGAGCACGAACGCGGCCCCCATTCGCCGACGGTGGACGTCGATCGCGCCTCGCCTGACTGCGCGAATCCCGGTCCCGATCGCGAGGAGTGCGAACACGCTGAGTGCGGCGTTGACGTGCGGGAGCGCGTCGACGGCGTCCGTCTGTGGGAGCCAGGACGATGGGACTACGCCACCCACGACGCCGAAAATCAGTGCCAGCGAACCCACCGTGAGGACGACCGTGAATCCGACGGTCCGTTTGCGGACGAGCGATCGCATGGTCGTACTCGGTGACAGCCACCCAATGTCGTTACGGTCGAGGCATTCCGTCCGGACTCAACGCCATCCGGCCCGGTCGACGTGGTAGTCCGATTGGATCCAGGCGTCGAAGTTCACCCGGTCGTAAATGACATACAGCTGTTCGTCCGTGTGTTCGGCGTCGATTCGCGGTCGGTCCGTCCCCGACGAGTTTCCAGGTGACTCCATTCATATATCCCCCGTTTGTCGTAGTGGTTACCCCTGATCGGCGTGTTCTCGATGCGAGACAACTAGTGGTCTGAACACTGTAAGAAAAAACTATCGCCTGTTTCTACCAAAGTTCGTGGATTATCAAGTTATTTCATCCGTTAATATATATTTGTCTATATGTAGGTAAAACATCCAATCACGCGCCTCGTCGTTCGTCTTTGACGCGAGACCAACAGTTGTGCTCTCGATCGTACCGCGAACCCGCACAATCCTTTTGTCCGAACCGGTCGAGGAAAAGGATATGGACTGGCCACACGATCCCGACGGCGAGGAGGGAAGCGAGGGACAACGCAAGTACGGACAGGCGATCGTCGCGAAGAAACTCGACGCCGAGGACTTCCCGGTCTCGGCCGAAGCGTTCGTCGAGGAGTACGGTGATCACCCCGTTCGAATCGATCACGAACGGGTCGTGAGCGTCGCTGACGTCTTCGAACACGTCGAGGCGTCCGATTTCGAGGACTTCCCCGCGTTCCATACGGCCGTCGGTGAGGCGATGCGCGAGGCCGGCTACTGGCCACTGGAACGTGACCACGCCTGAAATTTCGGGCCTCCTTGATTCTCTTCGGACGACGAGTTCCGCTCCACAGACGACCGCGAGTGACGTCGCGATCCCGATCGTCGACCCGCAGTACCCTTTTTCGCCCTCGATGAAGCTCCCGAACACCGAGTAACTGATTTCGACGGGTGTACGGCTACGACCGTTTTTGCCTCGTCTCACGCGGCACGAGTGGCAACCTCTCACATAGGGCCTCATCGGTCTTAAACGTGGCGCAGGTATCTTTTAGAGTCGACGTGGCAAAGTATGTCGTATGAACGGATCGAACAGTGTACGGGAGGTGATGACGAGAGAGTACGTCGGCGTCAGCGAATCCGATGGACTGGCCGAGACCGGTCGCTTGCTCCGGGAGGAACGCGCTGACGGGGCTGTCGTACTCCGAGGAAACGATCCCGTCGGCACGGTGTCGGTCGGCGATGTCCTCGATCAACTCTTGGCTGTCGAGAATCCGACGACCGACACGGTCAGCGACGCCATGGAGTCGACGGTTCCGCGGATCGACGTCGATGATCACGTCGAATCGGCCGCCGATCAGTTGCTTTCGAGTTCCGTCTCGCTGCTGGTCGTCCTCGACGAACGTGGTGACGTCGCCGGCGTCATCACCAAGGACGACCTGGTACGCTGTGTCGCACTCAGTCGAGACGCGGAGACAAACAACACCAATCTCGAACCTGCCCGGACCGAGAGCGCGACCGAAACCGACGCCGGCTACTCGAACCAGGGGATCTGTGAACGTTGCGGCGCGTTGACGAGCGATCTCGTCTCGTTCAACGGCCAGCTACTCTGTAGTGACTGCCGGGACGTCTGAGCCGGCGCGAAGGGCTTTACTCCGTGCGGCGGTAACCTGTGCGTACGTGCCTCAGTCCCCGCCCGAGTTCACCCACAGGGGTGCGATGACAGCGCGGCGAACCCGGGCACGTGACATCTCGAGGCAGTCGACACTGCCTTGACAATCGGCGGCCCCATGGGC
>Ga0207718_100637_pt1 | contig 26980 bp, 25 predicted proteins | sample A23M2SouthBayCA_FD_187749 | JGI IMG/M metagenome (GOLD analysis project Ga0207718, IMG submission 187749) | Aerobic enrichment media microbial communities from Eden Landing Ponds, California, USA - A23 M2 (SPAdes) | ecosystem: Environmental > Aquatic > Marine > Unclassified | place: Emeryville... | reverse complement strand
CCGTCCACCGGCTTGCGGTTGGCTGGGTAGTGCCAACGCGGTTGGCTGCTTCAGTCACCGAATCACCGGCGTAGAGATTCTTAATGAGGCAAAGACGCCGAACAAGTCGTGTTTCTTCAGCTTTTTGCGCTTCGTCAATCGCCGCGTCTAGCTCATCCTCGCTCAGGTGTCGTTTCACGTCCTTCGAGCGCGGCATAGCTCAACCAACAACCGCAAGGCATACAAATCTTTTGTCTATTACTACGGTGCGAATCCCGTCGGATCAGGGCTTGCCGGGCAGCACTTCTGGCTCGCCCGATCGGAAAATATACTCCACGGCCACGCCGGTCAGCGGCGAGTCGACGGCGGTCGCGTACTCCTTGGCCAGATCGAGATACTGCTCGGTGATGTCGACGACGCGGCGGTAGGCGGCCTCGTCGTCGGGCGCGAGCAGGTACTCGGCGGTGACCGGAGTGAGTTGCCCCTCGCGGCGGTCGTCGGCGTAGTCGTCCACGTCGTCGAGCCAGATCTGCGCGCCGATGATCGCCAGCACGATCGCGCGGGCGAACTCGTCCTCGATATCCAGTCCGCCGAGTCGGTAGAGGTCGAGCATCCCGTCGTACAGCACCCCGACGCGAGCGTACTGGGTCTTGATGTAGGGGAGATCGCGCTCGCTCTGGGAGAACAGCGCCGCCACGTCCTCGTCGGTGAACGTGGCGAACTTGTATTCCTCTCGTACGTCTGCAAGCGCCGCGTCGTCGCCGTCCTCGGCCCGCTTCATCAGGTCGCGAAAGTGGTCGTCGCGGTCCTGGTGGGCTTCGCTGTAGTCGACGGCCCACCGGTAGCGTTCCTCGACGATCGGTGGCAGGTCGTCGAGGATGTCGGTCAGGTGGGTTTCGAGAGCCTCCTGTGCGACCTCGGCGACGCGGCGAATCGAGTCGGGTTCGAAGTCGACCTCGAAGTCCTCGAACTCGTCGTCGTTGATCGCGTCGCGCATGTCGCCGTCGATCAGCGCCTCGATGGAGAATCGGGTCATCTGCTCGGCCCGGACGACCATCTCGCGGGGCGCGAGCTCCTGTGACGGACCGGCTTCGAGCGCGTCGGCGTCCACATCGGGGACGCCGCCCGCGATCTCGTCGGTGACCGGGTCGTCGCTCGCCCGCTGGCGCGCGTGCCGGTAGACGTAGCCAAGCGTCAACTGCGCCGGCAGGACGAGTTTGGTGTCGTAGTCGAAGCTGACGGCATCGCGGTCGAACGCCTCGGCCAGCGCGTCCTCGACGAGGCCGAACACGTCGTCGATCATCCGCTCGGTTCGCTCGTCGATCTGGCCTTTCAGCGACAGACTCCCGTAGTCGAACACGCCGGCGTCGGCGTAGTAGCCCAGCACTGCCCTGAGCGCTGTCGGGAGCCGACCGCTGTCGGCGAGTCGCCCTGCACCTGTCTTGAGCATTGAAACCACCCGCGGACATCTCGCCCGCACTGTCGACATGCTGTCCCGGGGGCGGCTTTACGCTTTCGAGAGCGGCGGCGACCACATTCAGCAAGACTCATAACCGGCACGTCGTATCACAGGATATGAGCGAGCGTTTTGACGTGGTCATCGCCGGTGCCGGCCCCGCGGGGGCCCAGTGTGCCCGGGATCTGGCCGCGCGGAACTACGACGTCGTCGTCCTCGAAACGGAGCCAGAAGACGGGTTCCCACGTCAAAGCAACAAGTCGACCGCCGGAACGTTCCCCTCGATGATGGCGTCGTTCTCGATCCCGGACGACGTGGTCATGCAGTACACGGACAGTGTCGTCCTCGAATCGCCCAACGACTACTACGTGCAGGATCAGGCCGGCGCGGTGCTTGAGTTCGCCGAGTTCAAGCAATTCCTCGTCCGCGACGGGCGCGAGAAGGGGGCGGAGTACCGCTTCGACGCCCGCGTGCGCGGGCCGATCACCGAGAACGGCGACGTGGTCGGGGTTACCTACAACGGCGACCGCGAGGTCTACGGCGACATCGTCGTCGACGCGACCGGTCCCGCTGCCCCCATCGCCAAGAAACTCGACGTGTGTGATCTTCGGCGCAATCGGCAGGCCATCGGCGTCGAATACGAGTTCGAGGGGCTCGATATCGACCATCCCGACTACGCCGACCTCCACGACGCCATGATGTTGCGACTGGACCACGACCTCGCGCCGGGCGGGTACTCGTGGATCTTCCACACTGGCGAGGATACGGCCAAGGTCGGCCTGTGTTACATCCAGAACGACTCCCACCAAGAGTACGCCAAGGACGGCATGGGGATCGACGACTACGTCGACTACTGGCTCGACCGGGACCCCCGCTTCGACGGTGCCACCAGAATCGAGGGCAAGCAACACCGCGGGTCGGCCCACATCCAGAAGCCCACGTCGATGAGCACGGACAACTTCATGGCCATCGGCGACACGGTGCCGACGATCGACCCGCTGTGGGGCGAGGGAATCCACAAGGGGATGAAGTCGGCCCGGATGGCGGCGATCACCGCCGACGCGTGTCTCACGCCCGACGATCCGAACACCGGCGCCGAGACGATGGCGACCTACGACAAGCTCTGGCACAGCGAGGTCGCCCCGCGGGCCCGCGAGCGACTGTTGATGACTGAACTCCTCTATCTCGTCCCCAACGAGCGCTACGATCAGCTGATGGCCGATCTGCGGTCGGTCGGTGCCCGGACCCTCGCACGCGTCAACGCCGGCGACAAGCGCGCGATCACCAAGCTGCTCCACCTCTCGGACCTGCCGACGCTGGCGAAGTTCGCTCGCCAGCGACTGGGTGGCTGATTCGCACGAGGCGCGGCGGGCGTGACGCCGACAACCGTCCGTATCAGCAGCTTTTTCTCCGACTGGCCGGACAACTCCCACATGAGTTCCGGGGCGACAGTCGTCGGCGTCGTCGGCGAGTCCGTCGAAGATATCGCCACAGCCATCGAAGCCCGCGGCGGACGGTCACGCGTCGGTGAGCCGGCCGAGGTCGTCGCCGCAGAGCCCGACGTGATCGTCGCCGTCGACGAGGCAGCGACGTTGGCCGTCGCCCGCGAGCGCCCGACGTGTCCGCTGCTCCCGGTCGAAGCCGGACGCGGGCTCAGGTCCGTCCCGTCCGACCAAGCCATCGAGGCTGTCGACACGCTTCTCTCTGAGGGCTGTACGACCGAGCCCCATCCGCTGGTCGCAATCGAGTACGACGGCGAGACCGTCGCCCGTGCCCTGACCGACGTGACGCTCGTGACCACGGAGGCCGCCCGCATCTCCGAGTTCTCGGTCACCGACGAGGGTGACCACGTCGGGCAGTTCCGTGCCGACGGCGTCGTCGTCGCCACGCCCGCCGGTACGACTGGGTACGCTCGCCGTCTCGGGACGCCGGTCGTCGCCGCCGAGACCGGCGTCGTCGCCGTCGCCCCGATCGCGCCGTTCGCGACGAACCCGGACCACTGGACTATTGGCGACGACCGCGTTCGCCTGACCGTCGAGCGTGACGAAGCGACCGTGCGACTGTTCGCCGACGACCGGTCGATCACCGAGGTCGCGCACGGCGAACCCGTGGTGCTCACGACCGATCGGTCGGTGGCCATCGCGGTGCTCGATCAGAGCCAGCCTCGCTTTCCCTGATCGCGACTCGCCCGAGCGCTGATCCGCCGTCGTCCCGTCGACCTGCCCGGCCCACGGCGGTCGTGGCCACGCCAAATTGGAAAGACACTAATGGGCGTCGCACGCAGTTTCGTCCATGGAGCCGTTCGTGAACATCTTCGGGGCACTGGACACGCTGCACAACTTTATCGAGCCTGTCCTGCTCGCGCTCGTGCTCGCCAACATGGTGACACGATTCCTCGCCCACAACCGTCACGTCGCACAGTACGAGGACGGCGGTGCCGACGCGATCAGCCGCTTCATTCCTCACGAACTCACCAACGTCCTGCTGATGCTGGCCTCTTTCTACTACGTGACGGTCAACCACCACGGCGGGGTCATCCTCTCGATGTTCGTCGCTGGCCTGCTGGTGACCGACCTCTTCGAATTCGAGTCCCGCAAGGTCGAGGCCCGCCGTGACCTCGCGCTCGACCGACCGAAGGGCGCACTGAGCCTCTGGGTGCTCTCCCTGCTGTACCTGGGCTACCAGATGCTCTTTACCGGGACCATCGAGACGGTCGTCGGGTAACACGATCGGGAGCACCCGCGTCGCACGGTCATCGCGTCATTGACACACTTCTCTCACTGTCCGTTCCTCTCTCCCCCACGAGTGGCGATTACTACTGGCCGTCGCTGTTTCGAGAGCGATGCCAGCCGACGAGTACCGGGCAGACTCAGGCCGCTCGCTCGCTGTTCGTCTCCCCGTCGGTGTCGTGACCCTGCCGACCAGGACAGGACCGTGCTCACGCACGTCGGTAACAAAGCGGCGCTGGAAACAGAAGAGAAGGCGCGATCAGTCGCTTCGTTCGGCCCACGCCCTCCGGGCTTCCTCGAACGCCGGTAGCAGTACCCAGAACGTGAGCGCGCCAAGCACTGCGAACCAGAAGAACGCGTCCATCATGAACAGTGCGATCTGGTCGTAGACGGTGAGTCCCTCCGTCGGGAGCGGGCCGGTGAGCTGTGCTCCTTCGAAACTGGGCGTCCGGTACCAGCCGGCGATCGTCATCCAGCCGAGCCCACCGCCGATGAGCGCTCCCAGACCTTTGATGAATTCGTCAGCCATTACCGAAATCTTCGGCAGCGTCGTCTTTAGACTTTCCCATTTCCTCGGTTCGGAACCGTGTCGCGAAGGCGTACACCGCTGCCCCGAACAGGATCAGGCCGATCCCGCCCAGCGCGGCGACGGGGTCGATCTCCGAGGCCGGCAGCGTCGCCCGTTCGGTCGCGCGGTCGACGAGCACGAAGCCACCGACGACGCTGACGACAGCAAACAGTGTCGAGAACACGGTGACGGTTTTGTACACTCGCAGGGGGACGACGACGTCACGACTCCCCTCGCCGCCACTGTCGGTCGACTGGTCGTCCGTCATTGCCGAGCCTAGGGGAGCGAGCTACTTATATCGGCCGAGACGAGCGGCGGCAGGCGAGTGCCAGGAAAAGCGAGAACAGCGGTCGAAACCGGATCGGGGGTTACTTCGGTGGCCGGAGGCGGTAGTACCGGCGGTTGAGGTTGAACATGTACCCTTCGCGCATCGTCCGCAGGACGACGTAGGTGATGACCCCGCAGACGATCGGGAACAGGAAGGCCAGGTCCAGCAGGACCATCGAGCCCATCGGGATCAGGTTCTTGACCGACAGCGCGGCGATGGTGAGGCTGAAGACGACGCCGGCCATCCCGACGGCGGCCCAGAAGGGCTGCTCGACCGGGCGTCGCGCCGATCCCTTGTTGAGGAAGGGGACGATGGCGACGAAACCGACGACGACGACGTTGGCCATCACGCCGTACATACGGTCGCCCATCAGTTTCTGTCCTTCCAGCACGCTCAGCGCGGGGTTGAGGTCACCCAGCTTCAGCAGGCCAAAGGACCAGTAGAGATACCAGTCGGGCAGGATGATCGCCGGCGTCACGTTCGCGTTGGCCGGGTGGGGCATCTCCGGGGGCAGCGCCGCCGAGAGGAACAGGATCATGCCCACGAAGAAAGATGTCAGCGCGAGGTTGCGCATCATCTCGTGGGGCCAGGCCGGGAACGCGAGCACGTCACGCTCGACGTAGTCCGATTCCTCGCGCAGGTCCTGGTCCTCGCGGCGGGACCGCTCGAAGTACTCGTAGGTCAGCCGCGAGAGCCCTTCCGTGCGCTCCTTGCGCTCGCGCCACGTCGGGGTCTCGTCGTCCGGTGCGACGATACCGGGGCCCGAGCCGTCTGTGCGAACGTCGTCGTTGGTGTCGTTGTCTGTCATGATTAGTGTGGTTCAGCGATGCCCTGCATCCAGACGATGCCGATGTGGACCGCGATGATCGCCGTCGTGATGAACGGGAGGAAGAACACGTGCAGGATGTACATCCGTTGCAACGTGCTCTGGCTCAGCGAGAAGCCCCCGAACATGAGCTGTGCGACCCACTCGCCGATGAGCGGGATCGACAGCGCCATCTCGACGCCGATCTGGCCGGCCCAGAACGAAAGCTGGCTCCACGGGAGCAGGTAGCCCGTGTACCCGAACACGAGCGTCAGCGAGATCAGCACGATCCCGATGATCCAGTTGACCTCGCGGGGTTCCTTGTACGCGCCCGTGAAGTAGACACGGAGCATGTGGAGGAACACGGCGGCCACCATCACCTGCGCGGACCAGCGGTGGATCGACCGCAGCAGGTAGCCCAGGTTGAGCTGGCCCATGATAAGCTGGACCGACTCGTAGGCGACTGTCGCCGTCCCGTCGGAGGCGGCGGCCGCTGGCGCGTAGTAGAAGCCCAGCAGCGCGCCAGAGATCGCCGCGACGATGTAGGAGATCGTCGAGAACGACCCCAGCGCGTACAGTGGGTACCAGTACCAGAACTTGTTGTCGAGGTTGTACTGTTCGGTGTGGCTCTTTGGCATCTGCATGTTGACCTTGTAGTAGAGGTCTTCGAGCAGTTCCAGATAGTCCACGACGCGCAGTCGCTTGTCGAGCCAGATGAGCGTCGTCAGGTAGATGGATTCGAGCGTGGTGAGCTCTCTGGACTCCATCCAGCCTTTGTGGTCGTGGTCGTCTTTGCGTTCGAGACTCATTGGTTACTGTGGGGGTCGCGGGAGCGCGACCATCGTTTTCTGCACTGGGTTGAACGGGTCGTACACCGACTGGTGGCACTGGCAGTACACTTTGTTCTCCGCGCCGAAGCTCTCACTCCCGGACAGGTGCTTGAAGCCCGGGACACAGCAGAAGTGCGTGCACTTGTTGGCCCAGGCCATGAAGTCCTGTGCGGTCGCGGCCTCGAAGAAGGTCCGAACGGAGCCGGGGATCTCGGAGTAGGGGCCTTCACCGTTGACGATCTTGGGGATCTCGGGGCTCCGAAGCACCTGCACGGGGATGTTCTTGACGTCCCCCTCCGAGCGCCAGTTGGCGGTCGCGGGCTTCCCGAGACCGGCGTCGCCGATCCCGTTGCCCCACTCCTTGTAGTTATCGAACATATCCACGGTGAGGGGGTCGCCGTCGGAGTACTCGGACTGCCAGTCGTAGGTCCCGGTCGACGTGACGAACGTGTTGTTCTGGTCGGCCTGGGGCTGGACGCCCTCCGCGGTCTGGAGCCCGCAGTACTGGAGCATCTGCGAGGAGTACGGGATGCCGCTGCCCCCGAAACTATCGTTGATCGCGATGCCGCGACTGGAGTCGTACTCGGGCCAGACGCCGCTGATCTCGCCGCCGTCGATGGTCAGCGGGATGATCGGCATCCCGCGCGGTGCCGGGCCGGCGGTGTTCTCGATCGCGACGTACGGGACCGAACCGCCCCCGACACCTGCCGAGGAGGTCGTCGAGTCGAGCGCTGCGGCACCGCTCGCACCGACACTCGACAGCGTCGCGCTGCCGACGACGCCCTTGACGAACCGTCGACGGCCGGATTCGGCCGGATACTTGTCTTCGTCTAGTGGCATTGTTATTTCTTGTAGTATGGGTACACTGCTCGTTTGACGCTCTCCCACGGATCGCCGCCGCCGAACTCGTTCCCGTCGACGTCTTCCTGACGGATGTAGAGGTCTTCCCACTTGCGACGGCGCTTCTTGACGATCATCACGTCCGGGAGGAACTCCTTGCGGTACAGCAGCATGATGAAGGCGAGATCGACGAAGATCACCGTCAGCACGCCGCCGAGGAACATGTTGGCGTCGATTAGCGGGCGGGTCAGCGACGTGCCGACGCCCGACGCCCACCCGGCGAGGATGCCATAAGTAAAGAGGCCGACGAAAACCACCTCGATGATCGTCAGCAACACGATCGCCAGCGCGGCGGCCGTGCTCTCTCGGGGCTGTTCGTAGCGGTGGATGTCGCCGTAGTTCGAACCGGTCGAGGACATCAGTTGTTGCCTCCCTTGGTGTTGGCCGATTCACCGTACTTCAGGACGTAGAACGTAAAGATCGTCGAGAGGATCATCACGAGACCGGCACCGATGCCGACGAAGTGGGGCTGGATCGGGACCCCAGCTTCCTCGGGGTTGAGCGTCTCGACCTCACCGCCACCGCCGCCGCCACCGCCACTGTCTGCCGTGGGGTAGTCGGTGCCGACGACGATGGCCCCTTTCATACCGAGGGTTTCGTGGGGGACGCAGTAGTACTTGTAGATGCCGTCCTCCTCGAAGGTGTGCTCGTACTGGACACCTTCGGCGTCGACCGCGGACCCGGAGTCGAGCGGGCCGTCGCCGTCCGAGACGACGTTGTGGGTTCCGCCCTCACCGGTCCACTCGAACTGGACCGTGGTCCCGTTGTCGACGTGGACTGCCGCCGGGCCGAAGCCGTAGGCCTGGCCGCCGTTGTTGACCCCGACCTCGACGGTCACTTCGCTGTTACCTGTCTCGTCGACCGTCTCGTCGAAGTTGCTCACGCCGTTGAACCAGCTGCCGTAATCCGGTGGTCCGCCGCCGCCACCGCCTTCGCCCCCGCCCTCCTCTTGGGCGGCGGCGGAGCCAGTGGCGCTGAGGGCCGCTGTTCCGCCAGCGACACCCCCGGCAGTCCGGACGAACTCCCGCCTGTTCATAGACGTTCGAAAGTCAGGACTGAGTTTGTATAAACCCACCGAATACCGCCAGCAGGCTCCGTTATCCCTCTCGTTGCCCGTCGTCGCCGCTCCCCTCGCCCGTCGGTTCGAGCGCCGGGACAAAGTCCGGCCGGTCGCCGTCTTCGAGCCCGACGGCCCGGAGTCTGTCGCGGTACTCCTCGGACCGGAACTTATCCGAGAGGCGGGCGTTGGCCACGACCAGAAAGAGCACGACCGCGATGGCGACGAAGGCGAGCCCGGCCACGATCAGCACGACCGGGCCGGTCCCGACGCCGCCGAAGACCCCGGCGGCGGCCAGTCCCCCGCCGCCCAGCAGGACCAGGCCGGCGAGCAGTTGGGTCCCGGCGATAGCCTGGATCATCCAGTTGCCCAGTTCGCTTCCGCCTTCGGGAATTTCGTCTGGCGAGGGGAGCGGATCGTCGCTCGGTGGCTCGGGCACGTCGTAGTCGTCCATCGAGCACAGCGCGACGGTCGGTTTCACGTCCCGTAGGACTGTCCCGTGACCCTCGACGGTGCCGTCCGGGAACACGAGCGCGTACCCCTCGTCGGAGTAGGCCAGCACCCGGTTCGGGTCGTCGTGGCGCTCGATGCGCGCGAACACTTCCCGATTGGCCACGCGAGCGCGGAGGTCGTCGGCCACCCGATCCAGCAGCGCCGAGTCGGTGATCCAACTGTCCTCGTCGAAGGCCGCCTCCCACTCCTCGGGGCTCATCTTGGCCATGTCCTCGGGGCCGAAGTCGTCGAAGTCGTACTTCTGTTCGACCTCCTCCCTGAGGGACTCGACCGACTGTTCGTCCCCGTCGCTATCCTCGGACTGGCCTCGCTCGGGGTCGATGTCGCGGTCGGCCGCGGCCCCCTGCCGGTCGTCGTCGGTCGACGACTCCTGGTCGCGGGCCTCGGCCGGCGGCGTCGAATCTGGGTCGGCCATTTGTCGAGCCTAGGGCGTGAACGCTCTTGTGCTTTCTGACATCTCAGCCGTTCGCGCCCGCTGTCGGCTTCGGCACGTTTTAGCGACCCCTTTCCCTAGGTCCGGTATGGTCTCCGACGCCCTCGTCGCCACCGTGGTGTTCGTCGCCGTGACCCTCAGCCTGCCCTGTTTCCTGTACGGCGCGTACTACATCATCGAGACCGAACCGGTCACGTGGGGGGTGCTGATGCACCATCTGAAGTTCGTCGTCACGGGACTGGTGTTGACGACGGTGCCGCTAGTGTTGTGGATGCTCCCGCGCCTGCCCGACCAGTTCGGGGGGTTGTCGGCGCTGCACGCCGTCCTCGGACTCCAGGCCTACGCGATGCTCCTGTTCGGTATGACCGGCATCGTCCGCATCTTCCGTGGCAAGTACGAGCACGACCTGTATCACGACTACGACGAGGACGTGCTGCTCGACGAAATCGGCGGCGAGCGCATGGACCACTGGCGCAGTCGCCTCCGCATCGGCGTGTTCGGCTACGTCATCTTCTGGTTGCTGGCCTACGTCGTCGGTGTCGTCCGCTACGCCATTCGGTACGTGCTCTGATCGGCGTTCGAGGATCGCTTCCGATCGGGACACGCACAAACGTAAAAGTAGCTCTACCGAGACGTTCGTGTATGAGTGATGCTGAGGTCGACGACGTGGACAAGGCGATCCTGTACGCGCTCCAGGAGGACGCGCGCAACATGTCGTCGGGCGACATCGCGGAGCGAACCGACACCTCGGACAGCACCGTCCGCAAGCGGATTCAACGCCTCGAGTCCGAGGAAGTCGTCAAGGGGTACAGCGCCGAGGTCGACTACCAGGCCTCGGGGTACCCGCTACGGATGTTGCTGTTCTGTACGGCGTCGATTCCCGAACGGGGCGAGATCGTCCCCGAGATCCTCGGCATCGAGGGGGTCGTCTCGGTGCAGGAACTGGTCACCGGCGAGCAGAACCTCCTAGTGACCGCCGTCGGGGAGTCCGACGACGACATCACGCCGGTCGCCCAGCAACTGCTGGACATGGGGTTGACCGTCGCCGACGAGGTGCTCGTTCGGAGTCACGAGACGACGCCGTTCGGGAAGTTCGATCCCGAGCACCACGAGCGGAGCGACGACTAGCGCGCGACGGTCAGAGGACGACCCGCTCGACGTCCAGCGCGGTCGCGCGGCGGACGACTGCTTCGACCGGATCTTCCGTCCCGGCGAGGTTGTCCGAGTCGCCGTCGAGGACGAGCAGCGCCGCCCGCTTGCCCGGGGCGACGACACCACAATCGAGTCCGGCGATCTCAGCGCCGGCGGCCGTCGCCATGTGGAGCACCTCACGCGCGTCCACGTCGAACTCCCGTGCCGTGTACGCCATCTCGCGGAACATCGACGGCCCGTTCAGCATGACGTTGTCCGTCCCGAGCGCGACGGTCGTGTGATCGAGCAGGTCCCGGATCGGCGGGCGACCCACTTCGAGGACGGCGTTGGCCCGCGGACAGGCAGTGATCGGCACCGACTGATCGGCGACGCGGTCGAGGTGTTCCTGTTCGGCGTGGACCATGTGGACCAGCAGTTCCGGTTCGAGGTCCAGCGCGGGGTGGATGTCCGTCGCGTCCGGTTCGCCGGCGTGGATCGCAAAGGGGACGCCCCGCTCGGCAGCCGCCGCGCGCAGGCTGGTGAAGTCGTTGTCGTTCGCGCCGCTGGCCCCGAACCCGTCGGCCACGTCGAGGACGGCCTCGTCGTCGCTCCCGAAGATGAACGGGTCGATATCCAGCGGTGCCCCGGCGTCGCGCAGCGCCTTGGCACCGGCGACGCCGAACTCGCGGAAGTCCAGACACGAGACGGTGCCCGTTCGTTCCATGAACCGGAGCGTCCGGCGCATGGCGGTCACGAGGTCCGCCCGGTCGGCGGCCGCGAGCCGGCGGTGTTTCAGGCTGTCCGGCGGGACGACCGCCTCGTCCAGCGAGAGCCCGACGGCGGCGTCCTTCGCGACGGAGTCGCCCAGGTGCGTGTGCGCGTTGACGAACGCGGGCACCACGATGTCGGTCGACGCCGTCTCGGCCGCCTCGACGGCCGTGATGTGGCCGTCGTCGACGACGACGCGGCCCCGTATCGGTTCGAACTCCGTACCTCTCAGTACCGTTCCCTCGAACTGTTCCATGGTGTGAATCCGTTCCTGCGAACGATTCGGTCGCGGGGACGTATATCTCGAACGGTCCGCCCCACGGATCGTCGGCCCGGTCACGGCCATCGAGTGCGCCCGGGTCTGCGGCACTGTCGACGACGGTACCGTTTCGGATGGCGAACCGGTTTTGCGTTCGACCGCCTCGATAGCGTCTCTATCACGCCATCTCGGTCGGATCGACGCGGTGACAGGCGACCCGACCACCTCGCGCTCGCCCGTGGTGTGTGCCCATTCCACACGGCAATAAACATAATGTTCTATAATGCGAGTTCAGCGAACAATTTGGTCGTATAGATAGATTTAATACACAGTCTGTTCGTAGACGTGGGTAGATGCGACCGAAACCGATGGCGCGGTGAACTGCGCCGTCGCGAGGTCGGTCGTGGTGGAACAAACGATGACAGGAAACGAGCAGTCGACGACCGTTGGACAGCTTCCGACGCCGAACAGCCCGGATTCACGCGTTGGGACGACACTGACTCGGCTCGTCTGGCTCCTCTGGGCCGCGAGTCTCGCCGCGCTCGGTGTCCGGCTCTGGACGGGTTCGGGCTGGGAGCTGGCCGGTTTCGTCGCCGTCGACGGTCTGACGGTCACGATGTGGGCGGCGGTCACCTTCTTCAGCGGGATCGTCCACAGCTACGCGACGCGCTACATGGCCGGGAGCGAGACCATCGACCGCTTCTTCGGTCGCGTGTTCGCGTTCACGCTGGCCGTGATGGTACTGGTCGCCGCCGACCACCTCGCGCTCTTTGTGCTGGCGTGGCTGGCGATGGGGCTCGTGATGGCGGACCTGATCGGCCACGTCGACGGGTGGCCCCAGGCACAGGCCGCCGGGGCGGTCGCACGCCGCTACTTCCTCGCGAGCGCTGCGCTGGTCGCAGTCGCGGCGGGGACGCTGTGGTTGGCGACCGGCGCGACGACGGTCTCCGGGGTCGCCGGGGCTGTCGGCACGCTGTCGACGCCTGTCGTCCTCGTCACTGCGGGCGCGCTCCTGCTGGCGGCGATGCTCCAGTCGGCGCTCGTTCCCTTCCACACCTGGTTGCTCTCGTCGATGACCGCGCCCACGCCCGCCTCGGCGCTGATGCACGCCGGCTTCGTCAACGCCGGCGGACTACTGCTGGTTCGCTTCGCGCCTGTCGTCACAGTCGAACCCGGCGTGATGCTCGCCATCGCGCTCGTCGGGGCGGCGAGCGCCGTCCTCGGCAAGCTCCTCAAGACCGTCCAGACGGACGTGAAGGGAATGTTGGGCTGCTCGACGGTCGGCCAGATGGGCTTTATGATCATGCAGGCCGGACTGGGCTTTTTCGGGGCCGCGATCACGCACCTGATCCTGCACGGCTTCTACAAGGCCTACCAGTTCCTCTCGGCCGGCGGGCAGGTCGAGCACGAACACCCCGAACCCACGAAGTCGCCCGCTTCGACGGGCCTCGCTGGGGTCGCCGTGATCGTCCTGACCGCACTCGCCAGCGGCGGCCTGTTCGCCCTGCTGACCGGGAAGGGCCTGAAACTCGGGAGCGGCCTCCTGCTGGTCGGGATCGTCGTCCTGACGGTCCTGCACGCGGCACGCGAGGTCGTCGCCCAGACCGCGCTCCCGACGACGGTCCGCTACGCCGCGGTCCCGCTGGTCTCCCTGCCGGCCATCGCCGTCTACGCGGCGGTGTACGGCGTGATCGAGGGACTCGTCGCGGACCTCCCAGCGGTCGGCTACACCGCCGAACTGACGCCGATTCACGCTATCGTCGGAGTCGCCTTCGTCACGGCCTACCTCGCCGTCGAGAGCGGGGTCTACAGACGGAGCCAGCGCCTCTACGTGGCGCTGCTGAACGCGAGCACCCCACCGACCGACACGCTGCTGACTACCACGGAGGACTACAATGAGTACTGACGACGCCATCGAGACGAGCATCGACACCGCGGCCGAGACCGTCGGCTCGGTCTGGCCCCTGCACTCGTTCGTGACCGCGAACCCCCTCTCCGGGTTCGAGGACCGACCGTTCCACGAGGCCGTCGCCGACGCCGAGGACGTACTCGGCGGCGAGGGCTACCCCAGCGCCGACGTGTTCCGTCGCGCCTTCGAGGCCGGTCGGATCGACACCGAGACGCTGCGCTCTGAGCTGTCGGCTCACGGCTACGTCGCCGACCCCGAGGCGTCGCTCGAACAGCTAGCGTCCGAGCCTACGACCGACGAGGCAGACACCCCGACCCCGGCCACCGACCGCGTCGACGCCGTCCTGACGAAGTGGCTGGCGGCCTTCCTCGATCAGGGGCAGGCCAAGTGGTCGATGCCCGACCGCGAGCAAGGCTTCTACGACGCGTTCCGCGCCGTCGGGGTTCACGACAGTGAACTCCCCAACAGTGACGCTATCGACACCCTCCCGGACGAGCCCTTCGACGCAATCCGCGAGGCGCTGGCCGACTACGACGTGGGCCAGTGGCAGGACGTCTTCGAGTTCCAGCTTGCGACCCTCCCCGGCTGGACGGGCCTGATCAAGCAGCGTGCGGCCGACGGGAGCGCGTGGCAGTCCGAGTACCCGATCACGCTCGCGGGCTATCTGGCGGTGCGCCTGACGCTGGCCGATCAGTTCGACGCCCCGATCGCGCCCGCCGAGGCACCTAGTGACGAGAGCGAGTCGACCGACACCGGCGCGGACGAGGTCCCCCTGCCCGAGGTCTGGCTCTCGGCCTGGGAGTCGACCTACCGTGGTGAACTGGTCGGGACGCTGTCCGACGCCAGCGAATCGCTCGAAACGAGCGAGGACGACGAGCGCCCGGACGCCCAGATGGTCTTCTGTATCGACACGCGCTCTGAGATCGTCCGCCGCCACATCGAATCGACCGGCGACTACGAGACCCACGGCTACGCCGGCTTCTTCGGCATTCCCATGGAGTACGAGGGGTACGGTAGCGACGTGTCGGTCGACGCCTGCCCGCCGATCCTCGACCCCGAACACCGCGTCTCCGAGCTCCCGGCCGCCGACGAGACACAGGAGCGCTACGACCGCTGGTCGTCCATTCGCGAGACGGCGAGCGGGCTCGTCAAGACGCTGGAAACGAACCCCGGCACCGCCTTCAGCTTCGTCGAGAAGACGGGCAGCGGCTACGGGCTGGCACTCGCCGCCCGCACGCTCGTCCCCGGGCGCGTTCACGACCTGTTCGACGCGGCCGACGACGCGACGCCGGACGACCACGAGGTCGGCGACCCCATCGTCGACCACCAGCACACCTACGCCGGCGACCTCCCAGTAGGACTGACCCACGAGGAGAAAGTCGAGTACGCCGCCACCGCCTTCGACCTGATGGGCTGGGAGCAGTTCGGTCGTCTCGTGGTCTTCACCGGCCACGCCAGCGAGACGGCGAACAACCCGTTCGATTCGAGTCTGGACTGCGGGGCCTGCGCCGGCAACCCCGGCGGCCCGAACGCGCGCGTCCTCGCCACGATCTGTAACGACGAGGCAGTCAAGAGCGAACTCCGCGAGCGCGGCCACGACCTGCCCGAGGACACCGTCTTCGTCGCGGGCGAGCACAACACGACGACCGACGAGGTCGAACTGTACGACGGCGACGTGCCCGAGAGCCACGCCGAGGACATCGCGCAGCTCCGCGCCGACCTCGAAACCGCACGCGAGGGCGCGGCGGCGGAGCGCGCCGCAGACATGGGTGCAGACACCGACGCGGGCGTCCGCGAGACCGAGCGCCGCGCCGCCGACTGGGCCGAGACCCGCCCCGAGTGGGGGCTGGCCGGCAACGCCGGCTTCGTCGTCGGCCCGCGCGAACTCACCGACGACCTCGATCTGGACGGGCGCGCGTTCCTCCACTCCTACGACTGGTCGACTGACCCCGACGGCGACGCTCTGGAAGCGATCGTCGCCGGACCGATGGTCGTCACCCAGTGGATCAACACCCAGTACTACTTCGCGACCGTCGATAACGCGACCTACGGCAGCGGCTCGAAGGTGACCCAGAACCCCGTCGGCAACGTCGGTGTCTACCAGGGCAACGGCGGCGACCTGCTGACCGGCCTCCCCCAGCAGTCCCTGATGGCCGCCGACGACCAGCCCTACCACCAGCCGCTGCGCCTCTCGACCGTGATCCACGCACCCGTCGAACGTGTCACCGAGGTGCTGGCCGAGAACGCCGCAGTGACGGAACTGCTGGACAACGACTGGCTCTCGCTGACCGTCGTCGATCCCGAACAGGACCACCGCGCGTTCGACTACGACGGCGAACTGGAGTGGACGCCCGTCGAGGCCGAACTCGCCGACGCGCCCGCACCGACCGCGCCCAGTGTTGCCGACGACTGAGCCGGTCGAACCTCTCTCTTACTCCCAGGATTCGCCGCTGGCCAGATCCACGTCGCTGTCGCCTTTCTCCGACGGACAGATGTCCGCGAGCACGCACTCCCCACAGTCCGGATTGCGCGCGTCGCAGACGGCGCGTCCGTGGTCGATCAGCAGATGCGTGAACTGCTGCCACTCCGATTCGGGGACGATGGGCAGCAGATCCTGCTCGATGGCCTCCGGGCGCTCCTCCTCGGTGATGCCGAGACGGCGCGTCAGGCGCTGGACGTGCGTGTCGACGACGATGCCCTCGACGATATCGTGGCCGTGCTGGAGGACGACGTTGGCGGTCTTGCGGCCGACGCCCGGGAGTTCGGTGAGGCCGTCCATCGAGTCGGGGACCTCGCCGTCGTATTCCTCGACCATGATCTGACCCGCCTCCGTCAGGTAGCCCGCCTTGTTGTTGTGGAAGGTGATGCCGTAGATGTCCTCGGCCAGTTGCTCCTCGTCGGCCGCCGCGTAGTCGGCGGCGGACTGGTACTTCTCGAACAGGTCTGCGGTGACCTCGTTGACCCGTTCGTCGGTACACTGCGCCGAGAGGACCACCGCCACGAGCAGTTCCAGCCGACTGCTGTAGTTCAGTGAGATAGCCGAATCCGGGTACTCCTCGTGGAGCCGTTCGATCACTTCCTCGGCCTGCGCCTCGCGCGAGTCCAGCATCGTTCCCATATCCCTGCGTACGGGCGCTGGTGCTTGAGCGATTCGACTCTAGCATTTTTTCACGGAACTGGGACTGCCGACAGAATAACTGCGAACAACCAGAAAGCCCCCGACCGCCTCGACTCGGGGGGCTCGTTGCGCGCTTCACTCGCTTCGCTCGTTCCAGTGCTTGTGTCGCCCGCCTTCGTCGAGTCGGTCGGCCCCTTTCAGTCCCACCCGTGTCGGCTGAGTGGCCAGTCTACGTGGGTGGGGCTTTCTGGTTCTGCAGGACGCTGCTGTGTGTCCCGGCCAAGTCTCACGATCAAATCGACCCGAGCGCCCCGGTCAAGTCCTCGATTGGCGGTTCCTCGTCCCTGCCAGCGTCGGCGTCAGACCACGCGAAGCGGATCCGGCAGCGCTGGTCGACCACGAACAGCGCCCGGGCCGCGCGCCAACCGTCGGACGTCTCGGCCAGCACGCCGTACCGGTCCGCGAAGAAGCCGTCCGGATCGGCCAGCAGGGGGAAAGGGAGGTCGCGCTCAGCTGCAAGCGATTCCACCACCTCCAGCGGGCCGACGCCGATGCCGAACACCGACAGTCGGTCCGTCACGCGCGCCCAGTCGACGCCGGCGAGTGCGTCGAGCAGTGCGGTACCGGCGGCCCGGTCGTCGAGGTCGAAGAAGGCGACGACGACCGGGGCCTCGTGGGCGGCCGCGGAGAGCCGATAGGTCTGGTCGCCGTCGGCGAGCGGTCGCGGGAGGTCGAAGTCCGGCGCGGGGTCGCCAGCGTCGAGCATACCGGACGGAGGGGGACCGGTCCCAAGAAGGGTGGGTGTATGATGGCGTCACAGGACGGGAGAACGCTGATTGTCGTGGCTGCTGTCCTCGCGGATATGGCAGGCGACCCCTTCCTGCGCGGTGCGCAGGTCACGCTCCGTCCGATGACGCCCGACGACGCCGCGTTCGTCGCCGAAATTCGCAACGATCCCGAAGTCAGAGCGGGAATCGGCGGTTCGACGCCGTACACGCCCGCCGATCAGGAGGAGCGCCTCGACGACCACGGTGACGGCGTCTTCGACTTCGTGATCACGGTCGACGACGACCCCGTCGGCACCGCCTCGATGTGGGAGGACGACCCCTGGGGACTGGCCGAGATCGGTTACACCGTCCACCCCGACCACTGGAACGAGGGGTACGCGACCGACGCCGTCGACTGCATCGCCCGCTACGCCTTCGAGGAGCGGCGGCGCAACAAACTCGGCGCGGGCGTGTACGAGACCAACCCGGCGTCGGCCCGCGTTCTCGAAAAAGTCGGCTTCGAACGCGAGGGCACCCGCCGCGATCACTGCTTCGTCGAAGGCGAGTACGTCGACCTCCACGAGTACGGCCTGCTGGCCGACGAGTGGCGAGAGTGACCGGTGACCAGCGGCGGCTCTGTGTGGGTTCGTGACACGCCGGGAAAACGTTCAGGTGGGTATCACCACTCCACAGTCGTATGCCCGGACCAGTGTTCCTCGACGGCGACGACGTAGCGCTACGGACGGTCGAGCGCGAGGACCTCGACTTCTGCCAGCGCGGCCTGAACGACCCTGCCGTGCGCGCCGGCCTCGGCGCGGTCGATCCGATGACCAGCGACGACGAGGAGTCGTGGTACGAGGAGGTGGTCGTCGAGAGCGACAGCGTGCAACTGCTGGTCTGTGTCGACGGCGACCCGGTCGGGATGATCGGCTTGATGGACTTCAACGAGAGATGGGGCACCGCGGAACTGGGCTACTGGCTCGCGCCGGAGTACCACGGCAACGGCTACGCGACAGCGGCTGCCGACCGACTCGTCGACTACGGTTTCGCGGAGCGCCGTCTCCACAAGGTGTACGCCAACGCCTTCGCGTTCAACGACCCTTCGCAGTGCGTCCTCGAAAAGGTGGGCTTCGACCGCGAGGGCGTCCACCGTGATCAGGCCTTTATCGACGGCGAGCACGTCGACGTGTACCGCTACGGCTTGCTGGCCGAGGAGTGGCGCGAGTGACGGTGGCCACGCGACCTGTTCGGTTTGGCTGGACTTACGGACTGGCGAGCGCCCGAGCGTGGCTGTAGTAAGCCCACACTGCCGGGGAAGGCTCTTTCTTCGATGCCGTAAGCCGGTCTGAAGCACGATCCCGGCAGCTAACGGTCGCTCGGGTTTATTTGTCTGTTGAGTAACTAGTTCGTCGAACGACACCGGTCCTCAGCTATGAGTCTCGACACACCCCGTCGTCGGCAGCCAGCGGATCGCGCGAGAACAGATCACGGCCAGCGAGGGCCGCGATGAGCGACGCGGGGGCCGCGCTGGCGCTCGCCGTGTTGCTCGTCTGTAGCGTCTTCGCGCCGTCGGTCGGCGCTGTGGCGGCTGAGGGAGACGCCGTCTCACAGCAGAGCCAGCAGGCACCACCGGACGACACCGTCGACTACGACGCGGTCAACGATCAGTTGCAAGCGCTGGCGAGCGTCGGCCCCGACACCGACGTGACCCTCTCCGACCAGCGCGAGGCGGCGGCCACTCGCGGGGCCCGAGCGGGCGCGACCATCGCCCAGCAACAGGGGATCAACGTCACGCAGGCCCAGCGACAGGCCGCCGTCGACGGCGCGGTCAGGGCGGCGGCGCAGGTCCAGAACGCCTCGATAGAGCAGGTCCAGGCCGCCGCTCGTGGGGCGGCCCACGGCGCGCTACTCCAGAGTCAGCGCGCGAACGTGACCCAGCTACAGGCCGGTATCTACGGGGCCAGCGCCGGCGCACTCTCGCAGTTCCAGCAGGCCAACGTCACCCAGCTACAGTCGGCGGCCTACGGCGCGGCCCACGGCGTTGTCGCCCAGCACCAGCGCGCCAACGTCAGTCAACTCCAGTTCGTCGCGGTCGGATCGGCCGCGGGCGCGGCCCGCAGTGCTGCCCAGACACAGCGAGCGATCGTCTCACAGATTCAGGAGGCCGCTCAGGGCAGCGCCTACGGCTCGCTCGTCCAGCGCCAGAACGTGACGCTGCGCCAGCGACAGGCCGCCGCGTTCGGGGCCGCCGGGGGCGGTGCGGGGAGCGAGGCCGACACCGATCCGAAGAAGATTCAGGAGGCCGCGATGGGGGCCGCCCGCGGCACCCTGTTCCAGGGCCAGCAGGTGTCGATCACGCAGATCCAGTCCGCCGCCCGCGGTGCCTGTCGCGGCGCGCTCTCCCAGAGCCAGAACGTCACCGTCACCCAGATTCAGGAGGCGTCGGTCGGGGCCGCACAGGGCGCACTCACGCAGTCACAGTCCGCGACGGTCCGGCAGGTCCAGGCCGCCGCACACGGCGCGGCCGGCGGGGTCCTCGTCCAGATTCAGGTCGTCAACATCGTCCAGATCCAGCAGGCTGCCTTCGGCGCGGCCCGCGGTGCGGCCCAGACGGCTGCGGCCCAGCAGATCACCAACGTCGAGCAGATTCAGGCCGCCGCCGCGGGAGCCGGCCAGGGGACGATCATTCAGATCCAGCAGATCAACGTCGTCCAGATACAGATCGTCGCCGACAGCGCCGCCAGCGGGGCGCTCAGTCAGTATCAGGCGGCGTCGGTGAGTCAGATCCAGTCGGCCGCCCTCGGCGCGAGCGAGGGAGCGCTCTTGCTCACCCAGCGCCAGGCCGTCGACCTCGAACAGCTACAGCGCCGCACCGAGCGCGCGGCCGCAAGCACCGCCAGCATCGCCGCCGACATCGACGTGGTCAACGAGGTGACGATCAACGTCTACGCCCGGAGCGCGGTGACCGATCCCGAACCTGAACCAGACGAACCCGAGCGCCTGCGGAGCCTCTTCGCGGCGACCGACGACGAGACGCTGTTCCTCGCCAACCCCAACGACGTGGCGGCGACGGTGACGATCACCCGCGACGGCGGAGCGTTCGAGACGATCACGCTCGCGCCCGGCGAGTCCGCGACCCGAGAACTCGACCCCGGCGAGTACGCGCTCACGGCCGAGACGGCCGACGGCCGAACGCTCAGACTCGCCGGACGGACGCAGTTGCGTTTCGCCGTCGGCGACGCGCTGCGCTCGCTCAGCGTCGGCGTCGACGAGGACGTCCTGACCGTCGAGAACACGAACGACCAGCGAGTCACCGTCACCGTCACGCGCAACGGCTCCGCGGTGGCCACCTTCGACGTGCCCCGCGACTGGACGGTCTCCCAGCGACTCGACCCCGGCACCTATCGCGTGATCGCCACAGCAGCCGACGGTCGACGCGTCCCCGTCAACGGTGAGGACAACGCGACGGTGACGGTCGAACCGACCGTCATCGACCTGACCGCCTCGCTGGACGGCCGGGCGCTGGCCGTCGAGAACCCCGGCGATAGAACCGTCACCGTCCGCGTCGACAGCGCAGCGGGCCAGCGGTCGTTCGAGGTCAGTGCCGGCGCGACCGAGACGGTGACGCTCACGCCGGTCGACCCCGTCGGCCACGTGGTATCGGGCACTGCCCCGGACCGGACGGTACTGGTCAACGGCCTGCAGAGCGACACCGTCTTCGTCCCCCTGCCGCCGACCGTCGACCTCGATGTCGGCGTCGAGGGGCGAAACGTCACGATCGAGAACCCGAGCGACGCGCCCGTGACCGTGACGGCAGCGCCGACGGACGGCGCGAACCGGACCATCGACGTGCCCGCCGGCGACCGCGTCACGACGGCCCTCGAACCGGGAAACTACGCGCTGACCGGACAGGCCGACGAGGGGCGGTCGGTGCGACTGAACGGCCAGTCCAGTCTCACCGTCACGATCGAAGACGAGGCACCCCCGGCTGAACCGCGCCCGCCGGTCGACCTCGACGTTACCGTCACCGACCAGAACGTCACGATTCGGAACCCCGGCCCGCCGGCAGTCACGGTCACGGCCACACCCGCCGAAGCCGACGTCAACAGGACGATCGCAGTTCCCGCGAACGCGACCGTCACCGAACGGTTCGATCCCGGCAACTACACGCTGACCGCCGAGAGCGACGACGGGCGGCCGGTCCAGTTCGACGGCGAACGCCGGCGGACCGTCCGTATCAGCGCGCCCGCGGTCGACCGAACGATCGAATCGTGTCGGAGCATCACCGCACCCGGACAGTACGAGATCGTCGGCGACATCCGGTCGAGCAGCGACCGCTCCTGTCTCCGCGTGCAGGTCAGTAACGTCACGATCGACGGCGGGGAGTACGCCATCGAAGGGGCCGGACCGGTCGACGACCTCGGCGTCGACGAGGCCAACGCCGGGGTTCTCGTCGACGGCGTCACCGAGGAGCGTATCGAGAACGTCACGGTCCGGAACCTCAGCGCGAACGGCTGGAACGCGGGCGTGCAGGTCCACGTCAGCGGCCTCGGCGGTCCGACCGACGTGCGCATCGAGAACGTCACCGCCCGCGGCAACGACGTGGGACTCTCCCTCCGCGGCGGGACGATGAACGTGACGAACGTCACGACCGAGAACAACCGCGCCGGGATCGACCTCGCGACCGCCGGGCCGACGACGGTGGCCGACGCGACCGTCCGGAACAACGATATCGGCGTCGGTGCCGTCGAACTCGCCTCGGGGGTCCTCCGGAACGCGACCGTTCGGGATAACGCCGACGGCGGCGTGCTGACCAGCGCCGCCGTCTCGCTCCGGGTCGAGAACACCACCGTGAGCGACAACGGCGGCTTCGGCGTCCGATTGCAGGGCGACGCCGGTTCGGCGCTCGCCGACGTGACGGTCACGAACAACACCGGTCCCGGCGTCGAAGTGCTGTCCTCGCGGGGGACCTCGTCGATCGACCGCTCGGTGATCGCGAACAACGGCGGCGTCGGCGTCCGCGTCGACGCGAACGTTCCGACGACGATCACCGACACCGTAGTCCGTTCGAACGGCGACGGCATCACCGTCGCCAGCAGCGCCTCCCTGTCGAACGTCACCGTCACGGAGAACGATGGCCTCGCCTTCGACGCCCGCACGGGGACGGCCAGCGCCACCGACCTCCGCTTCGGGCCGACGACGACCGTCGCCTTCGACGACCGCTCCGTCGCGCTCGATCCCGTTGCGAACGGGTCGCTCCCGGCACTGCCCGACGGCGCGACGGCCGTCGGAGCGGGTCTGAACGTCACCGGCCTCGACGACACCGCGCAGGTCCGGTTCACGTTCGACGCCACCGAGGCCAACGAGACGGTCGAACGCTGGCGGTACAACGGCACCGCGTGGGCCAGTGACGCCACCGATCCGACGCCGGGCGACGGCAGCATCGAGGAGACGATCGACCGCGACGGGCTCTACGCGCCGGTCAGACCGCCGGAACGGCTGGGCGTGAACGTCACTGTCGGCAACCGCGTCGTCTGGGTCGCCAACCCGAGCGAGGAGCCGTTGGTGACGACGTTGACCAACGCCTCGGGGACGGGCCTAAGGCGTTCGATCGAACCGGGCGTCAAAGCCTCGCTCACCGGACTCGATCCGGGCGACTACCGGCTCACCGCGGCGACCGAGGACGGCGAGTCGGTCGCCGTCGACAACGCCACCGAGCGCCAGTTCACGCTGCCGCCGGACCTCCAGTCGCTCTCGCTGACCGTCGAAGATCGGAACCTGACCGTCGAGAACCCCAACGACGAACCCGTCACCTTGATCCTCGACAACGAGACCGGCCCGCCACGGCAGTTCGCCGTCGATCCGGCGGCGACCGGTCAGTTCCCGCTCGCCTCGGTCGGCGCGGGCAACTACACCGCACGCGCCGAGACGGCCGACGGGCGGGACGTGCCCGTCGACGGTCGCTGGAACCGCTCTATCGAGATCAGCGTGACGCCGACCGGAACCGAGACAGCGACGCCGACCGCGACTGCGACCGAGACTCCCACGAGTACTGCGACCGAGACGACGACGCCGACGGTGACGGCCCCACCGATCGAAACAGAGACAGTGACCGCTTCGCCGTCCGAAACGGAGACCGAAACCGCGTCGCCGACAGCGACGGCGACGACCACCGAGACTGCGACGGATACCGCGACCGGGACGGCCTCCCCGACTGAGACTGCCACTGCGACCATCACCGACACCGCTACCCCGATCGCGACGGACACCGAGTCGCCGACCAGTACAGCGACCGAGTCGCCAACGACAGCGGGCGCGACTGAGACCGAATCCGTGACCACCGCCCAGCAGGATGCCACCGGGGACGAGACGAGCGGCCTGTTGGCTGCGGCCCTCGAAGCGATCGAAGGACTGTTCGAGTGACGGGTTCGAGCGGTGCCCGACGGGATCCGCGTTCTCCGATACGCACCCACAGATCGTCTGGCTGCTGCCGGTCCCCGTGTCGCGATCCCACGCGACCGTGACGTTCATGCGGCCGACCGGCCTACCCTCTCGCAATGACGATCGAACTGTCGGGCGACCACACCACCGCCCGGGTCATGGTCGAGGACGAGTCGCTGGTCGAGGCGAACTGCCTCGACCAGATCAGGGCGCTGATCGACCACCCCGCCTTCACCGAGCCGGTGCGGGTGATGCCCGACACCCACTGGGGAGCGGGCGCGCCGATCGGCTTCACCATGCCGCTGGGCGACCGGATCGTCCCCAACATCGTCGGCGTCGACGTGGGGTGTGGGATGGCCGCGATCAATCTGGGCGACGTGCTACCCCTCTCGGACGAGGAACGCGAACGTCGCGTGCGCGAGGCGGTGCCGATGGGACAGAACGTCCACGACTACGACGATTCGGTCCACCTCGTCGACGAGTTCCCCTTCGAGCGCGCCAACCGCGTGTTCGAGCAGTTCAACGAGGCCTTCGAGGATCGCTTCGGCACCGAGATCGACCCGATCGGGTTCGACTTCGACGGCTACGACGGCGACTACTTCGAGAGACTCTGTGAGCGCGTGCTGGCCGACCAGCGCCAGAGCATGGGCTACGTCATCCGCGGCGTCGGCACCCTCGGTGGCGGGAACCACTTCGTGGAGTTCGCCCGCGCCCAGACCACCGGCGACTACTGGCTTGTGCTCCACAGCGGCTCCCGATACCTCGGGAAGTCCGTCGCCGAGTACTGGCAGAGCAAGGCGACCGAGCGGCGCAACGTCGCCACCATCCGCGACTCGCTCCCCGAACGGTACCACGACTACCTGAAGTTCGACCCCGAGGAGGTCGACGAGCAGGACCTCTACGCGTGGGTCACCGGCGGCAAGGGCGAGTCCCACCTCCGCAAGGACGCGATCCGGGCCGATTTCGACGGCGGCGAGATCGAGGACGTGTTCGACCGACTCGGCGATCTGCGGCCCGACGCCGACGACCGCAACACCGATCTGGACTATCTGGAGGGACGCGAGGCCCACGGCTACTACGTCGACATGCTCTTCGCCCAGCAGTACGCCCGCTGGAACCGCGAAGTCATGGCCGACCGGATCTGCGAGGCGCTGGGCGTCGACCCCGACGAGCGCTTCCAGTCGATCCACAACTACGTCGACTTCCGCGACCTGACGATCCGGAAGGGCGCGACCCCCGCCCGCGAGGGCCAGCGCCTGATCGTCCCGTTCAACATGGCCGAGGGATCGCTGCTGGCTCGCGGGAAGGGCAACGACGAGTGGAACCAGACCGCTCCCCACGGCGCGGGCCGGGTGATGGGCCGGGGTGAGGCCCACCGGACCGTCGACATGGCCGAGTTCGAGGCGGCGATGGACGGCGTGTACTCGGAGTCCGTCGTGGAATCAGTCCGCGACGAGGCTCCGATGGCCTACAAATCGGCGGACGCCATCAGCGAGGCCATCGAACCGACCGCCGAGGTCGTCGACTGGCTCGACGCCGTTCACAATCTGAAGGCGAAGTGAGCGGGCGGTCCCTGAGTATTACAAATGATGCGGGCGTCTATCGTGTATCCCGTATGAGTATTGACGACCTCGAAACCGACCCCGAAGACATCCCGCTCGAGGAACTCGTCGAGGCTCTGAAGGCCGGCGAGATCTCTTTTGAGGAGGTTCGAGAGAACGACGTACTCCGGCGGCGGATCGGTCGCCTCGTCGTCAAACAGGACATGGCAGAGCATCGCGACATCTACGACCGCCTCGCCGAGGTCTGAGGTCGATCTTCGAAGTCGGCTGTTCGTGGTCACGAACCGTGATCGGAATTCACTCCTCGGGGACGAAGACGTACATGTGTCGAATGTCGGCGTCGTAGACCAGCGTCCCTGGCGGGTAGCACTGGAGTCGCCAGGCGACGTAGAGGTCGCCAGCCGATCCCGCCGTATTGACGAGGAAGCCGACGAAGGCGGCGACGGCAAGCGTTGGAATCGGAACGAACACCAGCGGGACCAAGAGCGCGTCGAGGACGAGCAGGGGCGCGATGGCGACGAGTCGCGTCTCGTCGCGGTGCTGGAACTGGTGGAAGGCCGCCGCGTAGAACGCACCCATTCGGGGAACGACACCGTAGGACACGTCGTAGCCCTGGAGCCGCAAGACGAGGCCGTGGACGAGCTCGTGGAGCGCGGTCACGACGGCGACCGTGGCGACGACCACGACCGCGAGGACGACAGGTACCGAGAACGAGAAGCCGTCGGCGGTCGCCTCGTACCCGAGCAGTGCCGGGAGCGCGTCTCCCTGGCTGATCCGCAGCATCGATCCGGATGCGGCCAGTGCTGCGGGCGTGAGGACAGCCACGAGAGCGATCACGGCGCTCATCGAATACCGAAACTCGACTGGCGGGGCGTACCCGTCGGGCGTCTCGGGCACCAGCGTGTCGTCGGGATCGTGCTCGCTCGTGGGCATACGCCGACGACGGCGGTCGTTCTGAAAAGTATCGGGCCGCTACAGCTGGCGGTGTTCGGAGAAGGGACCAACAGTGCTGGAAGCAATGCACCGAAAGCCCTCGTGCAGTTGCGGTCCCGGGACCGCCGCTGTCGACCGAAAGAGCCTGCGGCTCTTTCGTGATGACAAAAGACGCCGAACGGCGTCTTTTGAACCACGCTCCAGTAGGTGCTTGCGGGGTCCAGGTTCCCGCAAGGGCCGGCCGGTTCCACCGGCCGGCTATAACGTGGCGGCTCTAGTGACCGTCAAAACTTTTGGATATTCAGGAAACGATCGGTCCACGATTCGGCGAAGCTACGCTGATCGGCGTAGTTGTGGAAAAATTTCTACGATCAGTGACCGATACGAGTCTAAATCAGCAGCATCACGCGGTGAGAGATCACGTTTCACGCACCGCCAGATCTGCTCGATCGGGTTCAGATCTGGGGAGTATCGTGGCAACGCAACTCTGATGA
>Ga0207718_100634_pt1 | contig 27205 bp, 23 predicted proteins | sample A23M2SouthBayCA_FD_187749 | JGI IMG/M metagenome (GOLD analysis project Ga0207718, IMG submission 187749) | Aerobic enrichment media microbial communities from Eden Landing Ponds, California, USA - A23 M2 (SPAdes) | ecosystem: Environmental > Aquatic > Marine > Unclassified | place: Emeryville... | reverse complement strand
CCGCTGGCTCACTTCGTTCGCAGTCGGCGTCAGAACGAGTCCGCCCTCCCCGATTTGAACGGGGGACAAGTCGATCTACAGTCGACTGCTCTACCAGTCTGAGCTAAGGGCGGGCGTACGCATAGCTTGGTCGGGTGTCGGACTTAACGGTTGCCATTCGGAACGAAACCCGGACCCGACAGCCCCGCCCAGACGCGGCAGACGTACGTCAGACATTCACGAAGATTAAAGTAGGATGGCTGACAACGGGTATGACAGGCCGTATGAGCAAGATCACGTTCCGCGCTGACGACGACCTCGTCGCGCAACTGGAAGCGTTCGACGCCTCCAAGAGCGAGGTCATGCGCGAAGCGCTCCGGACGTATCTCGAAGATGCGGACGGAGAACCGTCCGAATCAGCGCCGGACCCACAACCGACGAGCGCCGAGGAGAGCCTCGACGACCTCATCGCGGAACGTGTCGACGCGGTACTCGCCGAGCGACTGGGCGAACACAGACGCCCGCAGCCACAGGACGTCAACGTGAACATCTCACTGGAAGACGCCGTCGCGTCCACCTCGACGCCATCCAAGACAGCGTCGGACGACTCGGAGTCGACGGACGCCGTCACTGAACGATCCACCGAGCGAACGTGCTCACAATGTGGCGAGACAGTGTCCGACGACCACGTCTACTGCCCCAACTGCGGCGAGAAGACCGCTCGCCGTGTCTTCTGTGAGTGCGGCGACGAACTCCGCTCGGACTGGTCGTTCTGCCCCAGCTGTGGCAGACGGACGGCAGCGGCTGACGTCCTCGATCAGTGACCCTGGCGTAAACGCCGTCTCTACGGCGTTTTCGCGCGTTTACGCCCGAGTGTCTTACATCCAGGGAAACTTTTATAATGATTCAGTCTGTGGTACGGTATGCGTAAGACGGGCCGTCTTACACCGTGGCGTCGTGTGCGCCACCGGCCGCCATCTGGCGGTCGTTGGGTGTAAGACAGGCGAACGCGCCGGACCCTCGTCTTACCCAAGGGGAACGATACAAACATGGAGCGTGTGACACTACGGATTCCGAAGCAACAGATCGAGGAGGTCGAACGAATGGTCGACACGGGGGAATACCCCAACCGGAGCGAGGCGATCCGGGCGGCCGTTCGAGATATGCTCGCCGAGCAAGATACGGCAAAAGAACGTCCGTCCGAGAAGCGCAAGCGCCGGACGTGGGCGAAGGTGTAGACGATGCAGGACATCGTCAACTCCGCCCTGAAACACGAGGAGGAGGAACAGCGCGAGATGGACGCCGACGGCGACGAGTTCGGCGATCCGCGGATCGTGATCGTCGGCTGTGGCGGTGCGGGTAACAACACGGTCAATCGCCTCTACAACATCGGCGTCGACGGCGCGGACACGATCGCACTGAACACGGACAAACAGCACCTCAAGATGATCGAGGCCGACACGAAGATCCTCGTCGGCAAATCCCTGACCAACGGGCTCGGGGCGGGCGGCGACCCTTCGATGGGCGAGCGCGCCACCGAGATGGCCCAGGGCACGATCAAGGAAGTGCTTGGCGACGCCGACCTCGTGTTCGTGACGGCCGGCATGGGCGGGGGGACCGGCACGGGCGCGGCCCCCGTCGTCTCGAAGATCGCCAAGGAGCAGGGTGCGATCGTCGTCGGCATGGTCTCGACGCCGTTCAACGTCGAGCGCGCACGGACGGTCAAGGCCGAGGAGGGGCTCGAAAACCTCCGCAACGAGGCCGACTCGATCATCGTCCTGGACAACAACCGCCTGCTGGATTACGTCCCGAACCTCCCGATCGGCAAGGCCTTCTCGGTGATGGACCAGATCATCGCCGAGACCGTCAAAGGCATCTCCGAGACGATCACCCAGCCGAGCCTGATCAACCTGGACTACGCGGACATGTCTGCGATCATGAACCAGGGTGGCGTCGCGGTGATGCTGGTTGGCGAGACCCAGGACAAGAACAAGACCCAGGAAGTCGTGAGCGACGCGATGAACCACCCGCTGTTGGACGTCGACTACCGCGGCGCGAGCGGCGGACTGGTCCACATCACCGGGGGACCGGATCTCACTCTCGACGAAGCCGAGGGCATCGCGAGCAACATCACCGACCGCCTGGAGGCCAACGCCAACGTGATCTGGGGCGCGCGTATCGAGGACGACTACAAGGGCAAGGTGCGGGTCATGGCGATCATGACCGGCGTCCAGTCCGCACAGGTCCTCGGTCCGACGACCCAAAAGCAGGCCAACAAGTCCCGCGCGGCGATCGAGGACGTCGACGTGAGCGAGGAGACCTTCGACGCGAGCGCGAACGTGGACACCGAGATCGGAAGCGGACAGCGCAACTTCGGCGAGACTGACGGTGGCCGCAGCGAAGTCGAGAAGAACAACGGACTCGACGTCATCCGGACAGACTGAGTCCAGCGATTTCTGCGTTTCTCTCAGCCCTCCAGAGCACTCAGTAACTGGCACTTCCGGCACCGACCGCCCGACGTCGGCGCGCCACAGGTGTCACACGCGTCGTACGCGCCGTCATCTTTTTCGACGCGTTCGGCCGCGTACCGCGCTAACTGCTCGTAGCCGGCCATGATCGAGTGACGCGTCCCTGGATGGGCTTCCTCCATCGTGTACAGCAGGTCCTGGATCTCGCCGCGGTAGGCCTCCTCGGCATGGGGACACTCGGTGATGTGTGCCGGAAGCTCGGCGAGGCGGGCATACAGCGCCACCTCCTTCTCCGGAACGTCGCGGAGCGGTTTGGCGCGCGGCACGTGCTGCTCGGTCAGTGAGCGCTCGGGGAGGGGCCCGAGACTGGCGTCGAAGTGCTTGGCCATCTGGTCGACGTCACCCTCGAAGAAGTTCATCAGCGCCGTCTCGGCCTCGTCGTCGAGATTGTGGCCAGTCAACAGAAGGTCGGCGTCGTACTCGTCGGCGTACCGCGAGAGGAGGTCGCGCCGGAACACGCCACAGTAGGCACAGGCAGCCATGTTCTCGGGGTCGTCCTCGACGACGTCGTCCATCCGGACGCCGAACTCCTCGCTGTAGCTGACAGTCTCGTGGCGGAGGGCGAGGGTGTCGGTGAGAGCCTCGGCGGCGTCGAGGCTCTCGTCGCGATACCCCTCGATTCCTTCGTGGATAGAAAGGGCGACGAGTTCGATCCGCGGGTCCTCGGCGAAGGTTTCGGCCAGGAGTTGGGTGAGGACGACGCTGTCTTTCCCGCCGGAAAGGCCGATCAGCCACGTCACCGGCTCCTCGGGCGTCGCGTCACGTGGGACGAGATCGTCCTCGCGGATCCGCCGGCGCATCCGTTTCTCGACCGAGCGGCGGAAATGCGTCTCACAGAGATGTGCCCCGGAGTAGGCCGCATGCATGACGGCGTCCTCGCCGCACCTGTCACACTCCATTCGCTCCGGGGTAGCGGAGGGGCACGGTTGACCGTTACGGCTCCGACAGCGCGCCGGCCCCGGACTCGATCGCGTCCAGAACGAGCGGGAGATACTCCTCACGCACCGTCGAGGAGAACAGTTCGTGTCCGCCGTCGTAGGGGACCCGGTTCTCCGCCAGCGCGCGTTCCTGTATCGCGGTCGGGCTGACGACCCGGTCGCCTGGAGAGAAGAAGACGACGCTATCCGATCGGAACGGCGGCAACGCCGCCTGGGCCCGTCTGATTTCCCGGAGGAACGTCGGCGCGACGGCGTCGGGACCGTCGGCCAGTTGGTCCCCAGAAGCGAGCGTGCCGATGGCCTCGGCGTCGATTCCCGTCGGGAAGAGCGGACGGGCGATCGGGAGACGGGCGAACAGCCTGGCGAGAAGGCCGTCCTGGTCCTCGTGGATCCCCCACCAGGGACTGAGGTAGACGCGGGTTTTCGGCCCGGAGAGGAACGCGCCGATGAGCCCACCTGTGCTATGGGTGAGGAGGCGATACGACGACAGCGTCGCGACGTATTCGGCGACCGGCTGGCGGTACTCGGCGTCGAAGTCGGTGATCGTCGTCGGGATCTCGATCGCGTGGACGCGGTAGTCCGCCTCGACGAGCCGATCGATCAGCCAGCGGACAGTCTCGTGTTCGGGTTTGTTCCCCCACCCGAGGACGAACACGAGGTCAGCTCCCGTCCCGGAAACCTCCGTGTGCATAGTTCACAATCGAGGACTGTCGGCAAAAAGCCTGCGCGGGGCAACCGTTTTCGCGCCGCGAACGGTACGCCCCGACGATGACTGAACTCGACCGTGACGCCGCGGTGGATCGTCTCGAAACCCTCCTGGAGACGATCGAAGACGAGACGATGCCGGTCCCGGTACGGGAGGTGTGGGTGTACGGCGACCTCGCGCTCGGCGTCGACCCGGTCGAGCGCCTCGACGTTTACCTCACGAAAGACCTGCTCTTCGGCCAGGCCGGCCCGGACGCGGCCGAGTTGAACGACCGCTTCGGCGTCGAGGGGATCGGTGAGACGGTCCGCACCGAGTGGGCGCGCGAACACCCCGACGCCGTGCGGGCGAACCCGAGCGGGCACGTCGCCCCCGAAAAATGTCTCGCAGCTCATCTCTTCGAGGAGCGCGAGCCGATCCACCTCGAAGTCTGTAACGCCTCCTTCGAGGACAACGTCACCCAGCGACTCGAGGGCGCACTCGCCCGGGAGTCCTACGAGCACATTCTCGATCCACGGGGCGTCTGTCTGTGGATCGACGGCGAACGGTCGGCCGACGCCTTCGAGAAACTCCAGGACGGTGAGTATGTCTTCCCGCCGCTTTCGGGCGCACTCGAAATGCTCGGAGCCGAACCGTCCGTCGCCACGGAGGCCGCCGACGCGGTCGAAACGTACCGGGAACGCCAGGACGGCGTCAGCGTCCGCGGCGACGTGGTCTGACGGGCTGGCGGTAGGCGTCTCCCACTCAGACCTGACCCACCGCCACGTAGAACGGGACGGTTTCGGTCCGTTCGTAGCTCCGGTCGGCCATCTGGGCGATCACGTCCCGTCCCATCTGCCGCCATCGCTGTCTGAGAGAGTCGTATTCCTCGGGCGAGAGTCCCCCGTCGAGCATCGTCTCCCGGTCGGTTGCGAGCCCGTCGCCGCTGGCTTTTCGGCGGGCGGACTCGACGTCGGCGTCGCCATACGGCGGCGAGATCGTCCGGGCGTGGTCGTATCTGGTTACCTCGATTGACTCCAAGCCGGCTTCCACAAGGATCGATTCCGCGTCCGACCCGAGCGTGACGTCGGTGTCGACGCCGGCGAGATAGTGCTCGCGGGCTTCGCCGGCGAGAGTCGGTTCGCTGTCGACGGTCGACTCGACCGTCACGCTCCCGTTGTCCGGTTCGATCACCGCGACGCGATTCCGAGAAACGCGGGCCAACTCCCGAACGGCCGCAGCCGGTTCGGGCAGATTGATAAGCAAAGCCTGGCAGACGACCAGGTCGAACGTGTCGTCGGGAAACGGGAGACGAAACGCGTCACCCACGACCGCCGGCCCCTCGACGTGCTCGAGGAGTTGCGGATCCGCGTCGACAGCGATGACGTCCCCCGCAGCTTCCGCCCGGAGTATTCGGGTAAGCGCCCCCGTTCCGCTGCCGACGTCGAGCACCCGCTCGCGGTTCGGCAGATCGAGCGGTGAAAGCGCCCCGCGCGAATCTTCCCACATACCGCGGCGAGTGTGAGAGAGGTACTCGGCGTCGAACCGGCGCATACCCGCAGTAGCCGACGAGCGGCCAAAAGCCGGTCGATCCGGGGCGCACCGACGCCGTTCTCAGGCGTCGCGGAGTTCGCGTGCGCGTTCGACGTTCCAGGCGAAGCCCCGGCCGTCCTCGGTCGGCGTCTCGAGGACGAACGGCAACTCCCGCAAGGCGTCGTGATTGACGACGGCCGCGATGCCAGCCTCGCCGATTTCACCCTCGCCGAGGTGGGCGTGCTCGTCCTTGTTGGTCCCGCAGGCGTGCTTGGAGTCGTTGAGGTGGATGCATTCGAGCGTGTCAAGACCCACCTTCTCGTCGAAGTCGGCGACGGTCTCCGCGACGGCGTCGGGCGTCGAAAGATCGTACCCGGCGGCGAAGAGGTGGGCGGTGTCGAGACAGACGCCGAGGTCCTTCTCGCTCGCTTCCAGTACCGTCGCGAGATGTTCGAAGTCGTCGCCGAGTTTCGTCCCGCTGCCGGCATCCGACTCGACGAGGACGGTCACGTCCTCCGGGACGTCGAGTTCGTCGAGTGCACTCGCGGCGTTCGCGAGTCCCTGCTCGACGCCCGCGCCCGTGTGGGCCCCGAGGTGCACGTTGACGTACTCGATATCGAGTGTCGCCGCGGCGTCGACCTCGTCCTGGAGACTCGCGATCGACTTCTCACGGAGGTCGTCCTTGGGGGTACAGAGGTTGACCAGATACGACGCGTGGATCACCCAGGGTCCGACGTCGGCCTCGATCGATCGATCCCGAAACGCCTCGGCCTCGCTCTCCTCGATCGACGGTTCCTGCCAGACCTGCGGTGAGTGTGAGAAGATCTGTCCGCAGGTGCCGTCGTACTCGAGCTGTTCCTCGACGGCGTTGGAGAGGCCGCCGGCGATGGAGGTGTGAGCCCCGATTTGCATGTCTCGACCCTCGGCCTTGCCGGCCATAGGGGCTTCGACAGTGACAGTCCGGCGGTGGTCGCGCCAACCGAACTTCGTATAGCGATATCTGATTTATATCTGGGTAAACGGGACGACACGTCGGGCTTTTGCCGGTCAAACCCCTACCGGCAGATGATGGTCTCGAACGTCGCCCCGGTGATGGCCGAACTCGAGCCGGAGGACTTTCATCTCCTGTCGGGGATCGAGCAGGGAATGCGGTTCTCGGAGTGGGTCGCCCGCGAGAAGATTCCGGAATTCTCCCGGTTGACTGTCGAGGACGTCGATTACAGACTCGACCGATGTGAGGACCGGGGGCTGATCGAGCGGAAGACGATCCAGTACCAGGGGTTCTCGCTGACGTTCGAGGGCTACGACGCACTGGCACTGCACACCTTCGCCGAACGCGACTCGATCGAAGGCGTCGGTTCGAGCCTGGGTGTCGGCAAGGAAAGTGACGTCTACGAGGTCCAGTCCTACAAGCCCCTGGCGCTGAAGTACCACCGCGAGGGCTATACGAACTTCCGGGAGGTGATGCGCGAACGCGAGTACACCGCCGATCGCGAGCACGTCTCCTGGCTGTACACCGCCCGGAAGGCCGCCGAGCGCGAGTATACCGCGCTCGAAGACCTCTACCCAGGGGTGAGCGTGCCGAGACCGGTCGATCACAACCGTCACGCCATCGTGATGGAGCGTATGGACGGTGTTGAACTGTCACGGACGAAACTCGAAGACGAACAGGTCCGCCCGGTCGTTGATCTGGTCCTCGAAGAAGTCCAGAACGCCTACGAGGCGGGGTACGTCCATGCCGACATGAGCGAGTACAACGTCTTCGTTGGAGAGAGCGGCGTCACCGTCTTCGATTGGCCCCAAGCTGTCCCGACCGAACACGAAAACGCCCGCGAGTTGCTCGAACGCGACGTCGAGAACGTTCTCGGGTATTTCAGGCGGAAATATCCACACGCTATCCCAGACGTGGACGACGCAGCAGTCGCCGCTGCCATCGCTGAGGGGCGCTTCGACTCGATCGATTCGGACACCGTCTGAGAGAAGATTCCCAGTATTTCGGCGGTAGTGGTCGTCTCCAGCGGGTGAATCGCCGGTTCGTCCTCCGCACATAAACTGCTTATCGCTATATAGAATATCGGGAGCGCGGTGTCGACCACAGGTTCGGAAGGTGGTGACCTACAAACCACTAGGAAAATGATACTTTCTGGGAGCGAATGACGTATGTACTCTTCTAACCACTCAAATGGAGGCACTATAGATACCTATACCAGGTGAAGAGCGGTTGAATGGAAGACAGAAACGACTCACCAGCAACCGTTATGCGGTTTCATATCTTTCCACATTTTCAACCAAGCTATTGAACCAACCGCTGATCTACTATCGCCTTTAATTAGAGCACAAAATTTGCAGTGAGGTGCATTTATATCACGGTCTGCCGAAACTGGTTTGACGATCGCGACCGGAATATTTTTTCACGCGGTCATGTACCGTTCTCTTAACAACCAACTCGCTCTCTTTCCATATGACTTCAAAATCACGTTCAAATGGAGGTCGGGCAGGAACTATCTATGGTGACGAAGCGTTCATTCGGGCGTTGCATACTGCAGAGAATGAACCATCGACGAAGAAGGTAGCCGATGCGGTAGGCTGTTCATACTCAACAGCAAGGCGTCGCCTCTCAAAATTACAGGAGTCGAACTCAGTACAAGCACAAAATGGGACGTATCCTATTACATGGACCCCAGATGAGTACATACCGGCGGTAGAAACCTCCGATCTGGAGCCCAGTTGGCGATCAGCCCCGAAACGGTGGGGACACTCACTACACACAATCTCACCATATGTGGGTGGATTTCCACCAGCTCTCGCAAGGTATTTTGTTCGAAGATTTTCGGAGCCCGGTGATGTCATATTTGATCCGTTTGCTGGCGGGGGAACGACTCCGTTGGAAGCTATTCTCGAGGATCGTGTTGCCTGGGCTAGTGATGCCTTCGAATACGCTACAACTCTCACAAAGGCAAAATGCAATCCCCTTGCGGAGGGAGAGTTCGAAAGTTATCTTGCTGAGAAGCTAGCTGAAGCTGAGAAAATTGATAATACTGATTTTCGACTCATTGACGATGATGAATGGTTGGGTAAATCCGAACTTCTCGTCTTCTTCTCGGAGTACACGCTGGACCAGTTGGTGAGACTTCGCCACGTCCTTGAAGGGGAGAAATCTCAGAAGGCGACATATTTAAAGGCGATAGTGTGTGGCGTTCTGCACGGACCCTCGGAGATGTTTCTATCCCTATCCACTAGAGATACATTCTCTGGGTCAGTTGATTACGTTCGCGAGTATGCAGAGAAGAATGACCTTGAGCGACCGGAGAAAGACGTTGAAGAGGCAGTGACGCGGAAACAAGAATTGGTCGTGGATGATCTTGATCAGACACTGACTGCGTTTACTTCACGTGTCCGTCAATGTGATGCGAAAGATACTGGATTCCCAGATGATAGTGTTGATCTGATATTGACCTCCCCGCCGTACATGCGAGTTCTGGATTATTCATGGAACAATTGGCTTCGACTGTGGTGGTTGGGTGTTAACCGCGAAAAGGAACGAAAAGACCTCACTCTCACGTCTGACGAAAGCAGCTATCGGAAGTTCGTTCGTGGTACGCTCAAAGAGATGGAACGTGTTCTGACAGACAATGGATATGCAATCATTGTAGTTGGGGACGTGAAGAAGAATTTATCCAATCGGATCGAATATATTAATACTGCCTATCTATTTGCTGAAGAAGCGCTCAAACACACTGAGTTGATCCCACGTCAGATTATCGTTGACGACTACGATCTCAACCATCGGAACTATGCAAGAGCGAACCAGCTTAAGTACGACTATAGCCGTGATGAGAGAGAAGATAAAGCGATGAGTAAGGTCGACCGGTGTTTGGTCTTATCTCCACACAAAGAGGATCTACCAGGAGTTGACGTTTCAGTCCCTTGGACCGAAAGTTAATCTAGTCACTATCCCAGATTTGAATCAACAGTGATGAGATATCGATTGTCAGTTTGTAGCGGTTGGCTTTCATATGGCGGCTTCATCAACCTGAAAGCCCAAATTTCAACCCTTCTTCGTGATAACAAGTTTTCATCCATAATGAAGAGGAGATGATTTATGGACTGGTAGTTCGTTGGGAGACCCATGTCAAGCCCTGAGGACCTTTCCTCACTCATTGAGGATTACGAACTCGATCAGCAATATTTTGGACACTTAGACAACGACCGTGAGGCAGTAACGGAACTGTGGCCCCCACAAATTGAAGCGCTAGATAATGGGCTCCTTGAAAGTGGTAACTTTCTGGTCGTATCTCCGCCTGGAACTGGAAAGACTCTCTTAGGAGAAATGCGGGCAGTTCATACATGGTTTGAGCGTGGACGGTCAAGTGTCTATCTGGTTCCTTATCGGGCTCTTGCAAATGAGAAAGCAGCTGAATTCGACCGCACCCTGGGAGAAGACTTTGGTCTCAATATTCAGTTAGTACGCGGCCATAACGGTCCGGATGTTAGCGATTTGATGGATTCTCAGATCGTGGTGATGACATATGAAAGGTTTGACCACTACATGCGGAATGATCCTGGGTATATTGATGAACTTGGGGGTGTCATTATCGACGAGTTTCACAAAATTGCCGACCCAAATAGAGGACCAAACCTCGAAGTCGTCATCACAAAGCTCCTTGATCAGTACACTCATATCGATATTACCGGACTAAGCGCAACAATTCCGAACGTCGAAGAGGTTGCTGACTGGTTATCCGCATCCTATGCTGATCGTCGTGACTGGCGGCACAATGAGCTACATGAAGGAATGTTCATCTGTGATCAGGATGAGATCATTTTCTACAATGACGGAGACCAGATTGAGCCAGAGCCGGTTGAGCGTCGACGTGGATTGGACCACAAACAGAATACAGTCATCGATTTTCTTGAAAGAGCGTCGCAAGTAGACGGGTCGCCGGAACAAGCGTTAGTATTTGCTCCAAAACGGAGCATGGCAGAGGGTTTTGCACACAATTTGAGGGGATACATTGAGGAGAATCGTCGATCTACGTCAATTAGACTGTCCACGGATGAACAAATTCGGCTAGCTGACCAGCTTAATGACGTTCCAGGGAGTGAATATGACTCTCTGGCAAAGCTGGCGAAGCGTAGCATTGCGTACCATCATGCAGGGGTTTCGTCGGGCCAGAAAGAATTAATCGAAGAAGCATTCCGAGATGGAGACATTCAAGTTCTGGTAGCTACCAGCACTTTAGCAGCTGGAATTAATCTCCCTATAAAGCGTGTATTCATTCTTGAACCACGGTACGGTGGTCAAAAGGGACGTCGATTCGAAACATTCGAATATAAAAATCTCGCAGGCCGGGCAGGTCGACCCAGTCATACAAATGAGCCTGGTGAGACGGTCCTCTTTGCAAATACAAAGGTACAGGCACGGCCGCGCATATCTGAGTATATTCAGGGTGAAGTTGATCCACTTGATTCCGTTTTAGACATCAGGTCTGAGCACGGATTGTTCTTACATCTCATCTCTGAATATGGGTCAGTCGAATCTCTGTTAGAGTTCTTGGACCAGGCCCTCATCGCGCATGGGGCGAATAGCTCTGCAAGCCAAATTGGGGATGATTTTGGGGAAGTTTTTGATACCCTTCGTCAGTGGGGAATGATTGATACTGGAACGGGCGACGGTATCTCTCTAACGCCTCTGGGGGAAGCGACGGCCAACCAACTTATTTCGCCCGCGTCTGTGAATTTACTACATAAGTATGTGCAGGGCGCATCCGAAGTCGATGTCATTGACCTTCTGACGGTCGTTGTAGCCAGTCCAGAATTTGACGAAGGGAACCGACTATGGCTTGATAATACTGGTTACTTCCCGGATCGAAATGAGCGCCGTGATAATTTGGACCTCGGTCGGCTAGGAAATGAAGAGATGGATAATGCGATTGCGACAGCCGAAGCGCTTGGCGAATGGATTGATGGAACAGACTTGGCTTCTATCTATACTGAAGCGGGCATCGATACGGATTACTGGGGGCCAGCAGATCTAATTGACCGAGTCGTGCCCGAAGCCGCTCGTATTCTTGAATCTTGCGCAGATATACTCAAGGAAGCTGAGCCAGAGCTGGCAGAAGAACATAGTACCACCCTGGAACGGATTGCTGGCCGTGTTCGGCATGGTGTTCCGGACGAACAGCTAGAGCTCGTTCTATCAAGTACGGTTGCTAGCCGGAAAGAGGCGGAGGATGTAGCAACACGACTCGACATCACATCACCTGAAGACGTGTTGGAAATGGAGTTAGAGGAGCTAAGCGATAAAGTTGGGAATCCGAGGGCACGCTCTATGTATCGAAATGCAGCGTACCATTGCCATGAGGGAGAACGGCGTGAGCGAGAATTACTCCGTGTTGACGTTCATGAAGCAGGAAATAGTCTTTCGGAGCTCAATTCTCTGTTAGAAGTTGATCAAAAAGATTTCGAGCAGAGTTGCTTAAACCTCCTTGAACGAGTCGATCAGTTTCAAGTTGAGGATGTGGATGATGAATCAGGACATACAACTGACCCAGAGTTCTATATTCGCTTAGAGAACGAAGATGGGTTCTATCGCTTTGATTCGGATGAGCAGCCAGTTCTTATCGGAGTTGAATGTAAAACTACAGAAGATCTCGACGGAGAAATTCGTGTTGAAGACGCGATGTCTGTTGTCCGGAAAGCGAATGATGCGGACATCCAGATCACAGTTGGGAATCCAGCATTCGGTGACGATGCCAAGGCTGCGGCGAAGGACAATGAAGTCCTTCTCTTGCCGGCCACGGCGTTCGCGACGCTTGTAACGACGATCCGTTCAAACCAGTACGATCTTGAATCGATCGTCAAAGTACTTCGAAGCGAGGGCGTACTAACTCGGTCTGAGGTACAGTCTACGTTGAATCAGTAGGTTAGATCTTCTGCGTCGAACAGTTCTTGGTTAGCTAATTCGGTGAGAACTTTCTGACCGACGCCTTCTGGAATTGTTGCGTAGTCATGAGCCATGTGGATTGGGATGACACTGTCTTGGTAGAGGGCAAGTGCTGTATCTTCGAGCGTGGAGAGGATCCGGGGAAGTTCAGGATAGTCGTTGGACTTGTGTAGGAGTGTCCCGTCATTGTCAAATCGGCGTGGGACGGTAAGTGGGAATACGTAATCGTTTTTCGTCGTGTAGATGAAGTTCTTCCCATAGTATGTTTTTGGCTGTTCACCAAACAATTCGTCTTCCTCACGCTGAATGACGACATTGTCATAGATGAACTCGGAGGACATTGGCACAATTCGTGTCGACGGGAGTTGGTCCCGGATTTCGTTCGCAAAGATTCCGAAGTCACCCTCTTTGTGGAGACCGATAATCATCGGGAACGATCCTTCGCTATCGCGGAGATCGTCAAACCAGGTTTGCATTCCTGAGGCGATCCAGGCAGCAGTGTCGAACTGAGCTAGTGGTCCGTCTTTCATAATCGCTGTTTCCTCAGCTTTGTCGTCACCTCCATCGAGAACTACTTCAAGGACGATTGTGGTACATAATTGTTCGATGATTTGCATCAGCAAGTTGATCGCAGTAAGATTGCTTTGATTGGTGCCTAGTCGCTCGTGTACCCGGAGACGGTCGGTTGGGTAGATCGTTGCACCACAGAAGTCGCATTCACCGATCTCATCCGTTGCACAGTACTGATCTTCCCTGTGGTCGCAAACAGGACATTTCGGATGCTTGATCCCCTGATCAGTGAGATGGCCATGGAGGTCTAAGAGATGTTTGAACGCCTCAAAAAGCGTTCGCCCAAGAATCTCTTTTTCTTGGAGGTTTTCAAATGTGAACTTCCTCCACGCCTCTTTAAACGGCAGGTCCTCAACGACTACGTTCCTGCTGGGCATTACCATCCGAACGTGGTGGCTTTCGACTGACCGAGCCGCGATCGCGTCATTTACGAACTGGCGCTTCCGTTGTTTGCGAAGCAAGTCAGTCTCAACCTCTACGACCGCAACTTCGATGAAGCCGACGCTCGCATTGTACTGGCTCGGACCGACGGGAACCTCGGCACGCGATCCATCGACTGCTATAACGTTATCCGCAGGATCAAACTTCTCCGTGGGATCCGACGTCCCAAATGGATCAGTCAGAGGAAGTGACTCAAGACTATCCAAAGGTGGACGATTGACGATATTTACGCTCTGTAACCGGCGTCGAATATTGTCGTCAGTGACGAACCGGCTCGCATTGAGTTGATTCTGTGCCTCGTCTTCGTACGGCATCCTATGATCCCTCCTTAACGCTCTCCACCCAATCTTCGTCGAATTCCTTGATTTTGACCGGGATAGTATACTCGTTGGAAAGAAATCGAATTCGTGAGAAACCGCGCTCCATCACATTCAGAATAGAGTCCTCATACATTTCGAAATCATAGTAGTCAGTGAGAGCGCTGATCTCTTTGGTATTATTGAGGTGTGTGACGACCCAATTGGCGGTGTTCGCGAGAACCCGCGGCTCAACGGTTGTTACCTCTTGAGTAGCATATACGAGTCCGAGATTATATTTTGCCCCCTCCTTAGCAAGCCGTACATATGGATCAAATTTCTCAGAGTCATCAGAGTCTGTCTTATCGAAGTATCGGTGTGCTTCTTCAAGATAGATTTGGATATCTGGAGGCTGCTCATCCTTGACGAAGAGATCTTCTGATTTTCCGAGAATGGATTTAATAAACCGCTCAGCCTGTTCCGCGTTGATTTTCTCATTGCCATCAGACATATCAATGATAACTGTTTTCCCCTCCTTGAGGCGATCATAGATGCGCGTCTCTGTGTCACCCTCTCCCTGGGGGTCGTGGCGTTTTCGAAGACCAGTGAGGATATCGGCACCCGCTGCCGTATCGTATTCTGGGACAAGTACTTTTAGGATATAATCTAAGTCAGAATCAATCCAGCTGGAGATTGTATCGTTAGTCAGATTGAGTTGGGCTAGTTCTTTCCAGAACTCAGTCGCACCATCTGTATCATAGAACCATAAATTCGCATCACTATGGTATACTTTTCCGACTTGCCTGCCGTTATAATAGAGGTCCAGTTCACCATCATCACTGCTTCTAGTTCCTTTGGTTTCCCAGTTAGTTGCGATCTCTAGGAAATCCTCACGTTTTTCTTCCCCCAACGGAACGGTCATTTTGTACTCCTCCGGGGGCTGCAACCCGGCTTCTAAAAGTAGAGCGTGGAATGCCGCAAGTCGGCGACGGTCTTCTCGCTCTTCTCGGTAGGCAGCATCACTGTCGCCATCCTCATCAACAAATCGGCTGTAGTCAGTCTGTGACGGGGCACGGATTGCGGCATCAAGGAAGTTCTCCAAGTAGGTGGAAACATCCCCATATTGGCGACGTTCAATTAGTTCCCGAGCTTGCTTCAGAGCTGTTCCTAGATTTACGGGCTTAAAGAGATTACTCCTAAGACTGATTTCCGCCTCATCATCGTTTCCAACCCGGATAATATCATCATCAACCTCTGCAAGCGCATAATCATCCTGGTCGTTCGGATTTCCGTATTCTCCAGAAGGATCGAAGATAAGTTGGCCAACGGACTCATCTGAAAGATGGACTGACGTAGCCAAAATCTTCATGCTGTTCGACTTTCCAGTCCGCGTCATGCCGAAGACGGCGGTTTTGTTCCCGATGAGATCTTTGGCATTAATTGCAACAGAGACATCCTCTGCGGAGTCTTGGCGAAGCTCACTTGCAGAGTATTTCACATCTCCGATATCAATTTTTGGCGGAGAGTCCTCCCGAACATGGGGGCGCATGTAGTTAGCAATCCACTCCAAAGCGTCCCCAGTGGGCTTGTAGACAAAATATTCCCCGGAGGGAAAGACAGTATGAACGTCACCACCGAATTCGATATCGTCACCGTCCTCATAGAAGGTCCCGATGAGCTTTGCTTCGATTGCAGTTTTTTGGATTTTTTCGCGCGTAATAGCGTCAATATCGAATGAATCGCGTCGTTCTTCGAGTTCGTCAGTAACCTTTTCCTCGATATTCTGGTATCGAGCGCCGACAAGCTCTGATTGAGAGGGGAGCTCAGCCGGCCCTTGTACTTGGAGCAGAAGCGCGTGGGATTTTAGATTCCCTGATTCAGAATTTCCTAACTCAGTCGAGATATTGCCGGGCTCCATTTTCGCGATGAGAAATGCATGCCGCTGTAGACCCCCACAGTGGACTTTTTTGATATAGTCCGTAGTGTGGACTTTGCAAGATTCGTAATCCATGTCGAAAACCCCGCCTACGAACTCGGAGTTTTCGATAAGGTCAGGAATTTGCATGTTATGTTTGATGACAGAGTGACTGATTATAACTCTTCATGCCTGCTTTACGACGGCGCAGGAACTTAGAGATGGTTATCCAATGCGATTGGATATTAGAACTACTAATAGAATGCATCATCGAATCTTCCCAATCATCAAAATGTTGTAGCTTGAACATCCCGCCCTCAGAGTTCAGTCGATGTAATCTCCGACTTGAACAGTCCCCGAGTGGTACGATACGAAACGCGTGCTTGCCTAAAAGTCTGCCATGAGTCCACGAGACCAAATGATTCTGCTTGAGCGTAGTAATGTTCGCCCAATGAAGTCAGCTCGTATACGATCTTATTCTGCTCACCAGCTGGTTCCGAAAATCGATCATTACCCGATTCCCGCGTCCAGAGGCCAAATTTTCTTCCCTCATCTAGAGCACGGTCTAGATCCTCATCGGGCATATCGAGCTTTAGATCTAAATCTTTGTATCGACGACTATGCTCACCCAGCAATAGTAACGCTCCGAGTACTTGATCCCACGTTATCTCATCGGTAGAGGCGTTATTTTTCACTTCTGGATCCTGCTGATTTGGGCCTGACATGGAATTCGCCACCTATCATGTAGTTGTGATTCACTGATATAGATTGCGTTCATACGCATTTAGAGTGTATACAGTAGCTAATCAGGTACTGATGTTTCACGAATACTTTCTCACTCATCGATCTCTTCTAAGCCGTATGGTGTTAACTATCTATACCATCCCGGCCTCTCGGATAAAGCAATATACTATCTTAACACGTAATTCTAATTATGCAACTAGATTCAGTCTGACTGAGGTAGAAAAATATCTTTTCAAGGTATAAAACGCCAATTTCTGCCGAACAGACGAATTATTACTATTCTTATATACCAACAGTATTAACTATAGATGGATGGTATTCAAGACTATCCAGGATAGGTGCCAATAGAGGAACCGCGGGTCCACTAGGTTCCTTTCACCCCCAGCGACATAGGGTTTGCCCATAGCAGCAGCTGTACCTAAAATCGCTGGAAACGGTTCGAGAGCGAGTGACCAGCCCAAACATCGACTGGGCTACGAAAAATATAAAAAATAGACCAAGTGGCAACGCTGGCGCATGGATCAGAATACCACTAAAACGGATGATGAGATTGGTTTGGAGGTGAAACCTTCACAACTGATCTCACAAGCCGAGGCGTTGTTTGATCAGTACAGTGTTGCTTCAAGGGTCATTCGTGATCTAAATTTCCCAACTGAAGAGCTACCCGATAATTATCGTGATGAAGGCAAATATGACAGCACATATGATTTCGACTCTATGCTACGAGTGTCACTGTACCGGAGGATTGGCGGATTCAGTCAAGAGAAGGTGGTGAATCGCATCGAAAAATACGCCTATTTAAAACGGCGATTTAAATTGGACCGTGTCCCACGGCAGCAGACCATCTCACACACAGAGAGACGACGCTTCTCTTTGGCTCTTCGGGAGTTTCTGGACGAAGTTGCGGAAGGGATCAAAAGTGTTGCCAGAGACAAGGGAGTCAGCTCCAAGGAAATAGCTTCTCCTGATAGAAATAATCCGGACCCTCAAGAAGTCGCCGCATCCAATCAACCAGTATATAAATATGTTGATCAGCACGCTCCGAACTTGATTTCGAGAATGTTGAACGATGTCGCACCAGCTTTTGATACGAACCGCGCAGACAACGCGGTGTATGATGATACTCGCATCTGGGAACAACAATTACTGATGAGTCTAACGGTGCGATCAGGGACACCCTCGGCTTATCGTATTTTTAATAAGTTTTGCGACGAGCGCCCTCATAACGATACACATGTCCGGGCAGTGAAGATGCTTGGAACGCCAGAAAACCCAGACCATACGGCCAATATTCCCACCTCCCCTGATGATCAAAAGCGAGCAGAACCGGAATGGCGTAAAATTGCTGATGCGGTTGGCGAACAATTCAATGAGGCAGTCAGTCAAATGTTAAACTCTGTTCGTATATCTAATAATTTCACTGAGCCGGGTGTTGTCGCAATTGATGTGACTGGAATACCGTATCACGTCACGCCATGGAAGGGACAGAATGAGATCACATCAGACGATGAGTCCATCGTGATTGACGAAAACACTGGCCGGTCGAAAGTGCCCAAGGACGACTATCCAGAGATGGTGAATGGTACTGTGGAAGATCAGGTCTATGAATACCAGTATGCAACTCTGACAATCGTTGGTCGGAACATCCCTATAGTACTGGCGGTAGAACCGATTAGACATAGGTCGGACTGGGAATCTGATGACGGAGAATCAGTCTCATGGGCAGAGGTGGTTGACCGACTAATGGAGAAGGCCACAGAGCTCGTCGATATACATCTAGTGATGGCTGACAAAGCCTTTGACCAGCATGGGGTTTACCATGTTCTTGACCAGCGTCACGACGTTAACTACGTTATCCCGAAGAAGCAAGATTCAAAATATCTCCGAGATCAGGCTGAGGAGGTACATGAAGATCCCGTGGTTTCGGCACGGGTTGAGAAGGACGCCCCTTTACACTTCAATGACAATACTCCGTATGTCAATGTAAATACTGATCCCGATGTCGGTGAAAACAATTACAGCCACGATGTGACATTCATGCACGTGCCAGCGTGTCGCGACGATTGGATCGTTAGAAACGCTGACGACACGGGATATGCACTGTTCGTCACGAACCGAGACGATATATCTCCGCTTGATGCTGAGGGGCTAACTAATCGGTACTCTGATCGGTGGGATATTGAAAACGAATATCGAATGATCCATCCATTGATCCCGTCGATCGCGTCGAAGGATTATCGAATGCGGTTTTTCTCGTTCGTCTTCAGCACGTTGCTCTACAACCTGTGGCGGATCGTTGATCACTCTTTGAAAGAGATTGCGAGCGAAGCGTACGATGACTACGGTCGTGGACCTCATGAAAATCGTCTCGATACGATACTGGCGCTATCAGACTTCCTTGCGTCGTCGATAATAATGATGTTCGTGGATGGATTGGATCCACCCGATGTGACGCTCTGATTTCGGCGCTCGCTCTTTTTCGGTAGTTCCGGCTGTATCCTTTTGACCCGATTTTTCGCCGTTTTTACCACATCTGTTATGATTATGCCTCCTGTTTAGCCCCCGTATCAATTTTCTTATAATGAGTTTCGAGTTCGCGCGGCAAATTACCCCGGTTCACCCCCGGTTTCGTTTGTAGCACCCCCTATCCTCCGAACCTGTGGTGTCGACAGTTACAGCGGACAGCACGTACAAACCGGGATACAGATGGTTGCGTTCGAATCCGTGCCGAAGAAGACGTGGTTGATATACAATTGAATGGAACGAGTGAGCGTCCGGCCGCAGACACGGCGTCCGATTGCCCCCGCTTCCGGGAGTTCGAATTCCTTAAGAGGGTGAACACAGTAGTACTGACAACTCGCTGGTCGGCGGGCAGCCAGCGGGCACCTGTCCACGCAGGTCGGAATGTGGCCGGCCGAGCCGGCTGAACCACTCAACGCCCGCGGTGAAAGACATGGCACGAAGCTTCTACTCACACATCCGAGACGCCTGGAAGAACCCCGACGAAGGGGACGTCGCCGAGCTCCAGTGGCAGCGCATGCAGCGCTGGCGCGAGCAAGGTGCGATCGAACGCGTCGAACGACCGACGCGACTCGACCGCGCTCGATCGCTCGGCTACAAGGCAAAGCAGGGCATCGTCGTCGCTCGCGTGAGCGTCCGCAAGGGCAGTGCTCGCAAGGAACGACACAAGGCCGGACGACGCTCGAAACGCCAGGGCGTCACCCGGATCACGCGCCGGAAGAACCTCCAGCGCGTGGCCGAGGAGCGCGCGTCCCGGAAGTACCGCAACCTGCGCGTACTCAATTCCTACTGGGTCGGCGAAGACGGGAGCCAGAAATGGTTCGAGACGATCCTGGTCGATCCGAACCACCCCGCGATCGAGAACGACGACGATCTCAACTGGATCTGTGGCGACGATCACGAGAACCGCGCGATGCGTGGCCTGACCAGCGCCGGACAGCGCAACCGTGGCCTCAACGGTCGCGGCAAAGGCACCGAACACACTCGCCCGAGCAATAGCGGCGACAGCGGACGGGCGAAGTAACTGACGCTGACGCTTTTTCCCGATCGGTTCGCGAAAGCGACAGCAGTGGCTTCCACAGGCCAGTTCACGGAGCGGGGTGTCTGCCATCACGACAGTACCCACTCACGGTTCGACGGAGCGCAAGAAATCGAACCCGGGCAGCGCACCGACAGGAGATGAAGAAACCGAATCGATTATCGAGCGGCGGCTGCGACGCGTTCTTTCTCCTCTTTCTGGTTGACGGCGTAGGTCTGGACGTCGTTGTTGGCGGCCCCGATCAGCTGCTGGGCCAGGGCCTCCTCGGCGTCGGTCGGCGTCTTGAACGCGGCGTTGTAAGTCCCTTCGGCGAGGAACTTCAGCGCCTGATCGACGCGTCGCTGCGGGGAGATGTCGACTGCTTTGGGGACGCTGATGCCACCGTACTTGAGTCGGACGGTCTCCTCGCGGGGGGCGCTGTTCTCGATCGCCCGGACGAGAATCTGGACGGGGTTCTCGTCGGTGCGATCGTGGACGATCTCGAAGGCTTCACGGACGATACGGGTCGTCTGCTGTTTCTTGCCCGTGTTCTCCTCAGTTTGCATGAGGCGGTTGATGAGTCGCTCGACGATGGAGATCTCGGACTTCTGGAACTGCTTTTTGGCGTGACGCCCCATCGTGTGGGCGATCGGCGTGATCGTGATGTACCGTTCGGTCGAGGGATCGCGGAACTCGATGTCGTCGGTCGCCCAGCGCCCGAACAGTTGTGCGCCGGTCGTCTCCGTCTCGGCCTCGGCGTCAGCCTCGGAATCCGTCTCGGCACTCATGGTTATCGCACCGGTTTCTCGGCGTTCCCGCGAACGAGTTCGATCATCGAGACGCCGTTGACTTTCTCGACTTTGTAGTTGACGCCCGAAAGGTCACCCATCGCACGACCCTTCGCGCCACCGATCCCCGCGATCGTGACCTCGTCGTGCTCGTCGATAAAGGAGATCGCGCCGTCGCCAGGACAGAACGCAGTCACCTGTTTGCCGTTCTTGATGAGCTGCACCCGGACACACTTCCGGATCGCCGAGTTGGGCTGTTTGGCCTCGATCCCGACCTTTTCCAGAACAATGCCGCGGCCCTGCGGTGCACCTTCGAGGGGGTCTGACTTCGCGCCCAGTCCGCGCTCGCGGCGGGCGTACTTCGAGTCGGACCACCGATGTTGCTGGCGGTCCTTCTTGAGCTTGCGTGCGGCGTACTTGCCGTTTGCCATAGTGACCGGGAATACCCCGTGAAGCTACTTAAGCGTCTTCTTTTTCCGATACCGTCGACCGAACGATCGCGACGGATGAGAACAGACCACACAATTCGATGAACAACGTTTGTCGAAAAAATTTCTATATAGGTACTGTTGAATTTTTCGTTTGATACTCCCAGGGCAACACTTAGGCACACCCTCGGGAAACGACGAAAGCAGTGACGGATAATGAGCAAGTCGTCAGGAATTAGTAGCATGATAGAGCGGTTACTGCCGGATCAAATCAGGAAGCGATACGTCCGGAAGTTTCTTCTCGTCGTCGTCGTGGTGACGGCACTCGTGTTGGTCGTCGGGGTCCTCGCACAGTCCTCGGTCGGGGCTCAGTTGACCGATATGCGGACCCAACAGTTAGAGACGTCGACACAACAGACCGCCGACTCGATGCAACAGTGGGACGAGCGACAGGCCGACACCGCGGAGATGATCGCCAACCACTACATGACCGCACAGTTCAACGCCGACGGGATCGAGAACACCATCGGCCGAGAAGCCATGAGCCGTGAGCTGGTGACGGCGATCCATTACGTCGACATCGAAAACGATACCATCATCAGATCGACGCTGCCGGATCTCCAGGGCGAACGCCTCGCGGTCCAGAACCTGTCGTGGGAGAAAGGGGGGATCGCTCCGGCGAACGTCGACGGTGACCAGGGCACTCGAACGTTCTATCGGGTCGACGGCGAGACACGACTCGCGTACGCGAGTCGGACGTCGGACATCGTCAACGGGATGATCGTCGTCTACGACGTCCACGACCGTGCGAGCACGCTCAAGGCGTCGATCGAGAACGGGTCCACGACCGTCGTCCACGAGGACGGAACGATCCTGTTCGACAAAAACAGGAACGTGACACTCACGCCGTACGGCGACGGCAACGAGACACCGGAGATGATTCGAGAAGCCGGAAACGGGAGCGTCGGCGTGACACAGCAGGGAGATCAGCTGGTGGGGTACGCGCCGGTCAACGGGACGAACTGGGTCGTCCTCGAACACGCGCCGACGTCGACAGCCTTCGCACTGCGGGACTCGATCACCACCCAGCTGATCATCGTGATCGGTTCGACGCTGCTCGGACTGGTCGCGCTCACCCTGTTCGTCCGTCAGGACATCATCCCGTCGATCAGGTCCGTCAGCGAGGGTGCGAACGAGATCGCGGCCGGGAACCTCGACGTCGAGATCACAGACGACGGGCGGATCGACGAGATCGGTCAGGTCCGGGACGCGTTCAGGGAGACGCGTTCGTACCTCGGTACCGTCGCGGAGAAGTCCGAGGCCCTGGCACGCGGGGACTTCGAGGACCCGGTGCTCGACGAGGAAGTCCCGGGTGATCTCGGCGAATCTCTCGACACGATGCGGGCGGACCTCCAGGAGTCGATCGAGGAGATCGAAGCTGCGAGGAAACAGGCACAGGTGTCCGAAGCAGAGGCCAAAGAGATGGCCGAGTCCCTCCAGGCACAGGCCACCGAGTTCAGCGCCATCATGGCCGAGGCGGCCGACGGCGATCTGACCCAGCGACTCGACGAGGAGGCGGAAAACGAGGCGATGGCCGACATCGCGATCGCGGCCAACGAGATGCTCGACGAACTCGAGGACGCGCTTTCCCAGGTTCGAACCTTCGCCACGGAGGTCGACGACTCCGCCGGTGAGATCGCCACGAGCGCACGCGAGGTCAAGCGGGTGAGCGAGGACGTGAGTGCCTCGGTCCAGGAGATCGCAAGCGGTTCGGACCGCCAGAACGAGAACGTCCAGGCCGCCTCCGACGAGTTGACCGACCTCTCGGCGACCATCGAGGAGGTGGCCTCTTCGGCCGACGAGGTCGCTGGGAAGTCCCAGCAGGCCGCGGAACTCGGCGAGACCGGGCGCGAGTACGGTTCGGACGCGATCAGGGAGATGAACGCGGTCGAGAGCCAGGCCGAGGCCACCATCGAGGAGGTCGAGAGCCTCGAGTCGGCGATGACCGAGATCGAGGAGATCGTCGAACTCATCGACGAGATCGCCGACCAGACCAACATGCTCGCGCTGAACGCCTCGATCGAGGCCGCCCGCGCGGGCGAAGCAGGTGAAGGGTTCGCCGTCGTCGCCGACGAGATCAAGAGCCTCGCCGCCGAGACCAGCGACGCGACGGGGGACATCGAACGGCGCATCGAGGATGTCCAGTCGGCGACCGACCACGTCGCCGACGACATGCACGACATGGGCGAGAGCGTCACCGACGGCATCGAAACGGTCGAGGACACCGTCCAGCTCCTGGAGGAACTCGTCGAACAGGTCGAGGAGGCCAACACCGGCATCCAGTCGATCAACGACGCGACCGACGACCAGGCAGCCTCGACCGAGGAAGTCGTCGCGATGATGGACGAGGTCGGCTCGATCAGCGAGGAGACCGCGAGCCAGGCCGAGAACGTCTCGGCGGCCGCCGAGGAGCAGACGGCCTCGATCACGGAAGTCACTGGCCGGATCCAGTCGTTGACGGAGCAGTCCACCGAACTCCGGGACGCGATCGATCGCTTCGAACTCGAAACCGACGGCGCGGTGACTGAGGAGACGGATGACGACGTCGGCTTCGAGTTCGGTTCTGATGCCGATCGCGAAGACACCGACGCGGCTGGCGAGGCCGGGGCGGCGAGTGAGGAAACCGACTGGGCGGACGCTGACGGGGAGAGCGAGTGGGCAAAAGCGGACGAGAACGGCGAGCGGACGGCGGACGAAGACGGCGGAATCGGGTCTGACCGCGAAGCGGGCTCGGCGGGCGAGGAAGGCGGAGTCGGGGACGGCGAATCCCCGAGCGACGGAATGGACGCGGACGCGCTCGCTGATAGCGGGACAGACGCCGAGACGCACCTCGAAGACGGAATCGACGACGAAGCAGCAGACGGATTCGACGACGAGACGCCGGCGAGTGACGAGCGCAGCGGCGAAGACGACGTCGAGCCACTAACCGATGACGGAGCCGCCGCGAGCGACGAGAGCGCGACGCCGGACGGCGGCGAGACGGACCGCTGACGCGTCGAAACGCGTCGGGTCCGCCAAGCGGATCGCCGTCGACTGGCCGTTGCCGAGGGAGAACGTTTCCGAAGGAGCGATCCGGTCAAGTCGATCACCACGTGAACAGCGGAAGGGAGTCACGGACTGTCGCGGGCCGCACCTTCAAATCGGGGGGCGACAAATGACGGGATATGCCCGACGAGCCCTCGTTCGCGATCGCCTCCCGGCCCAGTCGGACGTACGACCGCGCGGGCAGGCTGTCATACGAGGGCGGGACGACGTTTACGCTCGAACCGGCGGACGATTCGATCCCCGAACTGGACGTGGTCGTCGATCAGGTTCTCGACACCGGGCCGTATCGGCACGGCGATTTTCTGGAACTCCCGATGGTGGTATATCTGGTCAGCGACGAGGAAACGGGGGACGTCTTCCGGGTCTCGATCCGGGACGGGTGGGTCCGATTACACGTCCTGCCGGAGACGGAACCGGACGGACTGCGTCGGTTCTACGAGCACCTGGTCGAGCGCAGCGACTGCGAGTGGCACGTCGAACGCCGGGTCGAGGACGGGAGCGACTCGTCGTAGGCGGTGTGGGGCGGCACGTGTGATCACCCTGCGACGGAGTTCCGCCACGCCGTCGGGCGGTCCCTCAGACGCCGTCGACGGTCTCCCGGTAGTCGCTGATCGCCGTCCGGGCGTCCTGGATGATCGCGGCAGTTTCGTCATCGACGTCCGGTTGAATCTCGGCGAGCGCAGTCTGGATACGGGCCAATCGACCGTGGTCCGGCCCGCGGTCCGCCTCTGCGAGTCGATCGAGCTGGTCGGCGAGATCCGCGAGTCGGTCGCTGTCAGTGCTGTCTGCTGCTGTCCCAAGCGAGTCACCCGCCGCCGCGAGTTCCGTTCGAGTCATGATCCGGACTGACAGGGGAGCCCCGAAAGGTGTGACGCCAGTGGCAAGGGCGGGTCGGTATCTCCGACAGTGAACGACCCCGTTTCCGACGGGAGACCGAACCGGGTTCACTGACGTGAGCCGACCAGCGGAACCGTCTCACGAACGGTGAAATCGAACCGGTCGGTCGCCAGCAGGCCGGCACCGAACAGCCCCGCGACGGCGACCGCCAGCCAGTTGCCGAACCAGGCGTTGATCACCCCCCAGAGAATCACGAAACTCACCAGGTCGTCGAGCATGAACGCCGTGCGATCGAGTCGGTCGAGCAATCCAGCCCGCTGGAATCCAAAATCGAACGCGAGGACGGCGACGCTCGCGCTCAACACCCATCCGAGGTAGTTCGACAGCGGGACGCCGTAGAAGTGAATCGCCGTCGCACTCGCCCAGGCACCGTCACCCGCGAGCGGGGGCGCGTACGCCCAGAAGCCCAGCCCGACGGCCCCCGGATCCAGGACGAGGTCCATCGCGAGGACGGTCGCGATGACTGCCGGCAAGCGGACTCGCGTCAGTGTGGCTCGATCCCCGAGCAGGAGCAGACAGAGCAGGTACGCGTTCAGGACCAGGGGGAAGAAGAAGATGGGGAGCGCCGCGGGCACGGTATCCAGCAACATCGGCCCGAGGTCGATCACGTACTCGAAGTCTCCGTAGGGCAACCCCGTCAGCACGCCGAGGAACTCGATGCCGTAGGTGTAAAGCGTCAGCGCCACGATCGCGACGGCGGCCCGACGGTCGATCAGGGGCGCGACGCCGGCGATCAGCGGCAGGCGCATCACGGCCGTTCCGAACAGCACCAGGTAGGGGTTGAACTCGAGCGGCCCAGGTAGCCACCCCTCGGCGCTGGCGACGAGCATGACTGCCCCGATCGCCGGGAAGACCACCGCGATGGTGAAGCGATTCTCGGCGACGAGTCTGTCCAGTCGTGTCTCGAAGGCGTGACGGTTCCATTCAGCCACCGTACATCAACCTCCAGAGGTACCCCATCGTCAGCGCCATGCCGACGACCGTGTTGATCGCCGGGAACCACCAGTACGCGCGATCGACGTCGACACCCAAGACTGCAATGGCAACCTGCAAGAGCGGGTAGAGCGCCAGGACAGCACCCAGAAGTGGGTGGACCAGGGCAAAGGCACCGGCTGCGAGTGCCCAGACGATCCCGCAGTAGGCGTACGTGCGACGCTGGCCCAAGACGGTCGCCGTGGTGGCGATCCCGGCGCGGCGGTCGGGTTCGATGTCGGGGATCGCCGAGAACGTGTGCATCGCCATCGTCCAGAGCCACCCGCCGACGATCGCCGGGATCGGCGGCAGATGACCCGCGACGGCGGTGAAGGCGAGGACACCCGGCAGGACGTAGAGGCCGTTCGACAGCGAGTCGAGGCCGGGCGTCGTCTTGAACCGCAGCGGCGGGGCGCTGTACTCGACGGAGAGGACGAGAAAAGCCCCGAGCGTCACCTGCCCGGCGGGACCGACGACCAGGGCAAAGGGGAGTGCGAGCAGCCCCGAGACGGTCACGACCGCGAGGACCCACCGCTCGCCGGAAAACCGGACTTCCGGTCCCTCCGACTTCTTGGGGTTCTCCGTGTCGATGTCGACATCGAAGACGTCGTTGACACCGTAGAGGAAGACGTTCGCGGGCACGAGGAAGTACGCGAACAGCGCGACTGACAGCGGTGTGATCAACTCAGCCGTCGACCCGGCGGCGTAGACGACCCCGATCACGACTGGACCCGCCAGGTACAGCCAGAAGCGGGGGCGAGAAAGAACCAGCAGGTACGAGAGGCGGTCGAACAGCCCCGAACGCCGTGACTCCGTCGTCGTCATCGACTGTTCGAAAGCACTGCCTCGGCTGCGTGTTCGCCGCTGATGAGCGTCATCGGGACGCCGACGCCCGGCGTCGTGTA
>Ga0207718_100627_pt1 | contig 27488 bp, 17 predicted proteins | sample A23M2SouthBayCA_FD_187749 | JGI IMG/M metagenome (GOLD analysis project Ga0207718, IMG submission 187749) | Aerobic enrichment media microbial communities from Eden Landing Ponds, California, USA - A23 M2 (SPAdes) | ecosystem: Environmental > Aquatic > Marine > Unclassified | place: Emeryville... | reverse complement strand
TCGGTACCGGCAGCGGCACCACCTGCCCCTCACCGGCCTCAAGGCTGACCGTGACCGGTTCGCCATCGTCGATCCTCAGCCGCAGCGCTGCCCGGGGGCGGTGCTCCTCATCCCGGATGCGTATCGCCATGGGCAGGCGTTCACCAGCCTGCGATTCACCCGCGCGCACCAGACTCAGGTGAAGCCCCTCAAGATTGCGATAGGTCTGGAAAATGGTGCCGTAGAACAGCGCCCCCAGAATGAAGGTGAACAGGTAGATCAGGCTGTTCTGGTAATTGATACCGGTCAGCAGCGAAATCACCAGCACCCCGGTGAACATCAGCCCTTCCCGAGTGGGAAGCACAAAGATGTTACGCCGGCCCGGGCGGTAGTCATCCGCACGGGGGATCCGCCGGTTCACCCACCGGCGCCAGGGACGTTTCACAATCTTACCGGGCATTTGACCCCTGTCACGGCTGTTAACAGACACTCACGGTTAGGCACTAATCACTATTGCAATAAGCTGTCAAACATCAAATACTGATTGGTGAACAATCAGCTTACGAGCAGGGGCATACGACCATGGCTTTAAGACCAATTCTTACCGTTACCGCACTGGGTGCAGGGCTGATGGCCGGCAGTGCGCTCGCAGATGGTGTACGCAGCCTGTCCCAGGATGAAATGGTTGAAACCTACATTCAGGACTCCGCCATTGTGGTCTCTCCCCGCCGTGATCGCCAGACGCGTACTATTGAGGAGACCCGGGCACGAGCCATCCGGGCACTGGTCCGCCCTGGCGAACCCATCCGCACCGAGGCAGACGAAACGCAGACCGTGATGGACATGCAGCGCCACCGTATGGAAAGCCTTGAGCAGGCCCAGAACTTTGCGGAGCAGGAGTTCATCCGCCAGGCGCTGACTTCCCCCGCGGACCAGCTTCAGGGGTTGCAGCCCCAGATCGATACCAGCCTGCCGCAGCCGGTGATTCCAGGTTACGGCACCCCGGATATCCCCGAGGGCCCCTTCACTCGCAGCTATGAAAACGGTCAGCTTGGTCTCAGCTTTGATGGTGACACCCTGAACTTCTCGATGGGCAACAATCCGCCGGGCGTGGGCGCCATTGATCTGCCCAGGGGAATTGATGAAGGGCCGGTCAAGCTGACCCCCAGGGCCGGGGGCGGCTTTGATCTTTCGATTGATGTGCCCCAGCAGTAAGCCGGGCCTGCGCTTCAGAGAAGTGTCTGGCTGACGCACAGTTCGATCTTGTCGAGGATCATCCGGATCTGACGCACCTCCCCTTCCAGATGATCCTCGAAAGACCCTCCGGCCGCATAACTGTCCGAAATAATCCGCGCGCCCATGCTGATCCGCAGGGCGGCGCTGCTGATCCCCTTCAACGGAACCGGCTGGCCGATATGACAGCACTGCCCTGCGGCCCTGCGCATAGCCTCACCAAGTGGCTCCAGACTGTCCCTGTCCAGTTCCTGATTCAGGAGCTCATACAGTCTCCTGGTCTGGTCCGCATCCAGATAACCACCTCCCTGTGAGGCCTTCACCAGAAACGGAAAAATGCTGCGACGGTTCGACAGCTCCCGCCCCGCAAAATCATTCCTGGCCCACCAGTCCTCATCCGGTGCAAAGAGGGGCTCAACCAATGGATGCTCGCGGAGTAGGCTCACCACCTGTTCACTGAACCGGTTCAACCCATCAACCCTGATGCGTTCCGGCACCGCGTAATAGCGCTCCATTTCAGCCAGCGCCGCGCGCCAGCGCAGAAGAACCCCGGTCTGGAGAGCCGGCCGGGCGCACGCCACCATGGACTGCCAGCTCCCCAGGGCATCAGACGTTATGTAATCAGAAAGCCCTTCAGGCAGAGCCCCCCTATCATTGGCCAGCCGTCGCCCAACCTGTTTGGGAAAAATGGCAGCGCCACTGAACGGCGGGCCGGTAAAGAATTTTGAGCCGGTCAGCAACAGAATATCGCCCTGCTCCAGATGGGTCCGCAGATCCTCTGGATCCGTCCGCAACTGACAGGCATCCACAATGATCTGAAGACGGCCGTCAAAACGTTCCCTGAGACGGTCCATGACCTCCCGTGACGGACACCACCGGCCCAGCTTGGATTGCTCCATCGCGTGCAGGATGACCGAATGGCCCTCGCTGACCAGTGAGGCCACACAATCCTCTATGGCCGCATCCATTTCCGTGGATGAACGAACCCGACCGGTCTCGCCATGGATATCAATCGCCCGGTAACCAATGGGTGCCATGCCGGCAAGCCGTTCGCCCCGGGTGACGGGCACGCCCAGACAGGTCTCGCTGTCGAAATGCCGGCCGGTCACTGACTCAGGGGTACCGGACCCTGTCTCATCCGCGCCACAGACGACACTGACCCAGGAAGCTGAGGAATCACTGGCGGTTACGCCCACCGACAGGAGCTGGGCATCGGTCCCGGAAGGCACGAGAAAGGCTGACGCTTCAAGGTCGTTCAGCCCCAGAAGACCCATCATTTGATGCTCAAGCTTACGGAAACAATCCGGAACGACCTCTGACGGGCCGGCGGCAAGAAGGTCGTGCAGCAGCTGCTGTCGGTAGTGGTCGGCCGCTTCGTAAGCCTGACGGGAAACCGACGACGCCGTCGACGACGCGAATGTGAATGCATGGTCGCGGGGGGCCGGTGAACAGCCGTAGCGGTTGAGCCCGGTCACCGGATCCACGATGAGCCTGCCGTCACCGCCCTGCATGAAGTGCCAGTGCGTCGGGTTCAGGAGCGTCGGATAGCGCTGATCCAGGCACTCCCCGATGCGCCGGGTATGGTGGAGCAGCTGCTCGAGATGCTTCCACTCCGTTCTGTGGTTCACAATGGCCACGCGGATCGCGACAGATCCATTCAGTGTGGTGGTGGATGGAGCGGATACCCCCTGAAGCTGCAGCTGGGTCACGATGGCCCTGTTAAGCGCATCCAGATAATAGTCCGAACAGGCCCCATCTGCGGCACGGCCACCAGACGGCCGGTACCGCAGGCAGACGATATTACTGCTGACGGGCCCCAGGCACTCCAGGTCGTCAGCTTCGCTGACACGGACCGCCAGCTCGCGGGCCAGGCGGCAGTGCTTTCTCACACTGGCCGCCATGTTCTCAAGCCCCACCCCCTGGAAGGTGAACCAGACCTTCAGTGCCAGGAAGCCACGTGACAGCTCAGGCCCCAGATCACAGGGCCAGGGCGCGCCGGCATCAAGGCCGAGGGGCTGGGTTTCAAGGTACTCGACTGGCTCGGAAAACGTGCGCCGGTGCGCTTCCGCATCGCGCACGAGCACACCACCGACCGCGTACGGCACCTGGAACCATTTGTGGAAATCAAAGCCCACAGAGTCCGCCTTCTCCACGCCGGCGAGCTCACCCGCGTATTCCTCAAGCAGCGCCAGCGCCGCGCCGAATGCCGCATCCACGTGAAACCAGAGCTGTTCCTCTTCGCAGATATCAGCGATCCCCGCCAGGTCATCAATGGCGCCGGTGTTCACGGTGCAGACCGTCCCGATAACCGCGAACGGCTTCAGGCCGGCACGACGATCATTCCGGATGGATTCGCGCAACGCCCCCGTATCCAGCGAGTGGTCATCCCGGACGGGTACCCTTCTTAATGACTCGCTGCCCAGACCGAGCAACTGGAAGGCTTTGACCAGCGCCCCATGCGTCTGCGTTGAGCAATAGCCCACCAGAACCGGTCCTTTTCCCTGGACCCCCTGCCTTTTAACCTCTTCGCCCAGAGCCCATTGCCGGGCAACCGCAAGCGCAATAACCGAGGCCATCGAGGTACCACTGACCAGCAGCCCGGAACTCTGCTGCGGAAACCCGAACAGTTCCCGACTCCACTGGACCACCTGGCCCTCAACCGCATGGGCAATATGGTTCCGTCCACCGAGGTTATTGTTCAGCAGGGCGGCGCAGAGCTCACCCAGGGCGCCATAGAGATTGCCGCCCCCATGCACCCAGCCGAAGAAACCGGGGTGGAGGTTCCCGTTGGTATACGGGATCAGATGGTCCCTGAAATGATCCAGGAGCTGGTCAAGCGGTTGACCCTGGCTTGGTGCCGGCCCCGTAAATGCACGCAATGCCTGCTCGGCGGGCGGCTGCCAGACAGGCGCCTCTTCAAGCCCCCGGTAATGATCCAGCCCGGCTTCCAGCGCTTCGTGAAAGAACCGGCTGAGGGAACCGAAGTCCTGCGGATCAAGATTCGCCATGATTCCCCCTCACAGCGCGCCGCTACGCCTCTGCCGTCTCAGCAGCCACGCGCTCAGGCTCCGCAACCATATCCCGGACCCGGATTTTCTGTGGGATCGCCCCTTTCCAGTCGACAGCCTCCACATTCTCGATGGTGGCTTCTTCCGGCCCTTTGGGGTCTGAGAGCAGATGGCTAACCGCCGCCTCGCTTCCGGCAACAACGGCCTCCACACGACCGTCAGAGAGATTCCTGAGCCAACCTTTCAGGTTATGCTTGTGGAGCTCATGCCGGAGCCATTCCCGGAAGCCGTGTCCCTGGAGCTCGCCACTGAAAAGCACATGCCTGGCAACAGGATTGGCCGGATCCGCCTCAAAGCCATGTTCCTGGGCCGGCCCCTCAAGCCCTTTCGGTGGGTTGAAGTCCCACTCCGGAACGCCGGCACGAGCGCAGAACATCCGATGCGCCGCCATGATGATCTCGAGCGCCGCGTCATTTTCAGGTGTGTTCTGGTAAGTCTGGCGCAGGAAGCTTCGCATGCTGGCATTGGTCTCGAAGATGACGACTTTTCCGTAATCCTCCGCTTCCGTGCAGACCGCGAAGTCCACCCCGAAATACTCCAGATCGAGCGTCCGGAGTGCTGTCTCAAGGTTTTCCCAGACACCCGGCTGAAAGTGCGCCGCCGGATCCTCGATGAAGTCCTGCTCCATGTCATAGAGCCAGGGGAAACTGCGGAAGGATTTGCGGGTTTCCTCCCCGTGAACGTTCCAGTCCCCGTCATGGCCCATCCGCAGGTGTGCAGGGTAAAGCTTGCCGTCGACCATGAAAGCCCGGTACTTGGGATGGAAGCGATGGCCTTTGGCACGTGGGTCCGTGAAGGTCACATCGTGGTACTGGAGAACGTAGACCTCGGCTTCGTCCGTGATCCTGACCGGCGTGGATTCAGGGTCATCAATACGGTACATGTGCTTGCCGTTCTGGAAGCCGGATGGCCGCACGATTACCGGGGCCCGGAGTCCGTTATCCCGGATGGCAGCCTGGACCCGGTCACTGATATCTCCCTGGACACGGCCCAGGGAAACGCTCCGCGGCATGAGGATACCTTCGCACTGCCCCAAGCGCTGCGCATTCTCCTCCCGCGTGGTGCGCAGCACCTCCGCTGGCGCATTGATCACCGGAGTACTGAGTTTCCGGCATACCCTGCTCGCATTCCTGAGGCCTTCCTGGCAGCGACCCGCATCGGTAATGCTGTTGTAAACAACATCAACGTCAGGCAGGTCATCCAGTACCTCAGGACAGTCATCGATCACATCCACACTGAGGGAGGTCAGCGTAGCCGCCCCCGTGTCAATCATATGCATCAGATTGTTATGGCCCTCACTGACCGTGAGCTGCCCGGTCGTTGGGTCATAGTGATAGGGGGCACAGCCAACTGTCCCCAGAATCAGTATCCGCAGCTGTTCTTTTCCGGAAGCCTGCGCCTTGGCTACTGGCTGTCGGAAGGCCGCCTGCAGACCCCACTGACAGCTGATCTCTTCCTTGCCAAGTAGACCATAGAGCCCTGACAGGAGCTTTTTCGCTGTCAGCGGCTTTTCCTCCGCGATCGTCACCCAGTGACGGGTCGCGTTGAGCGCATCCAGGTAGCTACCCTGCCGGAGTGCCAGTCCGACGTAACGCTCGATGAGGGTTTCGTTGTTCGGCTCGATACGACATGCCCGGGAAAAGCTGACGACCGCGTCGCCCAGTTTCTGGTTGCTAAGCTGGGCTTCACCCAGCCAACGCCACCCTTCGGGGTCTGCCGGATCGATTGCAAGTATCTGTCTGGCGGCTGCGGTCACTTCAGCCGGGTTGGAAGTATTCTGGAGCCTTGACCGCGCTTGCGACAGTGCTGCCGGTTCCGCAATACGCCCATTACTGTTTCCCCGAGATGCTTTGGCGGATGCCTTGCGGCTCTTACCAACCGTCTGTTTTTTCTGCTTGCGTGCCATTTTCAGAACTCCAATACCAGCCGCACCGAATCACCATCTTCAGACCCAGTGCCTTTGCGATGCCCTTTCATGGACTTTACCCAAAAGGCGCAGGATTTGATGAGGATGAATTCCCAAAACGGGCTTATGGATGTTTGCGGGAGACGGCCGAAAACAGAAAAGCCACCCCGAAGGGTGGCTTTTTTCAGCCTTACGGGTCGTTTTATTCGCGACCGTAGATGGCCATCTGGGTGTTGCTCACCTGCAGGTTGCTGATGCCAACAGAGCCTACGCTGGCAGTAGTGCCGTCACCGCCACCAACATTGATGGTCGGCATCCAGACGTCAGCCTGGAAGTTATCCAGATTGACGCGGAGCGTTTCACCGTTGGCAGTACCAGTGCCGCTGAGCGCCTGACCCTGGCCAATGTCCATGCTCACGATGGCAGCGCCACCGCCCAGCACGTCACCATTGCCCTTGGCTGCGCCTTTCAGGATAGGCAGCGAGCCAGCGCCGGCCATGCGCATGCCTTCCAGGCCAACAGCAGCCACGTCGAACTCGGCATTGAGGTTATCAATGGCGAACCCGGCTTCGATTTCCAGTGAGCCGGAAGAACTGTCACCACCAACCACGTTGTCAGTGCGGGCAATGATGTCCAACTGGCTCAGGAACACATCCATATCAATGGAGGAAACCAGCGTGGCGGAGGAATCGCCATCGGAGGACTCAAGCTGGAGGGCATTATTGGCGGTACCGCCGATATTGAGGTTCATGTCCACCGGCACCGCGTCGCCATCCGCATCCGTCTTGTAGCTCTGCACGGAGATCAGCGCATCACCATCGTTCAGCGCCAGGTCCTGACCACCAAGAGCAGGGTCAGCGGAACCCGCTTTCGAGCCGAAATCCGACAGGCTGTCTTCCGCAGTCTGGCCGCTGGGCAGGTCAACATTGATGGCGACATCAAGCCCTTCACCAAACGGACCACCGGAGTCCATGCCACCGATGGACAGGTTGTTGACCAGCAGGGAGCCTGTAGCAGCGCTGTCAGTGCTCTGGCTGTATTGGATCTGGTCCATGCTGACCTGGGTGTTCAGCTCGATGGTGACACCGGCCTGGCCAGTGGTGTCGCCCATCGCCTGATCGGACATGGCCGTCAGTTCCGCCTGTGCGGCGAACGGTGCTGCGGCAACGGCTGTTGCCAGTGCAAGTTTATTCAGGCCTTTCATGATTGTTCTCCTTAGAGATTCTTTGATTGCTTCGTTTATTTTTATTGCCGGTCATTTCTGACCGGGCAATTGTGATTCTAGGTCAGACAATCAGATCATAGAGTGAACAGGTTCACAGGTGATGAGCAGTGGCAGGAGGAAAACCTGAATTGTGATTCTATTAACATTCGGTCAGACATTTAACAAAAACGGCCACCGGGGGTGGCCGTCATAATGACCTGATAATCCTAGGGAAAGGCCTTTTATCCATCGCTCTGGCGCTGTGCCGCCTTGCGCATCATCTGCTTGACCGCCATCTGGAGTTCCGGCTCGATCTGCTGGGACACGGGCTCCCCGAAGACCCATCCGTCCTCACTGTTCTGCCAGTAAGGAACGGACATGAGCAGGCCAAGGCCACCAAGATGCTGCAGTTCAACCATCAGGAACCGTACGTCATCGATACCCCGGTCCCCTTTGATGGATTCCTCCAGCTGCTTCTGGGTTTTTTCCTTGAGCCCTTCCGGCAGCGCCATGGTCATGAAGAGACCGCTGGCTGCCAGATTCCCCCGGAGCGCGTTGGTGATGATCGTCTTCTGGACAGCATGGGCTGCAACTTCAGCCTTCAGCTTCTGCTCCGGGTTGATGTGCAGGAACTGGCCCTTGCCCTGATGGTTCGAGACGTAGCCATAGGGCACAAAACTGCCATTCTCCCGGATGCTTTCCTCAGCCTTGACCTTGCCTTCCTTGAAGAGCTTTTTCAGCATTCCGACAACCAGCTTCTGCTGCTTTTCCGAAAGCTGGCCAAACGCCATTTCCTTGGCACCCTTCTCCTCCAGGGCCTCTCCGCCCTCCTGGCCCAGCGCAGCGGAAGGAACCAGGGCACAGATGATGAGAGCACAGAGCAGCGTTCGAAACATGATATAACCTCCAGACGTTAGCCGTACCAATCGGGCCAATTGTGCCTCACAGCACCGCAGACGCGACCTTCACGGGGTCACATCCCGAGTACTGAACGGTTAAACTGTGATGCTTTTCACTGGAATCGCCATGGAATCGACTCACGTCCTGTCACAGCTGAGCTGGTCGGCGCTGGCACAGTCCCTTGCGGATGAGCCCGGCTTCTGCCTGTTTGATGTGCCCGGCGCAACCCATGAGCCCGCGCCGATAAGGGTCATGACCGCCCTGCCCCGATTCCGGGAGACCTGTTATCAGTGCGCCGACCACACCGCCGGACTCAGCCAGCGGGCGCGGCAGGCGCCCGAAGATAGTGCCGGTTGGCTCCCGCTGAAGCTCGGATTTGTGAGTTATGGCGATGGCGAAATGGAACTGCCGACGCGCAGGCCCTCGCCCAGGCCGCTCATACAGGTCAACGAGTATGACTGGCTGATCCTGTACCGCCCGGAAACCGGCGCAATGGAGCTGCGCATCCACAGGGACTGCCCACCAGGGCGCCGGCAATACATCCAGGGGCGCCTGAACGCGCTCATGGGTGCACATCACGCCGCGTACAAACCCGGTTTCCACCTGACATCGGGATTTGCGGCGCTCCAGTCCCGTACGGACTACATGGAGTGCATCCAGCGGATCCATGACTACATCCACGCCGGTGACGTCTACCAGGTCAACTACGCCCAACCGTTCCAGGCACACTATGAGGGCCACCCCATCCACGCCTTCCAGGCACTCCACAGGGCCAACCCCGGTCCCTGCTCAACCTACTTCGATACCGGCGTCAACCGCATCCTGAGCCTGTCTCCGGAGCGGTTCCTGAAGGTAAGGCGGGGACAGGTGGAGACCCGCCCCATCAAGGGCACCCGGGGTCGTGGCAGCACCCCCGAGGAGGACCGGAAGCTGGCGGAGGCGCTGCTTACAAGCCCCAAGGACCGGGCCGAGAACCTGATGATCGTGGACCTTCTGCGCAATGACCTGGGCCGCTGCTGCCGCATTGGCTCAGTCCGGGCCGAACCACTCTTCGCCCTGGAAACCTTCACCAATGTGCACCACCTGGTCTCCTGCATCACTGGCGAGCTGGCTCCCGGACTTTCACCACTGGACCTGCTGCTCAGCGCCTTTCCCGGCGGCTCGATCACCGGCGCCCCAAAGCGCCGTGCCATGGAGGTCATCCGGGAACTGGAGGAAGAACCCCGTGGCGTCTACTGCGGCAGTTTCTTCCACTGGACCCCGTGCAACGGCTTCGACAGCACCATCGCCATAAGGACACTGGAGTGCCGGGACGGGGAGATCACCTGTTTCGGCGGTGGTGGGATCGTGGCGGACTCAGAGCCCGAGGCGGAGTACCAGGAGTCGATCACCAAGATCCAGCTGCTCATGGACGTCCTCACGAAGCTGTAGGAGCCTGCCTGCAGGCGATCCATATTCCGTGTATCAGAGATCGCCTGCGGGGCAGGCTCCTACAGGGGAGCTCAATCGTGCTGGGCGGTACTGGCGTTGAGAAAGGCCTGCTTCAGGCTCTCGTAGTCATGCACGGCCGGAAACTGGGGGAACTCACGGATGACGTTCTCCGGCGCGTGGAACAGGATCCCTGCTTCAGCCTGGGCCAGCATGGTGGTGTCGTTGTAGGAATCGCCCGTTGCGATGCACTTCATGTTGAGCAACTGGAAGGCACGCACCGCCTGGCGCTTGGGATCCGGCTGGCGCAGATGGTAATCCAGAATAGTGCCGTCTTCGCCCACACTCAGCTGGTGGCAGAGCAGCGTCGGATAGCTGAGTTTCTCCATCAGGGGCATGGCGAACTCATAGAAGGTGTCCGAAAGAATCACCACCTGGAAATGCCGGCGCAGCCATTCCAGGAATTCCCGGGCACCAGGGAGGGGTTCCAGCTCCCCGATGACTTCCCGGATCTCCGGGAGTCCGTAGCCGTGCTGGTCCAGCAGCGCCAGCCGCTGCTGCATCAACTGGTCATAGTCCGGCACGTCCCGCGTCGTGGCCTTGAGTTCCGGTATCCCGGTTTTCTCGGCAAACGCAATCCATATTTCCGGGATCAGAACCCCTTCCAGATCCAGACAGGCCAGCTCCACAACGCCTCCTTTTACCCTGTGCCCTTGCCAGTATTGTTTTTTGGGAGCGTCATCATAAATAAAGCCTGAACCGAATGCACGGGTAATAAGGCGTCCCGAATGTTAGAATTGATGGTGCTGAATTCACCGCCGATCACGGAACTCCATTGATGGACATCGACAGTCTCAACAGCGAGCTGGCGGACGCCTCGCCCCGGAAAATCATCAAAACCGCACTGGAGCAGTTCGACAATATCGCGATCTCCTTCAGCGGCGCCGAGGACGTGGCCCTGATCGCCATGGCGCACAGCCTTAAAAAACCCTTCAGTGTCTTCACTCTGGACACCGGCCGCCTGCACCCGGAAACGTACCGGTTCGTGGAAAAGGTGCGGCAGGCGTACGAACTCGACCTGGAGATCCTGTTCCCGGATGCACAGGCGGTTCAGGACCTGGTCAACAGGAAGGGTCTGTTCAGCTTCTACGAGGACGGCCACGAGGAGTGCTGCGGCATCCGCAAGGTCGAGCCACTTCGGCGCAAGCTGTCGGGCCTCGATGCCTGGATCACCGGGCAACGCAAGGACCAGAGCCCGGATACCCGCAACGATGTACCCGTGGTCCAGCAGGATACATCCTTCGAGGGGCGCAATGGGCCGCTGGTGAAGTTCAACCCCATGGCCAACTGGTCTTCAAAGGACGTCTGGGACTACATCCGTGCCATGGAAGTGCCCTATAACGAGCTGCACGACCGTGGCTTTGTAAGCATTGGCTGTGAGCCCTGCACCCGGGCGATCCTCCCGGGCCAGCACGAACGCGAGGGCCGCTGGTGGTGGGAAGAGGCCACCAAGAAGGAATGCGGTCTGCACGCCGGCAACGTGATCGCCAGTTCCAGCGCTGAGTGACCCCCACTCAGTAGCTGGGCAGCACCACATCCTCAAAGAGTTCATCCAGCTCGACCTGGGAGGTCCTCTGGGCAGCGGCCTCAATGAGATCCCGACTCAGGTGGGGCGCGAACCTCTGGATGAAATCAACCATGTAGGCGCGCAGGAAGGTGCCCTTGCGGAAGGCGATGCGGGTGATGCTGGGCTCAAACAGGTGCTGGGCGTCCAGCGCCACCAGATCCGTGTCCACCTCCGGGTCGTGGGCCATGTGGGCTACAATCCCCACGCCCAGGCCCAGGCGCACATAGGTCTTGATCACGTCCGCATCCGAAGCCGTGAACACCACCTTGGGTGTCAGCCCCACGCTCTCAAAGGCCTGATCCAACCGTGACCGACCGGTGAATCCCTGCACGTAAGTCACCAGCGGGTACTTGGCCAGCTCCTCCAGTGTCAGGGTCTTCAACTCGGCCAGTGGATGGTCCTTCGGCACCACGGCGCAGCGGTTCCAGCGATAACCCGGCATCATGATCAGGTCATGGAACTGGTCCAGGGCCTCGGTGCAGATCGCGAAGTCCACCACCCCGTTCGCCGCCATCTCGGAGATCTGCCAGGGCGTGCCCTGGTTCATGTGCAGCGTCACTTCCGGGTATTCAGCCATGAACTCGCGGATCAGCTTCGGGAGCGCATAGCGGGCCTGGGTGTGGGTTGTCGCGATCCGCAGCTCACCCCGGTTCTGGTCACTGAACTCCTGGGCAATACGCTTGATACCATCGGCACGGCGCAGGATCTCGCCCGCCTCGCGGATGATGCTCTCACCCGCGGGCGTAATCCGGGTCAGGTGCTTGCCCGAGCGGGCAAAGATCTCGACCCCGAGTTCATCCTCCAGCATCCGGATCTGCTTGGAGATCCCGGGCTGCGAGGTGAACAGCTCGGCAGCCGTGGCGGAAACGTTCAGGTCATGGTGTGCCACTTCCCAGATATAGCGCAGTTGCTGCAGCTTCATGCCCGGCGACTCCAATGCTTTTACGTTGATCTAAGAATATAGCGTATTATTCCATTTTTTTCGCAGCCTGTCCCGCTCTCCTAATCACGAAGCATCTTGAACATGCAACCTCCAGCCCCGACAATGCGACACTGAGCACAGGAACGGGATCAGGGATTTGCCGATGTTACTGGCCACAAAATTCATGCGCCCGGCAGCGGACCCCCGTGCCATCGCCCGTCCCCGTCTCCTGGAACGGCTTCAGCCCGATGCGGCACGGCGCCTGACCGCCATCACGGCCCCGGCCGGGTATGGCAAGACCACACTGGTGAACCAGTGGTGCGCGGCCCATGACCAGCCGGTTGCCTGGCTGTCCCTGGATGAACAGGACGACGAGCCTCGCCGTTTCTGGTCCTACGTCATCGGCGCTCTGGAAAACACCATCCTGGGGCACCAGGAGTCCATCCACCATTATCTGGACACGCCCGGTGCGGAGCACATAGAGGGCACCCTGACCGCGTTCATCAACACGCTCATCGACCAGTCAGTCGAGCACGCCAACCTGATACTGGACGACTATCACCTGATCCAGGATCCCGACATCCAGCGCCAGATCACCTTCCTTGTAGATCATGCCCCGCCCGCGCTGCACCTGGTTCTGCTGTCACGCACGGAGCCGGCCCTGCCGCTCTCCCGGTGGCGGGTCAAGGGCTGGATGGAGGGCCTGCACGCCAGTGACCTTGCCTTTTCCGAATCCGAGTGCAGCGCCTTCTTCAACAACTACATGGGGCTTGCGCTGGACGACGAGAAGGTCCGCGCCATATGGCAGCGGACCGAGGGCTGGGCGGCCGCCATGCAGCTCACAGCCCTGTCTGGCAAGAGCATGAACTCCAGCAGCCTGTCCCGTGCTGTACTCAGCGAGGGCGATCACAGCCGCCAGATCAGTGATTACATACTGACCGAAATACTGGATCAGCAGAGACCGGATGTGCGGGACTTCCTGCTGCGCACCAGCGTCTGCCGGCGCCTGAGCGCGGAGCTGTGCAACAGTATCCTGGAACGCGACGACAGCCAGACCGTTCTGGAGCAGCTGGTTCACGCGAACCTTTTCATCATTCCCCTGGACACCCGCGACCAGTGGTTCCGCTACCACGATCTGTTCCGCGAAGCCCTGACCCAGCGTTTCAGCCAGACCGAGCCAGAGGCCTACCGGGAACTGCAGGCGCGGGCCATCCGCTGGCTGCTGAACGAGGACTACCTGCAGGAGGCCATCGTACAGCTGCTTCAGCTGGAGGATTGGGACTGGCTGGAACAGGTGCTGGAACAGTACGGTAACAACCTGATCCACACCGGCTTCCATGAGCTGGTCCATAAGTGGCTGCAGTACCTGCCGGAGGAGCGGACCACCCGCAATCCACGCCTGATGATGCTCCAGATCTGGGCACTGTTCTTCCTGAACCGGCTCAACAACATCGAGCCCCTGCTGGAGCAGCTTGAAGACGCGCTGGACATCCGTGTTGCCAATTCAGACGATAACGCCGACGTGGCGCTGGCACTGCACAACGAGATCGCGCTGATCCGTTCCTACATGGCGCGCACCCGCAGCGACCACTCCAGTGCCCAGCACCTGACCCAGCAGGTCCTGAAGGATATCGACCACACCAATATCCCCCTCAAGTCCGTGACCTACTACGGCATCGGGCTGGACTGCTACGCCAACGGGGATCTGGCCAGTGCCACCCACGCACTGGAATCCGCTGTGGAGCACGGGCGCCGGGAAAAGAAACACGCCACCACCCTCTCCAGCGGCGGCCTTCTGGCGTGGATCCTGTTCTACCAGGGTGAGATGGACCGGGCACTGGACGTGGGGACCAGCGTGCGCGAATGGGTAAATTCCCATCACACGGACCCCCAACAGCCCCGCCTGGTCTCCTGCTGGCAGAACAGCGCCATGGTCCAGATCCACCGGGAGAAGAACGACCTGACCCTGGCGGATACCCACATGAACCCGCTGCTGCCGCACCTGGATTCGGGCAGCGAGCCGGGCCAGCACGTGGTGATCCAGTACACCCGCGCACACCTGGCTTTCTCCCGGGGCCAGTACCAGGACGCCATGGAATACCTGGAGGACGCGGAGCGTGTTCAGGACCAGAAACGCGATGCCATCCTGTTCGAGCCCCCATGCCTGGAAGCACTGCACGTGCGCTGCCACCTGGCGCTGGGCGACCGCACTGGCGCACAGACCTGGCGGGAACGGCTTGAGGAGCACAACTACCGTAACCCCATCAACAGGGAACAGGCCCGCATCGGGCTGGCGCGGCTGCTGCTCGCGGACGGTCAGGCCGAGGAGGCGATCAACATCCTGGCGCCGCTGCGGCTGTCCACCGAGAAAGGGCGCCATATCAAACATCTGATTGAACTGCTGGCGGTATACGCGGTCTGCCTGGATCACCTCGACCGCGGGGAACAGGCCGCCGTCATGCTGCACCGCGCACTTGAGCTGGCCTCCCGGGAACGTTTCCTGCGACTCTTTGTCGAGGAAGGGCCTGCGCTGGCCGCGCTGTACCGGCGTATGCCCCACCATGGCCTGCCGCTGGCCTTCCTGCGCGAACTGGACCCACTGCTGGAAGCGGAATCCGCGCCCGCCCAGACAGAACCTGCGCCGGCCATGGGCAGCACCGAAGCACTCCTGGAGCCCCTGAGCCAGCGCGAGATCGAGGTGCTGACCCTGATCCATGCCGGTCATGCCAACAAGGAGATCGCACAGCGCATGTCCGTGGCGCAGACGACGGTCAAGGCCCATATACGCAACCTGTACGGTAAACTGGGTGCCAGCAGCCGCACCGGCGCACTGGCCCGTGCCCGGGAACTGGGGCTGGTCGATTAGTCAGTGCTCACAATGTGACTCATTTCACACTTTGAGCGCCTTACGCCCTTTTTCCTCCCCTTTTACGCCCTATGGACGATCCCTCTACGCCCCCTTACGCCCTACATTGGGCACCGTGAGAAGAGTCAACAGGAATTCGATTTCAGGCCTTTCGGATTTCTCCTCACGTAACTCCTTGTTCAGCCACCAGCGGTTTTTCCCTGGTGGCTTTTTTCTGTCCATTCGGACTGTCAACCATTGATTTCCTGTAACAAGCTGTCATCATCCCGCGCTTCACTTTTTATGGTCGTGAGGCTCCCATGACTCCATCCGAACAGACTCCGGGCACGTCGCCCAGCGATCACCGGCGGCTTGGTGATCCAGTGGTTCTCGGCCTCAGCGCCGGGTTCATCGTTCTCTTCATCCTGTTCTCCCTGTACGACATAACGCTCGTCTCCGACAGCATCGGTGAATGGTTCACCGCGACAGCGGCGGGCCTGGGCTCATACTTCCAGTTGCTGCTGCTGGCAACCTTCTTCATTGCCCTGGGGGTTGCCATTTCGCCCGCGGCTGGCGCCCTTGTGGGGAACCGTACGACACCGGAAATCAGCACCTTCCGCTGGCTTTCCATGATCATGTGTACCCTGCTCGCCGGAGGCGGCGTGTTCTTTGCCGCCGGCGAGCCGGTCTATCACTTCGTGGTCACACCTCCGGCGTTCAACACCGAGGCAGGCACCGCCGAAGCCGTGGCCGGCGCCCTTGCCCAGTCATTCATGCACTGGGGCTTTCTGGCCTGGGCCATCCTCGGCTCACTGACCGCGATCATCCTGGCGCACAACCATTATGATCTCGGGCACCCGCTGCGGCCCCGCACCCTGCTCTACCCTGTCTTCGGGCAGCGCATTATGAGCAGCTGGATCGGCGGCGTGGTGGACGCCTGCTGCGTGGTGGCCGTGGTCGCCGGCACTGTTGGCCCCATCGGCTTCCTTGCTACGCAGGTCAGCTATGGCTTCGAGGTTCTGTTCGGCATCGAGGACCGTTACTCCACTCAGTTGATGATCGTCATCGCCCTGGGTGCAATCTATGTAACCTCGGCGGTAACCGGCATCCACAAAGGCATACAGCTGCTGAGCCGGTTCAACGTGATGCTGGCACTCGCGATCGCGGCGGTCATCTTTGTCTTCGGGCCCACGCTTTTCCTCACCAACGCCTACACACAGGGCTTCGGTGAATACATCTCCTCATTCTTCCGCATGGGCACCATGACCTCCGAGACCGCGCCTGCGTGGTGGATGAAATGGTGGACGGTGTTCTTCTTTGCCTGGTTTATCGGCTACGGGCCGCTGATGGCGATCTTTGTGGCACGTATTTCCCGTGGCCGCACCATCCGGGAGATGATTCTGGCAGTCGCCGTCATGGCGCCGGTCGCCACCACCGTCTGGTTCACCCTGCTGGGCGGTTCCGGCATCTTCTACCAGATGCAGGACGTGATCGAGCTGGCCGAGCCGCTGCAGAACTTCCAGTTCGATGTGGCCACCCTCACCGTTGCCCAGGCACTGCCCGGCGGTATGCTCATGGCACTGGCGATCCTGCTGCTGACCACCATCTTCGTGGCAACCACCGGGGATTCCATGAGCTACGCGATCTCTGTCGTGGGCACCGGCCATGATGAACCGAACCGCGCAGTTCGCGTCTTCTGGGGTGTGGCCATGGCACTGATGGCAGCGATTCTGCTGTACATGGGCGAAGGCCAGATCAGCGCGCTGCAACAGTTCATCGTGATCACCGCGATTCCGGTATCACTCATCCTGTTGCCGTCACTCTGGACGGGGCCCAAGGCCGCCTACGCCATGGCCCGCCAGCAGGGTCTCATCAGCTACGAGCCGCACCCCGCCCGCCAGACGGACTGAGGTAGGGCTCAGGCGGCAATCACACGGCGGAACGGCGGCAGCGCATCCAGCAGCATGCTGCCGTAACGCCGGGAGATGATGCGACGGTCCAGGATCGTCACACGACCCGTGTCGGACTCACTGCGAAGCAGCCGCCCAGCGGCCTGCACAAGCCTTATGGAGGCGTCCGGCACGCTGATCTCCATGAAGGGGTTGCCGCCCCTTTCCTCGATCCATTCAGCCAGACTGGCCTCAATCGGATCATCCGGCACCGAAAACGGCAGTCGCGTGATGACCACGTGCTCCAGATAGGTTCCCGGCAGATCGATCCCTTCCGCGAAACTGGCCACTCCGAAGAGAATTGAAGTCTGGCCGTTGTCCACGCGCTGGCGATGGCGGTCCAGGACCTCCGCCCGGGTATGGTCATCCTGCGTGATGACGCAGTCCCGCCAGGTCTCCGGCAGCATGTCACGCACCCTCTGCATGTCCCGACGCGCGGTGAACAGGACCAGCGCCGCCGTATCCCCTTCAAGCACCCCGGGCAGACGATCCACCAGCCGCTCCGCGTAGCTGGCCGGATCCCCGGGTTCCATACTTGAGGCCGGCACCTCCACGGTGGCGTTCTCCTGGTAGCGGAAGTTCGAGGGAATCACCAGGCAGCGGCTGTCCGCCGGCAGCCCGGCACGCATGCTGAGGCGGTCGAAGCGACCAAGCGCTGTCAGGGTGGCGGAAGTCAGGATGGCGCCGAAACAGCGGCTCCAGAGCCGGCTGAACAGGACATTATCCGCCAGCACTGGACTGCTGTAGAGCGTGATGTCGCCATTCTCGCCACCACGGCGGTTGAGCCACCGCGCCGGCGCGGGCGTACGCGTGCTGTCCTCCCCCTCCTCGGCTTCCGGCACGGCCTCGGACCAGGCCTGCCACAGCCGCAACTGATCCTCTGCCCGGGCATGGAACTGGCCGACCACGGGGTACCAGGCTTCGGCGGTCTCGCGGTCAATATCGCCTTCCCGGCGTTCATCCATCCCTTCATCCAGAAAGTCGGCCAACTGGTCCAGACGCCGCGTCAGCTGAACCTGTTGCTGCTGCAGTGCGGTCACCCGGGTGCTCAACTCGTCCGGCAACCGTGCGCCCGGGAAACGGTACTGGCTGTTACCACCGTCTTCGCCCCCTTCCCAGGGCGTGTTTTCTTCCAGCCATTCATGGACGTCCGCCAGCATCGGGTCAATTTCCCGTGCCAGATCCGTCAGTTTCTGTACCGTCCGGGCCGCCTCGGCGTCCGCCGGCAGATGCGGCAGAAGCTGGGCCAGAGCCTGGCTCAGGCTGCGCAGCCACTGACGTGTGCCTTCCAGCCCCAGGGAGGCGGCAAAGTGGTTCAGGGCCTTGTCCGGCAGGTGATGGGCCTCGTCCATCACATAGATGGTGTCCTCGGGCTTGGGCAGTATGGCGCCACCCCCCAGGGCCAGATCCGCCAGCACCAGGTCATGGTTGGCGACGATCACGTCCGCGTGTTCCAGCTCCGCACGCGCCGAAAAAAAGGGACAGCTGTCAAAATAGCTGCAACGGCGGTTGGTGCACTGGCGGTGGTCCGTGGTCACGCCCTGCCAGATGTCATCGGGGATGTGGTCCGGCCAGTGGTCACGGTCGCCGTCCCACTCGCGGGCCGCGTAGCTGGAGAAAAGCTTTTCGTGGAAAGCGCGGGTTTCCGCCGGTTCGCCCGGCTCCTCCTGGAGCATGAAAAGCGGAATGGTGTCGCTGTCCTGGTTACCGTGGCCATGCAGGCGCTGCTCCACCTTGGACAGGCACAGATAGCGGCCACGCCCCTTCGCCAGGGACCAGCTCACATCCAGCCCTGAATGGGCTTTCAGGTCCGGCAGATCCTTGTTCACGATCTGATCCTGGAGCGCCACCGTGGCGGTGGAAACCACCAGTTGCTTGCCAAGCTGCCGTGCCACCGGGATGGCGGCCAGGAGGTAGGCGAGGGTCTTGCCCGTGCCGGTTCCGGCTTCCAGAACACAGGCCTTGTGGGCGGACGTTCGCTGACCGTCGTTTTCCGTGATCTCACCGAGGTAGCGGGCAATCTCGGCGATCATCAGCCGCTGGCCGTAGCGCGCGCGCAGGTCCTTGCCGGCCAGCACGGCCCGATAGGCTGCCTGGATCTCAGCCTTCGTATCCTCGTTGAGCATGCGCTCCTGTCCAAAGGTCGGTTAAGAGACCGCTCATGATAGCGGGCGGCTCCCGGAGCGTACAGGTTCAGCTCGCGATTACGTGCAGCTCGGCGCCCTTGCGGTTGTGCTGGCGCAGGCGCCGGATGCAGCCTTCCAGAGTGCGCGAGATCTTGGCATGGGTTCGGATCTGGGAGATCAGCGGCCAGGTGGCACGTTCCCCCTCCAGCATCATCTCGCGCACGAATTCCGGCGACGGGTTCGACATCATGCGCCGGAAGTGCCGCATCCGGTAGCGCGGTGCCAGGGTCACGTCCCCCTGGTACTGCTGCGCCATGATGGTATAGATCTGGCCGCAGGCCTGGCGGGCAAGTTCCGGCCGCATGCGCCGCCTCAGCACATCGAACAGCCCCTTGCCATGGAACTGCATCTCCGCTTTCAGCAGTGACAGGGGCAGACTGGCGAGGCTCTCCCGGGACTGTCCATGATCCCGGCGCAGAAACGGCACCACATGCGGGTTGGTCTGGCTGACCAGCGTGAAATTCACATCGTACAGGTGCATCAGGCGTTCGCGCGGCAGGTCACTCACCACCGAACCGTCCACGAAGCGCAGGCGTGGCATGTAGGGCACCGTAGCCCCCTGGTGATCCTTCTTCTGCAACTGCACGGGCGGAAAGACCCCGGGAACCGCGGAGGAGGCCAGAGCGGCGCTCCATACCAGCATATAGGGCGAGGTATAGCCACTGAGCAGCCGTGCCCCATACTGGCCCTGGTCCGATGACACACTGATGTTGGTGGAGCGGCCAGTGTGCTGGAACGCCTCCTCGAAGGTGAACTCCCCGATATTCTCTCTCAGGCACTGCTCCAGTACGCCCTGGTCCATGAACCCGGCCCCGCGAAGGCCATTGATCACCCCCTTCCAGCGCCAGGCCTTGAGGTTGTGGCGTTCCGGTTCCAGCAGCTGGTCCAGCTCATCGTCCGGTGTGGTTCCGACCATGGCCGCCATCACAGCACCGGCACTGGACCCGGAGATGACCTGCGGGAGCAGATCCCGTTCCCAGAGGGTGCGGATCACCCCCAGGTGGAACAGGCCAAGCGTGGCACCGCCACTGAGCAGTAATGCCGGGCGGCCATAGCTCAGCAGGGTATCCTTGAAGAAGCCCAGCTTTTCGCTTTCGGGCAGCTCCTGCATGGGGGTGTCACACAGCAGGTTGATGGACTCGCACACTTGGTTCACGTATTCCTCGATCAGGTGCTTGGTGCCCACATAGCTGTTGTGGTAGAGCGCGGGGTTCGAGATATTGCCGAGATCGTGATGGAGCCCTTCCCGGATCGCGCGCTTGAGCCGGGCATAGTCGCCGGTCTGGTGGTAGTGGCGCAGCTCCCTCAGGCGGTCATGGATGAGGTTGTAGTTGTAGAACTCGGAGGCGAACGCCTCCTTCCATTCCACATTGCCTTCCAGGTAATCCAGCTCCAGTGCCGCCGCCTTCCACTGTTCATAGGTGCGGGCCTGGCTGAGCAGCTTGCGGTAATGCGCGATCCTGCGGTTCATAATGGACTCCACTGGCCACTGCCCGGGACTACCTGACCGGAGTATAGCCTCCGATCAGAAATCCTCGAGCATTATGTCCTCATCGTCCCTGGCAAAGGGGTCACTTTCCACCCTGCCATCATTGACCTGATATTCACGACGCTGCAGGTAGGCATTGCGTATGAACGTGTAACGATCACCTGTGATCTGCTCCTCGTAGCTCAGCAGTGAGGCCCTGAGATCCACTCCGTAGAGGGCATAAAGGAAATAGACCTCGGGAGAGTCCACCTCGTCCATGAGATCCGGAACGGCGTAATCCACTCCCCTGCCCGCTGTATCCCGGACCGTTGAGGGGCCCAGGAACGGCAGCATCAGGAAGGGGCCGCTGTCGGCCCCCCAGTACCCAAAGGTCTGGCCGAAGTCTTCTTCCTTTTCCGGCAATTCCATGTAGCTGGCCACATCCACCAGCCCAAGCAACCCGAAAGTGGTGTTGAAGATAAAGCGGCCAGTGCTGACCAGCGCATCCTCGCCTTTGCCCTGGAGCAGGCTGTTGAGAATGTTACCCGGCTCGCTCAGGTTGCTGAAGAAATTGCTGACCCCATCATTCACCGGCTCCGGCGTGACACGGTTGTAGCCGCGCGCCACAGGCTTGAGCAGGTTGCGGTCCACCACTTCGTTGAAGGTGAAGATGCTGCGGTTGAACGACTCCCAGGGATCACGGTCGTCAAAGGCGGACGTATCCGCCACCTTCTGTGGATCCGCATCGTCGGGCAGCATGCTGGCGGAGCCGTCTTCCGGCTGCTGTGCACTGGCACCGGTAGCCAGTGCCAGGGTGAGACTGAACGCGAGCAGGGTTCGTTGCATCATCAACCTGTAAACCTGTCTGCAAGGGGATTGAAATCATCTATTCCGGCCCTAGAATCAGCGCCATCCATAGAACAGGAGTCATCATGTCCGAAAACCAACCCGAAGGCCGACTGGTCCATGAGGAAACCTTCCCTGTCCGCTGGGGCGACCAGGATGCCTACGGCCATGTGAACAATACGGTGTATTTCAGGTTTTTTGAAGAGGCGCGAATCCGCTGGTTCGACAGTCTCACACTGACAGCGGACGGCCAGGGCGAGGGCCCGGTGATCGTAACCACGAGCGCAACCTTCCACCAGGAACTGGTCTATCCCACCAGGATCAGGGTTGAAGTGCGCACCGGCAGGGCCGGCAACAGCAGCCTGGAGAACTTCTATCGGGTACTTGGCGCTGATGATGATGCTCTCTATGCATCAGGCAGCGCCAAGGTGGTGTGGATCAATCATGACACTGGCCGCCCCACACCCCTGCCCGACCGCCTGCGGGCATTGAGCGCGGAAAGCGGCCAATAGGGCCGCTTCAGCGCTTGCGGACCACGACGTTACCGATGGAGTAGCCGGCTCCGAAGGAACAGATGATGCCGTAATCGCCACTGTTCAGGTCGGCCTGGTACTGGTCAAAGGCGATGATGGAGCCTGCGGAGCTGGTATTGGCGTACTCATCCAGTATCACCGGCGCCTCGCCAACCTCGGCATCACGCCCAAGGACCCGCTTGGCAATCAGCTCGTTCATATTGAGGTTCGCCTGGTGCAGCCACATGCGCCGCAACTGATCGGTGCCGAGACCAAGCGCCCCCAGGTGCTCGCCAATCAGCTCCGCCACCAGCGGAGAAACCTCCTTGAACACCTTGCGGCCTTCCTGAACGAACAGCTTGTCCGCCTGCCCCATGCCGGATTCATCCGCACGGTTCAGGAACCCGAAGTTGTTCCGGATGTTGTTGGAAAAACGCGTCTTGAGCCGTGTGCCCAGAACATCGAAGCCACGCCCTGCCGGCACATCATCCGGATGCTGGACGATGATGGCGGTGCAGGCGTCGCCGAAAATGAAATGGCTGTCCCGATCGCAGAAATTCAGATGGGCACTGCAGATCTCCGGGTTCACAACCAGCACCGTGCGGGCGTGCCCGTTATTGATGGCATCAACGGCATTCTGGATGCCGAAGGTCGCCGAACTACAGGCGACGTTCATGTCGTACGCAAAGCCTTCCACGCCCAGCGCATCCTGTACTTCAACGGCCACGGCCGGATAGGGGCGTTCCAGATTCGAACAGGCGACAACGACCGCGTCCAGATCCTGCGCCCTGATCCCGGCCCGCTCCAGCGCCTGATTCGTGGCCTTGACCGCCATTTCACACTGGATGCCATAGTTCGAGTTCGGGCGCTGCGGAATCGACGGCTTCATGCGTTCGGGATCCAGTATGCCCTGCTTGTCCATCACATGCCGGCGCTTGATGCCTGAGGCTTTCTCGATGAACGCCGAGGATGAAGGCTGCAGCGCTTCCACCTCGCCACGCTCAATCGCGGCCGCGTTGCGTTCGTTGTGGCGTTCGACGTAGGCGTTGAAGGCTTCCACCAGTTCGTCGTTGTCGATGACGCTGGGCGGCGAGAAAAGACCGGTAGCGCTGATGACTGCTGAGGACACGGGATAGACTCCGGTTGTTGTTGAATGGAGAACCTGTGAAATAGTTCCTGACTCAGGATATTAACACATCGGCACCGGGTGTCAGGTGGACGGCGTCAGCGGCGGACCTGCTGCCACTGGCGCTCCAGGCGCTGAGGGGAAACCGTTACAGCGGTTCCCAGCTGCTGTGCGAAATACGACACGCGGTATTCCTCCAGCATCCACCGGTAGGTGATCAGGGCCTCGTCCTCGATCCCCTGCACGGCCAGTGCCTCGCGCCTCTCAACGTAGCGGTCCCAGAAGGGCTGGAACTCCGAGAGAAAGGCACGCTCACGGCCTGCCTCCCGGGGCATCTTGTCCAGCCGGATCAGCGCCGCGTCCATGTAACGTGGAAAATGCTTCAGCCACTCCGGCGGCGTTGCCGCCATGAACCCCGGGTAAATCAGCTGGCTCATCTGAAACTTCAGGTCCGCCATGCTCTGGGCAACATTCAGCGGGATCTTGCCCTTCAGCCCCTTCATCACCTGGTGATGGCGCTCCATGATCTGGAGCAGGAGCCGGCTGTTGGCTTCCAGCGCGGGTATGAAGTCACTTCGGCCGCTTTCAAGGCAGCTCTCCAGATCCCGCTCGCTGCGTGGCAGCGCCTGCTCCGCCAGGAAGTGGGACTGGGCCGTCGCAATGAGCATATCGTCCAGAAGCTCTGTCTTGCGCCCGACCGGGGCAAACAGCAGCGATGCTTCATGGAAGCCGGGCAGTCTTCGATCCAGATCCCGCAGGGTATTGCCGAGCCGGTTGACCAGGATGCGTGCAATCCCCCGACGGTTCAGGTACCAGGCCCGCACCGGGTCCAGCACCTGCGTCTGACGTACCCCCTGCCCCTCATCTTCCAGAACCGGATAGACACGAACCTGCATGCCCCCCTGCTCGGTCTCGACACTCTCCGGCAGGTCGCCGCCCGGCCAGTCGGAGACAACCGTCTCAACTTCGGATTCCTCCGGGGCCTCCTGCATGGCACTTTCCAGCGCCTGGTGAGCCTCATCCTCGTGGCGTGCGATCAGCCCCTCCACATCCCGCCCCTGATCCAGGATGTTGCCCTTGTCATCAATCACCTGCACGTTCATGCGTAGATGGTCAGGCAGGTGATCCGGGTCCCACGCATCCTCGGGTATCCGCACGCCGGTCATGCGCTGGAGCTGTTCCCCCAGTCTACGGGGCAGTGGTTCATTGCAGGGGGTGAGATTGGCGAGGGCGGCGTCCACGAAGTCCGGCACCGGCACAAAGTTGCGGCGCAGTGATTTGGGCAGGCTTTTCACCAGGGCAATGGCGCGATCGCGCAGCAGCCCCGGCACCAGCCACCCCAGCCGCTCCACCGGCAGCTGCTTGAGCGCCATTATCGGCACCCGGATGCTCACGCCGTCCTCGGCCGTACCCGGTTCGAAATGATAGCGCAGTTCAAAGGTGAGGCCGTGCCATTGCAGCGTATCGGGATACAGGCTCTGCGTGTCCGTCCCGGGCTCTTTCTGGAAGACATCGGACTCGGTCAGGTAGAAGCGACTGAGTTGCTCGTCGTTAAGCTGCTTCCACCAGCGCTCAAAACCCTTGCCGCTGACAATCTCGGCGGGCAGGCGCTCATGGTAGAACTGGAACAGGGTCTCCTCATCCACCAGCAGATCCCGCCGGCGAACCTTGTCCTCCAGCGAAGTGACCTCTTCGATCAACTCCTGATTGGCCAGCACGAAGGGGGCCCTGGTCCTGTACTCGCCTTCCACCAGGGCCCGGCGGATGAAGATCTCCCGAGACAGCTCCGGGTCGATCCGGGCGTACCCCACGCGGCGATTGGCCACGATGGTCAGCCCATAGAGTGTGACCGACTCCATGGCCATGACCTGGGCCCGCTTCTTCTCCCAGTGCGGCTCCGCGTGGTTACGCCGGACCACGTGTTCGGCGAGTGGCTCGATCCACTCCACCTCGATCCCCGCCACCATGCGCGCGAACACCTGGCTGGTCTCCACAATCTCGGCGGCCATGATCCACTTCGGTGGCTTCTTCGCCAGTGCGGAGCCCGGAAAGATCCGGAATTTGCGGTTACGCGTCCCGTGGAACCAGCCCTTCTCCTCCTTCAGCGCCACGTTGCCCAGCAGGCCGGCCAGAAGCGCCCGGTGCACGGAAGCATAGTCTGCCGGCCGCTGATTCACCCGCATGCCCTGCTCCTTTGCCAGCAGCAGGATCTGACGGTGAATGTCGCGCCACTCCCGCATGCGCAGAAAGGCCACGAAATGCTTCCGGCACCACTTCTGGAGCTGATTGCCGGACAGCGTCTGGCGTTGCTCTTCCCAGGCGTTCCATAGATTGAGCAGACTGTTGAAGTCCGAATGGTTGTCGCGGAACAGCGCGTGCGCCTGGTCCGCCTGGGTCTGTTTGTCGCCCGGGCGCTCACGGGGGTCCTGGATACTGAGTCCGGCCGCGATCACCGCCACCTCGGCCAGACTGCCCTCCCGCTCAGCCGCCAGCAGCATGCGCGCCAGCCTTGGGTCCACCGGCAGCCGCGCCATGCGCCGCCCAGCCTTGGTTACTTTGCGTCCCCGATCCACGGCCCCCAGCTCTTCCAGCAGCTTGTAGCCGTCGTTGACCAGGCGCTTATCCGGTGGGTCGATGAAGGGGAAGCGCTTGACGTCGCCCAGTCCCATGTTCGTCATCTGCAGGATCACAGACGCCAGGTTGGTCCGGCGGATCTCCGGGTCCGTGAACTCGGGCCGATTCAGGAAATCCGACTCGTCATAGAGTCGAAAACAGATCCCGGGGGCCACACGCCCACAGCGCCCCTTGCGCTGCTCCGCGCTGGCCTGGGCGATGGGCTCAACCGGCAGGCGCTGCATCTTCGAGCGCACGCTGTAACGGCTCAGCCGCGCCAGACCCGTATCGATCACGTAATGGATGCCCGGCACCGTCAGCGAGGTCTCGGCCACATTGGTGGCCAGCACGATCCGTCGCCCGCCATGGGGCTGGAACACCCGGTTCTGCTCGCGATTCGACAGCCGCGCATACAGCGGCAGCACCTCGGTGTGCTGAAGATCCGCATGGCGCAGCTCCTTGCTCACCTGCCGGATGTCCCGCTCCCCCGGCAGGAACACCAGGATATCCCCGGGCCCCTTGCCCTGATCCTTCTCGTAATCCTCGATCTCATGAACGACCGATTCGATCGCCCCTGGCCAGCCCGACTCCGGATCCTCAGAGTCCGCCAGCGGCCGATACCGCACCTCCACCGGATGCGTCCGCCCCGAAACCTCCAACACCGGCGCATCGTCAAAATAGGCACTGAAGCGGTCCAGCTCGATGGTCGCCGAAGTAATGATCACCTTCAGGTCAGGCCGTTTCGGAAGAATCCGTTTGAGCGCCCCCAACAGGAAATCGATGTTCAGGCTGCGCTCATGGGCCTCATCCACAATGATGGTGTCGTAGCGGTCCAGAAAGCGGTCATGGGTCAGCTCATTCAGCAGGATGCCGTCCGTCATCACCTTCACCAGTGAATCATCACTGGTCTGGTCACTGAACCGCACCTGGTAACCCACCGTCTCGCCGACCCGGGTCTCCATTTCTTCCGCCAGACGCTGCGCCACCGTGCGCGCAGCAATCCGCCGCGGCTGGGTATGCCCCACCAGCCCGCGCCGGCCACGCCCGGCCTCAAGCGCCATCTTCGGCAACTGCGTCGTCTTGCCCGACCCCGTCTCACCGGCAACGATCACTACCTGATGCTGCTCCAGCAGCGAGCGGATATCCTCTACCCGCTCCGAAACCGGCAACGACTCGGGGTACGAAATGGAGGGGACCAGCGAGCGCCGCCGCGCCAGCGCCTCCTGCCCCTCCTGCAGAAGGGCCTCAATCCGATCCCGGTTTTTCGGATCCGGATCCCCCTTGCCCATCAGCCGAAGGATGCGCGCAGTCTCCCACTGCCGGCAGTCAGCCAGGGATTGCTTGATCTGTGTTCGCCAATCAGTACTTTGCTCAGTCAATGAAAGATGCGCTCCGGAATGCAAGGATCTCAAAGGTGGAGTGAGGAGGGGACTGTTAATCGGGAAGCTCTGGAGCCATGGATGGCGGAAGAGCAGCGTAATGGGGTTTGCGCGACTAAGCGCAAACGGGCTTGCAGGAGGCAAGCCCAGGATCTTTTAGCGAAGCAGGATAGCGCAGCTAAAAGATATTTACAGCGTTTCCCGATCAACAGTCCCCTCCTCACTCCGCCCGGCAGCCCCTCGTCAGGCTTGTATCTTGAGCATCCATAGACCAAAAAACCCCGCCTGAACCAGACG
>Ga0207718_100624_pt1 | contig 27551 bp, 24 predicted proteins | sample A23M2SouthBayCA_FD_187749 | JGI IMG/M metagenome (GOLD analysis project Ga0207718, IMG submission 187749) | Aerobic enrichment media microbial communities from Eden Landing Ponds, California, USA - A23 M2 (SPAdes) | ecosystem: Environmental > Aquatic > Marine > Unclassified | place: Emeryville... | reverse complement strand
CGTCGTCTGTCTGATTGAGCAACCGGTCCAGATCTTCTTCGCTCAGGTGTTTCTCAACCTCCAGTCGACGATGTCCACTCATGACTACCTTCTCTCGGCGCTCTCCCATAACTTTCCTCGTCCATTAGGACGCGCCCCAAGAAGACGGGTTCGTGGACCAAACATGGAACCAGACGAACCCGGCGCGGGCTTGAGCGCCCGCGTCAAAAACGACGAACTGCCAGCGCAAGAGATTAACGACCGACCGAACGAAACCGTCCATATCACCAATTGGCTACCGCACTCACTCTATGAGTGTACCAAGTACGTTCCTGAAGCCAGGTGGGTCGTAGATCTCAACGAGGCCGTACGGTGCGCTATTCACGACAACTTCGACGACATCCGCGAGCCTGTTACTGTCACCGATGGCGGTCAACCTGAATGTCCGTCCAGTACCAAAATCTCCAACCTCACCGGCTTCCAGCGTGACTTATTAGCTATCCTCGTTGCGCGAGTCAATGCCGGAGCCGAGACATCAGGTCAGCGAATCAAAGAGGACCTCGAGGCTCGTGGCTACCCCGATATCAACCACGGGCGCCTCTACCCCAACCTCGACGACCTTGCAGACCGAGGACTCATCGAAAAGCAGCGAGCCGCCTACGACGAGCGAACAAACGCCTACCGGCCATCCGAGAGCGGCCGTGAACTCATCGAGCAATACGCCGCCGCCCTCGCATCCGACGTTGGACTGGATACGAAGGAGACCAACGATTAGTGCGTTCGAGCCACGATGACCCGCAACTAACGGTGGCTACGCCATATACGAGGGGCGCAATTCCCTTGTTTTCTCAACCTTCATCGTAGCTCTTGCCGTCAACAGCCACCTTCCCAAGAGCGTCGATATTAATTGCCCGGAATCATGATCAGAGAAACCACTGATACTCCCGGGATAGGGCGGGCCTCGCATCAGATCTGACTACTTCTCCGCGCCCCTGAATGAGCGTTTCAACCTCCTATACGAGGATCTGTCTGATTGATTGTCGAAACGTCGACTCGTGGTGGATTGTGGGGTAGAGTCCGAACCCGCCCGACTCGCTCACCCCCCCACGTCCCCATCACCACCCACCGCACCGGGCGCCACCGACCCGTACCGCGCGATCACGTCGAAATACTTGTCGCCCAGTTGCGACCCACCGGTGATACCGTACGCCTCCCCATCGTCGAACCGCGAATCGACGAACCATCCGGCGACGAGCGCCTTGCGCGCATCCTCTCGTTCGTCGATGGCCCACTGGGCCTCTCGCAACAGGACGGTCCCGGCGACGACGTCGTAGATCAGGTCGGCGAGGCGCTTGGCGTGGTACTGGGCGTAGTCCCGGTCGCGAGTCGCGAGTGTCACGAGCGCCGTCTGAAGCTCCTCGAAGCGCTCCTCGACCATGTCCGCACTCCCGGCCAGTAGCGGATGGGTCACCGAATCGAGCCGCTCGGTCACGAACGGCACCAGGGCCTCGTGGGCGTCGACGCGTTCTAGCGCCCGCAGGACGTCCAGCGAGAGCACGTTGGCGGTCCCCTCCCAGATCGGTAACACCTGCGCGTCCCGGAAGAGGCGCTCGGTCACCTGCTCGGCGACGTAGCCGTCCCCGCCCCTGATCTCCATCGCGTCGGCGACCACGTCGACGCAGACGTCGGCGGTCTTGTACTTCGCGATGGGGACGAACAACCGCATCAGTCGATACGCCTGCTCGTCGCTTTCGCCTTCACCGTCGGCGTCCCAGGCCCGCTCGCGGCGGTCGTACTGCCTGGCGGCCTCGAAGGCCACGGCCGCGGCGGCCTCGTACTCGACGGTCATCTCACAGAGGTCTCGCCGGAGGAGCGGATACTCCTGGATCACGGACCCGAAGGCCTCTCGATTGGCGGCGTGGACTTTCGCCTCCAGGAGCGCCCGGCCCATCACCCCCACCGCGCCGGTGGCGTTGGTCACCCGCTCGTAGTTGAGCATCTCCGTCATGTACCGGAAGCCCCGTTCTTCCTCGCCGACGAGGTAGCCCGTCGCGCCGTCGAACTCGATCTCGCCCGTCGGGACCGAGAGCGTCCCGAGTTTGTCCTTCAGTCGCCGGAATCGGCTGTCGTTGAGCGATCCGTCGGGCAACTCGCGCGGGACGAGAAAGAGCGAGAGCCCCGCCGTCCCGTCGGGGGCGTCGGGGGTCCGCGCGAGTGCCAGCGCGCCCTGGGCGTCGATATTCGAACAGAACCACTTCTCGCCCGAGAGTTCGTACGTGCCGTCCTCCTGCGGTTCGGCGCGAGTCTCGTTGGCGCCGACGTCCGATCCTCCCTGTTTCTCGGTGAGGAACATCGCACCCTCGACGTGTTTCTCGTAGTCGGCGCTGGTCAGGCCCTGGAAGGTGTCGGCGAGGGCGGCGTCGGCGTCACTCGCATCGGCGCCACCGGCAGCGTCCGTTCCAGCGAACTTCTCGAGGACGACCGCCGCTCCCGTGGTCATCGAGGAGGCACACGCGAAGCCGACGTCGGCGAAACAGACCAGCGCCTGCATCGTCAGCGGGTGGAGCAGTCCCACCGGTTCCTCACGGTCGGGCGGCGCGTGGAAGGCGTCGTGAGTCAGTCGGAAGTCCGCGTAGGTGCGACGTTCGGTCTCGAACTGGGCGGGATGGTATTCGACCTCGTTCGCGACCTCGCCGCGGTCGTCGTAGGTGTGGAGGTGTGGGCTGTGGCGGTCGACGAGGTCGGCGTTGTCGGCGAGCGTGTGGCCGACGAACTCGCCGTACTCCGCGAGGAGGTCCTCGGCCCACGCGAACTCGTCGTCGGGGTAGGTCCGGCGTGCCTCGAAGCGCAACGTCGGGTTGTAGGTCCAGTAGTTACAGTGACGCCCCGCGTCGAGTGCGCCGTAGTCGATGGGGTCCCGGGCCATTCCGTGGGACTACGGCCGACGGACGAATAACGCCACCGCCGGCCCTACGTCGAGTGTGTTCGCTAGCTGTTGTGCGTTTATCATTTGGTTTGCCTAGCGTACGCCGAGTGAAACGAGGCGTTTCACCGGACGCGAGGGAGCGTAGCGACCGCTGCGTCCGGCCTTTTTCACCCATGTTTTTGCCGCGAGTGGTACCCACAGCGAACGCAGTGAGCGAGGATACCCGAGCGGGAAAAAGATGGCCTGCACATTGCGATCACGGACGGTCGAACGTGGGATCGTGACGGGGTCTACGATACACTGCGGCGACTGCGACCAGTTGACGCGAATTCTGAAAACGGTGATTTTCCGTACTGTTCGAGACTGTCCCCACGTTCCGTGGCACGACGCGTCGGTGGTACGCCATCTCGGACCGACTGCCGTCACTGTCGGCGGGTTCGTCACCCTGGGCACACTGACCGTCGCCGGCTGGCGGCTGATCGACCGATTGTGAACCGAGCTGGGACGATCCACCCGCTCAGAACTCGGTGACGACCGGGATCCCGACCGTCTCGTAGTCGGTCATGGCGGACAGCGTCGTGGAGACGTCCTCGAGTCCGATACGGTCGGTGATGACGGCGGCGGGGTCGAGTTTCCCGGTCGCGACCATCCGGAAGATCTCGTCGTAGCGCTCGGGCGGCATGCCCAGCGCGCCGTAGAAATCGATCTCGCTCGTGACCATCTCGTCGGTCGGAAGCGGGAGGTTCCCGTCGGCACCTTCGGTCGTGAGCCCGACCTGGACGTGCTGGCCGGTCTTTCCTAAGCTTTTGACGGCGTTACGACAGGTCGTCTCGATACCCAGCGCGTCCATCGAGACGTGGGCGCCGCCGTCGGTGATATCGCGCACCTCGGCGGCGGGGTCGTCGACGGCTGCGGCGTTGACGGTCGCGACGGCACCCAGGTCCTCGGCGAAGTCGAGTTTCTCGTCGTCGAGGTCGACACCGACGACGTTGGCGCCGAGTGCGGTGGCGATCTGCACGGCCGAGAGGCCGACGCCGCCACAGCCGTGGACGACGAACCAGTCGCCCGCACCCAGGTCCGCGCGGTGGGCCAGCCCGTGGAAGGCGGTCATGAATCGACAGCCCAGCCCCGCCATGTCCGTCGAGGAGACGCCGTCGGGGAGCTGTACGAGGTTGTGGTCGGCGTGGGGCACCGGCACCTGCTCGGCGAAGGCACCCGGTGCTTCCGGTTGGAGGCCCAGTGCCTGACGGTTCTCGCAGATGTTCGAGTGGCCGGTCTTGCAGAGGTGGCAGGCGCCGTCACCCAGGTTGAACGGGACGGCGACGTGGTCGCCCTCGGAGACGCGTTCGACCTCTTCGCCGACCTTCAGAACGTGGCCGGCGGGTTCGTGGCCCAGCACGTGTCCGGGGACGGGGTCGAGGCCGCGCCAGTCCCAGTCGCCCTGCCAGGCGTGCCAGTCGCTCCGGCAGACCCCGCAGGCCTCGACGGCCACGACGGCCCCGTCCGGGTCGGGTTCGGGGTCGTCTACCTCGCGGACGTCGAGCGGTTCGCCGTAGTCGGTAAAGACCGCTGCGCGCATACCTGGGGCGACGGGGGCGGCGGTCAAATAGCCACTGGCCCTCGCTTCTTCGATCGTGTCGCTGGCGTCGGCAGCGCTGTCGTCACTGCTACTGGCAACGTCGATCGAACGCCCTCGGCACGCTCGCTAGCAGTGTGATGCGGTGTGACCGCTCTCGACGCCGTGCATTGAAAGCCCTCGACCCGCTCGCTAGCAGATCGATCGGCTGCTACTGACAGCGAGCGGTGAAAGCCCTCGACCCGCTCGCGGTCGCTGAGCGGGATATTCTCGCTCGAACAACAGCACCGCGCCGCACTCGCGAGAATAGAGCCCGCGCAGGCGACTACAGTGAACGCGAGCGCGTCTCGCCCTTTCAGTCCACCAGGAACAGCACCGCCCCGCACAGCACCGCACCGCGACGGCCTCACACCTCCCCAGCCTCTTGCGGTGCTCGCTGCGCTGCGCTCCTCATCCCTCGCACGACTCCGCGCGCTCATGAAAGAGCGCGACAGCGCGCGCCACGGTGGCTGGTCGGGTGCGCTGAAGACGGTCGGCAGTTGCTCGGGGCAGCGACAGCGTCGACGCTTCCGGCGAGTGGCGTTTCAGGGGGTTTTTCTCCCCACTGCCCGTCCGTTCGGGCATGAGCACCGACCGGATCACGGCGAAACTCGACGACCCCGAGGCGGCCCGCGAGGAAGGCCGCCGGAAGATGGACTGGGCGCGCCAGCACATGCCCATCCTCGACGCCCTGCGCGAGGAGTTCGCGGCCGACCAGCCCTTCGCTGGCGAGGTCATCGGCATGGCGATGCACGTCGAAGCGAAGACGGCCGTCCTCGCCGAACTGCTCGCCGAAGGCGGCGCCGAGGTCGCGATCACCGGCTGTAACCCGCTCTCGACCCACGACGACGTGTCGGCGGCACTCGACGCCGTCGACGGCGTCACCTCCTACGCCGAGCGCGGCGTCGACGACGAGGAGTACTACGCCGCTATCGAGGCCGTCATCGCCCACGAACCCTCCATTACCGTGGACGACGGGATGGACCTCGTCGCCGCGATCCACGAGGACTACCCGGAACTGATCGACTCCATCGTCGGCGGCGCCGAGGAGACGACGACCGGCGTCCACCGCCTGCGCGCGATGGACGAAGACGGCGAACTGGAGTACCCGATCTTCGCCGTCAACGACACGCCGATGAAACGACTGTTCGACAACGTCCACGGCACCGGCGAGTCCTCGCTGGCGTCTATCGCGATGACGACGAACCTCTCGTGGGCCGGCAAGACGGTCGTCGTCGCGGGCTACGGCCACTGCGGGAAGGGCGTCGCGAAGAAAGCCAGCGGCCAGAACGCCGACGTCGTCGTCACCGAGGTCGAACCCCGGCGCGCGCTCGAAGCACACATGGAAGGTTACGACGTCATGCCGATGGCCGAAGCGGCCGCCGAGGGTGACGTCTTCATCACGACGACGGGCAATCGCGACGTCATCGTCGAAGAGCACTTCCAGGAGATGCAGGACGGTGTCCTGCTGGCCAACGCCGGTCACTTCGACGTCGAGGTGGACCTGGACGCGCTCTCGGATCTCGCCGTGGACACCTACGAGGCCCGCGACGGCGTGCAGGCCTACGAACTGGAAGACGGTCGCCGACTGAACGTCCTCGCGGAGGGCCGGCTCGTCAACCTCGCGACGCCCGTGGCGCTCGGCCACCCCGTCGAGGTGATGGACCAGTCCTTCGGCGTGCAGGCGGTCGCGGTGCGCGAACTCCTCGAACACGGCGACGACTACGAACCGGGCGTCCACGACCTGCCGGACGACCTCGACCGCGAAGTCGCGGAGATCAAACTCGCCGCCGACGGCGTCGCCTACGACGACCTGACCGACACCCAGCGCGAGTACATGGACTCCTGGCAGCACGGGACGTAGCGACGACCGTGACCCGGCGGTGCCGAGGCCGTCGACGCGGAACCGGATGGACGCAGCGTTCTTAGTGGTGATAATGCGGGGGCGGTGTTTAATAGCCGGGAGTCGAGAGAGACGGCAAATGAGTCGCTCGCGAGCAGACCGGCAGACGGGCGGGACGGTCGAACTCGCGCACTTCTGGGCGGAGGGCGACGGTCGGGCGATGCTCGAGGCGGTACTGGAAGCGTTCGACCGCCGCCACCCCGAGGTGCGGGTCGCGGACCGTTCGTACGACAACCACGGACTCGCGATCAAGAGTCGCATCCTCCGGGAGGACCCGCCGTCACTGTTCGTCGAGTGGCCCGACCAGAACCTCGTGCCCTACGACCAGGCGGGGGCGCTCCGGGATCTGTCGGAGCTGTGGGCGGACAACGGCTGGGAACGGGCCTTCGTCGATGGCGTCTGTGAGCGCTCGCGGATCGACGACCGCTACGTCGGCGTGCCCGTCGACATCCACCGGATGAACAACCTCTTCTATCACGTCGACCTCGTCGAGGAACGCGCCATCGACCCCGGGAGCATCGGGACCCCCCGCGAGTTCGTCGAGGTGCTCGAGACCCACGCGGACGCGACCGGGGTGGACGGTCGTCGACTCGTCGGGATGACACAGCCGATGAAAAACCCCCAGACAGTGCTCCAGTTCTGGGCGACGGTCTTCATCGGCCAGTTCGGCGCCGAGGCCTTCGAGGACCTGACTGACGGGAACGCGAGCGCCCATCGGGCGGAGATGCACGAGGCGCTGGAACTGGTCGAGGCGGTGTGGGACCTGACCGACGACGACGCGACGTTCATCGACCAGGTGACCGCCAGCGAGCGCTTCGCCGACCGCGAATCCCTCTTTTTCAACCAGGGCGACTGGATGGCCGGCGCCTTCGCCGAGGTCCCCGACTTCGAGTACGGCGAGGACTGGAGCCGGGCGAACTTCCCCGGCACCGACGGCGTCTACATGCTCGGGATCGACCTCGTCGCCTCGGCATCGACCGCCGAGTTCGACGCCCCGACCCGGGCCTTCCTGGAGTTTCTGGGCTCACGGGACGCCCTGGAGGTACTCAACCGTGTCAAGGGGTCGATCCCGCCGCGTACTGACGTCGATATGGACGAGTATCCCCCGTTTCTCAGGGAACAGCACCGTGACTTCACGCGGGCCGACCACTTCCCGGCGGGCCACGCGCTCGAAGTCACCCCCGACGTGTTCATCGAGGCACGCACTGCGATGTCCGAGTTCCTCACCAGTCGCGACCTCGACGCGACCGTCGACCAACTCGTCGACGCGTACTGACTTCCGACGCGCGGATCGGTCGGGGGTGTGACGCGTCTGCCCGGCTCCGACCGGCGACTCGCGTCCCACCGTGGTGGACGTCTTTCGCCGAGCCACGCCGTCCCACGGGCCCGAAAGCCTGATTTCCACTCCGCGAAACCGGTCCGTATGACCGACGACGGAGCGCCGGAAAACGAGTGGGACGCGACCACCTACGACGCGGACGTCGGATTCGTCCACGAGCACGGAGAGTCGGTGCTGGATCTGCTCGACCCGAAACGGGGGGAGCGAGTGCTCGATCTCGGCTGTGGCACTGGCCACCTCACGGCCGAGATCGCCGACCGCGTCGACCCCGAGGGAGCGGCCGTCGGCGTCGACAGCGCCCCCGACATGGTCCGAGAGGCCCGCGAAACCTATCCCGACTGTCGGTTCGTCGAGGCCGACGCCCGCGACCTCTCGCTGGAGACACTCGACGCCGGGCACGAACCGTTCGACGCTGCCGGCGAAGCGTTCGATGCTGACGGCGAGATGTTCGACGCCGTCTTCTCGAACGCCGCGCTACACTGGATCCCCCGAGCAGATCAAGAGGCCGTCGCCGAGCGCGTCGCCGCGCTGCTCGGCCCCGAAGGGCGCTTCGTCGCCGAACTCGGCGGCGTCGGTAACGTCGCGAGCATCGTCGACGCCGCTCTCGCTGAACTGCGCGACCGCGGCTACGACCCCGAGCACCCGTGGTACTTCCCTACTGTCGGCGAACACGTGTCGGTCCTGGAGGCGGGGGGCTTCGAGGTGCGACTCGCCCGGTTGTTCGACCGGCCGACCACCCTCGACGGGGAGACGGGCCTGCGCGACTGGCTCGACGTGTTCGGCGACTCGCTGTTCGCGCCGCTGGACGCGGACGAACACGAAGCGGTCGTCACCGCCGTCGAGGACCGCCTGCGGCCCGACCTGTACGACGCCGAAACGGGGTCGTGGACCGCCGATTACCGGCGTCTGCGCTTCGTGGCCGTCCGGCAGTGACGGCGGGGGCAGGCTCTCCTCTCGGCCGACTGGCACCGCTCGCGGCAGTACTCGCCGCAATCTTTCTCTGCCCGGCACGCGTATCTGTAGTTGTGATGACGTCACTCGAAGAGACACTCTCCCGACCGGAGTTCGAGATAGTCGACCTGGCGGTCGATGTCGAAGCGGTCGACCGCGCCATCGAGGAGGTGATCAAGGGACTCGTGGCGTCCGACGTCGAGTACGGACGCAAATATCGGACGATGGGTGGCACGCTCGTCGCCGTCGTCGCACCGCGCCCCTCCGACGGCGGCGACGCGACGGCCGCCCTCGCCTACCGGACGGCGCCGGCCTCCGAGTCCGCGACCCGCAAAGCGACGAAAGTGTTCGAGGCGATACAGCCACACGTCACCGAGCAGTGACGCCGGGGTTGAGAGTGGTCGGCGGGCCCGTTCGGCGCGGACCGACAGGACCAGCGGCAGGTCGATATCGCTGTCGAGCGTCGCAAGGAGCGGACGACTGGTTCGCGACCGACGAGTACATCCGTCGGCCGGCACCACTCCGGATATGAGCGAGATCGACGTCGAAGCGGTCGAGACTATCGACGACGCGGCGGTCCCCGCGGGCGTCGACGCGCCCGATTACGTCCTCTACGGCGGCAAGGGCGGCGTCGGCAAGACGACGATGGCCGCCGCCACCGCACTCGCCAGCGCCCGCGACGGCACCGCCACGCTCGTCGTCTCGACCGACCCCGCACACTCGCTGTCGGACACCCTCGAAACCGACATTCCCGCCGAACCGACCCGTATCCGCGACGACGACCCCCTCTACGCCGCGGAGATCGACCCCGAAGACGCCCTCGAGGAGGGGCCGTTCGCCGGCGACGGCGAGAACCCCATGGGCGGGATGATGGCCGGCCTCGGCGAAGCACTGGCCGGCGGCGGACCCGGTGGCGTCGGTGCTGGCGACACTGGCCCAGGGGCGGGCGACGATCCGGATATGGTCGACCCGCTCGGTGGGTCGATGCCCGGGGCCGACGAGGCCGCCGCCGTTCGACTCCTGCTGGAGTACATGGACGACCCCCGCTTCGAACGGGTGGTCATCGACACCGCGCCGACGGGTCACACGTTGCGCCTGCTCGAACTCCCCGAGGTGATGGACTCGATGCTGGGGCGCGTGCTGACGATGCGCCAGCGGTTCTCCGGGATGATGGACAGCGTGACCGGCATGTTCGGTGACGACGACGAACAGGCGGAGATGGACATGGACGACCTCGAAGAACTCCGCGAGCGCATCGAGGTGCTTCGGGACGTCCTTCAGGACCCTGCACAGACGGACTTCCGGGTGGTGCTCGTACCAGAGGAACTCTCGGTGCGGGAATCGGAGCGACTGCTCGACCGCCTCGACGAGTTCGGCGTGCCCGTCGGGACCGTCGTCGTCAATCGCGTGATGCAGGACCTGACCGACGTCGCCGACGTCGAGGCCGACTGGTTCGTCACGCCGGATCTCGACGACTGCGAGTTCTGCCAGCGCCGGTGGTCCGTCCAGCGCGAGGCGCTCGGGCGGTCACAGGACATCTTCCGGGGCCACGACGTGCGGCGCGTGCCGCTGTTCGCCGACGAAGTGCGCGGTGAGGAACTACTCAGAGTCGTCGCCGCCTGTATCGAAGAGTAACCGTTCGCGCGCCAGTTCCAGACACGTCTCGACGTCGGCCGGGACCCTGAGGTCGGCGTCGGGCCCGAACCAGAGGTAGACCCCCGAGGTGTGTGCGACGTAGAGACTGACACCGATGCCGTGTTCGGTGACTCTGGCGTCGGCGTGGACCTCGTTTTCGTAGAGGTCACTGCTGAGGTCTGCCTGTTGGTGTCGCGAGACCCCGTCGCGGTGCATCTGTTCGGGCGTGCGCATGTCCCGTTCGCTCGCCCACTCACGGTACCTCTCCTCGCCGAGGAGAAACTCCCAGTCCCGTTCGGTGTATCGAAGCGCCATCGTCAGCTCCCCACGGACACGCTCGGGGAGCGACGAGACGAAGCCGTCCGCACCAGTCGCTGGCATTGGTATCGATCGACCCCGGTATCGCATAACCTCCAGTCAGCGGTTTCAGCGCGCGAAAATCACCGTCTACGGGAGACGTCGTCGCCGCGTTCGTACTCCATGGCGGTCGCGACCGCCTCGGCAACATTGTCGCCCCACTCGCGCTCGACCAGCCACAGCGCACAGTCGATCCCCGCCGTGATCCCGCCCGCCGTGACGACGTCACCGTCGTCGACGACCCGCGCGTCGACGGTCTCGGCGCCGCTCCCACGCAGGTCGTCTATCGCCTCGTGGTGGGTGACCGCCGGTCGCCCGTCCAGCACGCCCGCCTCGGCGAGGATCATCGCGCCCGTACACACCGATACCAGCGTCGTCCCGCTCTCGTGGAGCGCACGTATCGCCGCCAGCAGGTCGTCGTCGGCCGCGGCGCCACGCGCTCCGTCGTCCCCGTCACCGTCGTTCCACCCCCCGCCGGGCACCACGAGATAATCGAGGTCCGTCTCCGCCGAGAGGACGCCGTCCGGTTCGACACGGAGCCCGTAGGCGGCGGTCACTCGGTCTGTGAGTTCGGTCGACAGTGTCTCGACCGTCCAGTCGGCGCCCCGCCCGGCAGCGTTGCCGAACACCTCGTAGGGGCCGATAGCGTCGAGTTCCTCGAACCCCTCGAAGAGGAGGACGCCGACGTGTTTCGTGTCTGTCATCGCCGTCTCTACCCCCGGCCGAGGCGAAAAGCTACCGGCGAGTTCGAGCGGTGCTGTGGCGGTCGGGCACGAGCGACGGTCACTCGGCGACGAACAGCGCCGTCACTCGGCCACAGCCACTGCTCACCCGACGACGAGCACACGCAGGTCGTTGACGTTCGTCCCCGTCCGGCCCGTATAGACCAGCGCATCCCGCCCATCGAGATACGTCCCGGCGTCGTTGTCGGCCAGTGCCGCTCTCGCTTCGGCAGCGGCGTCGGCGTCCGGTACGGTCGCCCCGTCGACGACGGCGCCGGCGGCGTCACTCCCCCCGTCTCGTCCGTCGGTGTCGACCGCCGCGAGCACCACGTCGTCGACTGTGTCGCCCCCGTTCGGATCCGTGCCACCTGCGCCCCGTGCCCCACCTGCGCCGCCGAACTCCAGTGCCGCCCGGAGCGCGAACTCCTGATTGGGGCCGCCCTCGCCGTCGCCCCGGACCGTCACAGTGGTCTCGCCGCCCGAGAGCACGACTGCGGGCGGGTCGACCGGCTCGCCGCTCGCCGCGACTTCCTCGGCGACGGCGACGTGGCCCAGTCCCTGTTCGCGGGCCTCCCCCCGGACGCGCGTCGAGAGCACGAGCGAGTCGTACCCCCGCTCGGTGGCCACCTCGCGGGCGGCGTCGACGGCCGTCCACGCGTTCGCGAGGACGTGGGTGCTGACGTGGCCGAAATCCGCGTCCGGTCCGGGTGTCTCGGGGTGCTCGCCGGCCGCACCTGCCTGCAAGTGGGTACGGACCGCCTCCGGGACCGCCAGGTCGTAGCGGTCGAGCACCGCGAGCGCGCCAGCGTAGGTGGTGGGGTCCGGCACCGTGGGCCCGCTGGCGATCACACCCAGGTCGTCGCCGACGACGTCGGAGAAAGCGAGCGTCGCGACGTGGGCCGGTCGAGCGGCCGCCGCGAGTCGGCCCCCTTTGATCGCCGAGCAGTGTTTGCGGACGGCGTTTATCTCGTCGATCGACGCGCCACTCTCCAGGAGCAGGTCGGTCGTCGCCTGCAAATCTGCCAGTGTGATGCCGTCGACGGGCGCCGGCAGGAGTGCGCTCCCGCCGCCGGTGATCACCGCGAGGACGAGGGTCCGCTCACCGGCGTCTTCGACGATCTCTCGGACGCGCCGTGCGCCCTCGACGCCCGCCTCGTTCGGCACCGGGTGTGTGGCCTCGACGACGTCGACTCGCTCGGTCTCGACGGGGTCGTCCGTGACGACGACACCACCGCCGAGCGTATCGCCCAGCAGGGTTTCGAGGGTCGCAGCGACGCTCGCCCCGGCCTTCCCGCCCCCGACGACGACCACCTCGTCGTAGTCGGCGAGGTCGTAGCTGGCCGCCTCGATCCGGAGAGTATCGCCATCGAGCGCGACGGCATCCCTGAGAACGCTCTCGGGGTGGGCGGCGTCGATACCCGCTTCGAGACAGTCCAGTGCGAGTTCGCGAGCGGGCGAACTGGCCAGTCGTTCCCGGTCGTCGACGCTCGTCACGAGACTACCCAACGGACGAGTCGATACGCACCGTCGCGCCAGCGGTCCGGGAGGTGTCGCGAGGCCGCGACCAGACGTGCGGTCGTCCCGAGCACGTACCGCGGTTCCGGGTCCGAGGTACTGGCGGCGTCGACGACGACCCGGGCGACCTCTGAGGGGTGGAGACCGACGTCGCCGCCGCTGGCCAGCAGGTTCGAGTCCGCGATGAGGTCGTAGACCGACTCGTAGTTGCCCCGCCGCTCCAGCCGGCGCAACTGGTCCTCGGCGTGGTCGCCGAACTCGGTCCGGACGGGGCCGGGTTCGACCACGACGACGTTCACGTCGTACTCGTCGGCTTCGACGCGCAGGGCGTCGGAGAGTGACTCCATCGCGGCCTTCGAGGCGGCGTACGGGCCGGTGCCGGCGGTGGCGACGCGGGCCTGCGGGCTGGAGATGTTGACGACCGTGCCGGTACGACGCCGGCGCATGTGCGGCATGACCGCCCGGATCATGCGGTGTGGCCCATAGACGTTCACGTCGAACTGGTCGTCGAGCGCGTCGAGAGGGACGTCCTCGACGGGGCCGTACTGGCCGTATCCGGCGTTGTTGACCAGACAGTCGATACGTCCAGTCTCTTCTATCACCCGGTCGACGACCCGGTCGACCGCGGCGTCGTCGGTCACGTCGAGTTCGGCCGTCCGACAGCCGGCGTCGACGAGATCAGCCACGTCGTCGGTGTCGCGGGCGGTCGCGTAGACCGTCCAGTCCCGCCGGAGAAAGGCCGCCGCGGTGGCCCGTCCGATGCCCGAGGAGGCCCCCGTTATCAGCGCCGTCTTCGTCATGTGAGCGGTGTGGACCGCCCGATAGTTAAGTGTCGACTTTTCGGAGCCAGGTCCGAGTCGTGAATTCCTCCGGACGGCACCGGCCGACCGACAGCGGAGGCTACTTCCAGTCGCGGCGCCCAGGCCCGTCCATGGACGAGGGTCACCACACGTTCCCGGCCGAGAACGCCGACAGACTCGAAGACGCCGCCGCGCGCTACCGTCGCGTCTCCGCCGAGGAACTCTGCTGGGCGCTCGCCCTCCCAACCGACGGGACCGTCCTCGACGTGGGGAGTGGCACCGGCTTCTACGTCGACGACGTGGCCCCCCACGCCGGGCGCGTCGTCGGCCTCGACGTCCAGCCCGCGATGCACGCCTACTACCGGGAGAAAGGCGTCCCCGCGAACGTCGGCCTCGTCGCCGGCAGCGGCGCCGAGTTCCCTCTCCAGGCGGCGAGTATCGACGCCGCCTACACGACGATGACTTACCACGAACTCCCCCGGAAAGCGGCACTGGCCGAACTCGCGCGCGTCCTCGTCGACGGGGGCCGACTCGCGATCGCCGACTGGTCGGCCGACGGTGCGGGTGAGAGCGGCCCGCCGCTTTCCGAACGGTTCACCGCCGACGACGCCACCGCTCACCTCCGTGACGCCGGTTTCTCGGTCGTCCACGAGGCCGTCCGTCCCGAGACGTTCCTCGTCGTCGCCGAGCGCGACCGTCGCTGAACCGCCGGGTCAGACCTCGCGCTTGACGATGTCGGCGTAACTGTCGGCGAGTCGCGTCGGTTCCGGGAGTTTGTATCCTGCACAACAGCGTTCGACGAGGTCGGTCGCCGTCGCGGCGCTCACGCGGTGGCCCGGACTCACGAACAGGGGGTTGACGTGGCGTGACCCGCTCTCGAACTGGCGGCTCTGGAGCGCGTGGCCGACGACCGTCCCCGCGCTGGCGGTCTCTATCTCCTCGTCGGCTTCGATCGGGACGCGCGTTCCGGCGGGGAGTTTCCCGTCGAGTGACCCCTCGGGTGTGCCACAGAGGAGGCTCTTGGCGACGCCGACAGTGGGCAGATCGAGGGTCACGCCGATGTGGGTCGCGAGTCCCGCCTCGCGGTAGTGGATACGGCCGCTGCCGTCGACGAGCGCGAGGTCGGGTTCGCAGTCCAGTTCGGCGAACGCCGACAGGATCGCCCCGCCTTCCCGGAAACTCAGCAGTCCCGGGATGTAGGGTATCTCGGTCGGTTCGACGGCGTGAACGCGTTCGACGACCCGGCCCTCCCGGAGGACGACCACGACGCTGACCGCTCGGTCGTCGACGAACGCCTGGTCGACCCCGGCGACGAGCGGTGGATTGCCGTTCGAGCCGCTCGCGAACCGCTGTTGCTCGCCGGCGGTTTCGTCGCCACCGCCACCGTCACCTCGGACGGCGTCGAGGTCGATTTGCCCCTCGACGCTGACGCTCGCGGGGTCGACGGATAGATCGTCGTCGAACGTCGCGTCGGCAGCGATGTCGCGCTGGAGAGCTTCCATCTCCTCGCGTGAAAGCGACGCGTCGGGGGCGAACTCGGGGCGGACGGGTTCCATGGCTCAGAACCGGCCGCCGGGGCCACCGGGTCCGCCGGGACCGCCGCGGCGGCCGCCACCGGCGCCGAACTGGAGCTGGTTGGGGACGCGGTGGCGACCCTTGACGTGCTGGCCGTAGAGGAGCCCGATCCCGAGGCCGACCAGGTGGGCGACCTGTGCGGTCCCGCCGGCACCGGCGCCGACGGCGAAGATCTGGAAGACGGTAAAGCCGGTGTACCCGATCGTCAACAGCCAGAGCGGGACCGGGAGGATGAAGTAGAGGTAAACCCGGAGGCTCGGGTTCAGAACGGTCAACACGCCCATGATGGCCAGCCCGGCACCGCTGGCGCCGAGGACGCCGACCGCGGGGGCGCCGGTGCCCGATTCGAGGATCTGGATGCCGATCTGACCCAGTCCGGCGATCGCGCCGCTGCCCAGGAAGAGGAGCGCGAAGTTCTTCGAGCCGACGTAATCCTCGACCAGGCGGCCGAAGAAGTAGATGACGATGCTGTTGATGGCGATGTGGCCGAAGCCGCCGTGGGCGAAAATCGACGTGAACCAGGTCCAGACGTACTCGGGATGAGCGGGCGAGAGCGTGAATATCGCGCTGTATAGTTCGTATGCTGGCGTACCGAGATCGGCCACCGTGATCGGATAGAGGCCGGTCACCAGCTGGAAGACCATCTGGAGGGCGAAGGTCACCCACATCGCGCCGAGGAAGACGTAGGTCATGTTGCCCCGGAAATACCCCAGTGGGCCGCCGGTCTGGCTCAGGCCGAGGCGGGCGGCGATCCCGGAGTCCGATTCCCCCTGGTCGGTGACGGTGTCGTCGAAGCCGCTATCGAAGACGCCGCCGGGGTCCTGCCAGTCGTTCAACCCTGGACAGCCGTGGTTCTCGGGCAGGCGGTGTTCGGCACAGAAGGTCCCCCCGCAGTGACGACACTGGTAGGGCATGTTCTCCTGTTTCCCACACTCGTCGCACCTCGACATTACCCGACGTTGGGTCCCGCCCGCCAAAGGGGTTGTGATGGGGCGAACGCACAGGCGCCCACTCGAACGCACAGGAACCCGTTCGTACGCACAGGCGCCCGCTCGGTATCGAACGTTCGCACGGAGCGCCTGCCTGGGTCCGGTACCGGAACGAGACGCCGGATTCCCCGACACCACTAAATAGGAAGTCCCGTCAACAGAGGAGTGTGACCGAGCAGAGCGAAAAGCCGTCAGTCCTCGTCGTGGACGACGAGGCGGAAGTCGCAGACGTCTACGCCCTGCGACTCCGCGACGAGTACGAGGTCGAGACGGCATACGGGGGGGCGGAGGCGCTTGAACGGGTCGAAGACGACCTCGACGTGGTGTTACTCGACAGGCGGATGCCGAACGTCTCCGGCGACGACGTACTCGCCCGGATCCGCGACCGGGGAGTGGACTGCCGGGTCATCATGATCACGGCGGTCGACCCTGATTTCGACATCGTCGAGATGCCCTTCGACGACTACCTCTGTAAACCGGTCGAGAAACGCGACCTCGTCGGGGCGATCGAACAGCAGTTGACCGCGACCCGCTACGACGAACGCCTCACCGAGTACCTCGAAGTCACGTCGAAACTCGGCCTGCTCGAAGCCGAAAAGACCGAGGCCGAACTCGACGGGAGCGCAGACGTCGCCCAACTCCGCGAGCGCGCCGCCGACCTCAAACGGGAACTCGACGAGACGCTCACCGAGTTCGACGACGCGACGGCCGCGTTCAAAGAGATCGGACGCGATAGCGACTGATGCGAATAGTGGTTTCACTACGACAGAGCGGGGCTACCGGCGTGTTTCTCCGGGCCGTCACCGCGGTCGACAGACGTCGGCGGTGACGTACACTTCTCCCGCCTGGGTGATCTCCGCGCCGACGCCGACGTGGGTCGCGTTGGGCAACAGCATGCGACGCGGGAAGTAGAGATCCGACTGCCACTGTTCGACGATCGCGTCTGCGACAGCCTGCTCGTCGCCGTTGAACTGGCCGTCGTCGTACTCACGTCCGGCGTAGGTCCGTCCGATCGCCTCGAAGGCGTTGTCGGTCTTCAGGTAGCCGTTGTTACCGGGGTCGATGGTCGCGTTGCGACCGGCGGCTTTCCACGAACAGAGTCGGACGAGGTCGTGTCTCTCGTACCGGTCGACGCTCGCCGTCCCGTCGATGACGTGTGTGACTTCGCCTTCGTCGGCCATCGCCACGCTGTGTTCGCGCGCCATCTCGCGGAGTCGCTCGGCTGTCGTCCCGTTGCCCTCGAGCAGTTCGAGTCCCTCCGACGCCCGCCACTCGTTGAGCGCCTCGACGACGAGCACCTCTACCCGGCGCTCGCTAAACGTCCGCTGGGGCGTCGCCGTCCTCGGTGCAATCGTCGGGGTCGCGGTGACGGTCGCAGTCGAGGGCTGTGTCGGCGTGGCAGTCGGGCTCGCGGTTGGGGTCGCGGTGGGGGTCGGCGTCACCGGTAACGGCGTCGCGTCGACGGCGGTCGGCGTCCCGCCGGCCCCAGCGTCGCCACCGCCCAGGACGAGGGCGGCCCCGCCACCGATGACCAGCACCCCGACAAGCACGATCCCGCCCAGGAGGATCACCGCTGCCCTGTTCATACCGGCAGGTCTGTTCGGTGCGCCATAATGTTTGCGTCGGTCGGCCGGTTCGGCCGAGGGACGTCCCGGTCAATCGTCGGCTGCGACCGGCGCTGTCGTGACCCGCTCGACCGTCTCGACGACTGTCTCCGGGGTAGCCCGAGAATCCGGAGAGAACTCACCCGCCGTTCCGGTCGCATCCTCCGTGCTGAATGCGGTTGGATTCCCGACTTCGTCGTCGTGTCCCGACTGGCCGGCCCGGTCGTCCGTCACCCGGACGACGGCGTCGTGGTCACGGACGAGCGCGTGGAGTGAGGGCGGGAGGGCGCCCGCCACGACCGCGACGTCTGCGGCCGCCAGGGAGTCCCGCGCCGCCGCCTCCGTCGCCGCGTCGACCGGCGCGAACGGCGAGGCTTCGACCGGGTCGATACCGTGTTCGCGTGCGACGCTCGCCGCGAGTCCGTCGGTCGGCACGACGCCGACGGTCACCGTCGCGCCCGCCGCCGCGAGCGTCGCGATCGTCCGCGCGGCCGTCGTCCCGCTGCCCGCGACGTGGACACACAGGTCGGCCGCCGACTCGGTGGTCGGGTCGGGGAGCGGCGTCACCGTCGGCGCCCCGGTCACCGGACTGGGGACGACCGCCGCCGGTGTGTCGAACACTGCCGCGACGCGTTCGCCCGTGAGCACCTCCTCGGGCGGGCCCACGGCGCGCACCTCACCGTCGGCGAGGACGACCAGTCGGTCACAGAAGCGTGCCGCCAGGTCGAGGTCGTGGATGGCCGCCAGCGCCGCCTTTCCCCCACGGGTCGACTCGCGGACGAGTTCGAGCGTCCGGACCTGGTGGTTGACGTCGAGACTCGCCGTCGGTTCGTCGAGGACGAGCACCGGCGTCGCCTGGGCGAGCGCTCGTGCGAGGACGACCCGCTGGCGCTCGCCGCCCGACAGCGACCCCACGGACCGGGCGCGAAACCGCGCCGTGTCCGTCCGTTCGAGGGCACGCTCGACTGCGTCCCTCGCGTCCGGGTCACCGCCGAACCGGCCCCGATGGGGTGTGCGCCCCATCTCGACGACGTCCTCGACCGGGAACTCGAAGGCGACTGTCGTGTCCTGTGGCACCGTCGCGACCCGGCGACTCGCCGCCTTCGAAGACAGGTCGTCGACGCTCGCTCCATCGACGAGGACCTGGCCACTGTCCGGGTCGCGGACACCGTTTATCGTCTGCAAGAGCGTGGTCTTGCCCGCGCCGTTCGGGCCGACGAGTCCGACGAACTCGCCGCGTTCGACCGATAGCGAGACGCCGTCGAGGACCGGGTCGCCGCCGTAGCCGGCCACGACCTCCCGGATGGCGACGAGTGGTCCCCCCTCCTCGCTACCGGCGGGTTCGTCGTCCGGCCCCGTCACAGCGAGTGCACCTCCCGGGTGACCAGCAGGTAGAGGAAAAACGGCGCGCCGACCGCCGCGGTGACGATGCCGACGGGGAGTTCCGCGGGACCTGCGCGTGCGAGCGTGTCGGTGGCGACGAGGAACGCACCGCCCGCGATGGCGCTCGTCGGCAGGAGGACGCGGTGGTCGGGGCCGACCACGAGTCGGAGCATGTGCGGGACGACCAGCCCGACGAACCCGACGACGCCCGCGACGGCGACGGCTGCGGCGGTGACGATACTCGAGACGGCGAGGAGGATTCGCTTGGTCCGTTCGACTTCGATCCCGAGGGTATGGGCGTCTTCCTCGCCGAGCAGGAGGACGTTCAGGTCCCGGGCGTAGGCCAGTAGAACGACGAGACAGACGACCGCCACGGGCAGTGTCGCCTCGACCTGTCCCCAGGTGGCGGTGTGGAGTCGCCCCATCAGCCAGTACAGCGCCTGTTCGACGCTCTCGCCGGCCTGGAGGAGGAGATAGGAGACGACCGCCCCCAGGAACGTCTGGACGGCGACCCCCGCCAGGAGGAGCGTCGCGACGGGCGTCCGGCCGTCCTCGGTCGCGATCAGGTACACCGCGAACGCCGTGACGAGCGCGCCGGCGAAGGCAGCGCCCTGGACGCCGAAGGGGATTGACAGCGAGAGCGCGATGGTCGCGACCGCACCGACCGCCGCGCCCGAGGAGACGCCGACGATCGACGGGTCGGCCATCGGATTCCGGAAAAAGCCCTGCATGACCGTTCCCGCACTCGCGAGCGCGACCCCGACGACGACCGCCAGTGCGATCCGCGGGAGGCGGACGCTCCTGACGATCGTCTCGGCCGTGCTGTCGACCGGGAACGCGAAGAGGGACGTGTAGGTCAGGTCCGGCACCGGCACCGTGGCCGTCGCACCGCCGAGGCCGACGCTCGTCGAGGCCAGCGTCACGCCCGTCGGGAGCGCCACGGCGTTGAGCGACGCCTTCGCGACGACGGGGAGTGACAGCGACACCGGTCCGATGGCCGCACTCGCGAGTACCACCGCTACGAGCACGACGCTCAACCCGGTCGACCAGGCGAGGGCGCGCGCGGTCGCCGACCGCCGATTCGCCGGCCGAGCCCCCGGCGTCTCGGTGTCGCTCTCGGCCGCATCCGCGTCGGTTCCGGTACCCGCGTCGGTCCCGGTCCCGGTTCCGGTACCCGCGTCGGTCCCGGTCCCGGTTCCGGTACCCGCGTCAGTCGCGGTGCCGGATCCTGTACCCGTACCGGTTCCCATGTGGAACGCAACTCTATTTGGAGTAGGTAAATATTTATTGGACAAGGGCACACCGGGCGAGTGATGAGAGAGACGACGGTCGTCGGTGCGGTAGTCGTGCTCGTCGCCGCGCTCGGGGTCGTTCCGGCGGCGGGCGCAGGAATCGGGGCAGAAACGGGTCTCGCGGCCGGCGGTGGCGGGGCCGACCTGGGTGACGCGCGGGCAGCCAGTTCTGGGGGTAGTGTCGCCGAGACCGGGGGTAGCGTCGCCGATACGGGGGGTGGTGTCGCCGAGACGGCCCCGTCCGACGCGGGGGCGGTCCCGGCGGACGCACAGGAGTCGTGTTCGTACCCACTGACGGTGACCGACGAGACGGGGACAGAGATGACTATCGAGGAAGCGCCCCAGCGGATCGTGACGCTGTCGCCGAGCGCGTCCCAGACTCTCTGGGAGTTCGACGCGAGCGGGAAGGTCGTCGGCGTCGCGGACACCGCGGGCTATCTCGAGGGCGCGAGCGAGAAGGAGGTCGTCACCGACGGCCAGACCATCAGGACGGAGGTGATCGTCGGGCTCGAACCCGACCTGGTGATCGCGCCGGACATCATCCCCAACGAGAAGGTCGAACAGCTCCGGTCTGCGGGGCTGACGGTCTACAACGTGAACGCGTCGACGAACTTCGCGGACGTCTACGCCAAGACCGAGCGCATCGGCGCGCTCTCGGGTGAGTGCGCGGCGGCCAACGCCACCGTCGCCGACATGCGCGAGCGCGTGACGGCGATCCGCGAGGCCGTCGCCGACGAGGAGTCGGTCGGTGGACTCTACGTCTTCTTCGGCTTTACCACCGGGAGCGGGACGTTCGTCGATTCCATCATCACGAGCGCCGGGCTGACCAACGTCGCCACCGAGGCCGGCATCACCGGGTTTACGACCGAACCGCTCAGTCCCGAAGTGGTCGCCAACAACAGCGAGGCCATCGAGTGGCTCGTGCTCAACGACAACCCCGTGAGCCACCCGTCGGGTGACGTCTACAACGAGACCTACGCGCGACAGAACGACCAGACGGTCGTGTTGAACGAGAACTACCTCAACCAGCCGGCCCCGCGAACCGTGCAGGTCCTGGAGAATCTCACGCGGGCGGTCTATCCGGACGCCTACGAGGAGGCACAGGCCGCACTCGAAGCGACGCCGACACCCTCGCCGTCACCGACGCCGACGTCGGCCGAGACGGACGCGACGGCGACCGAGACGTCCGGATCGGCGGCGACGCCCACGGACACTCTGGAGTCGATGGCGACCGAGACGGCCGAACCGACGCCGACGACGACGGCCGGCGACGGCCCCGGGTTCACCGCGACGGTCGGCGTTCTCGCAGTCGTCCTCGTGGCCCTGTTCGTCCGACGGCGTCGATAGCGCCTCACGGCTGATCCGGTCCGAGAGTACTGGGTGACCGTCCGTTCACGCCTCCTCTCCCGACGAACTCGAACCAACCAACTGTTCCGTGTCTGTGCGACCCCATCTTTTTCGCCGGGGGGTTTCCTCGCTCGGCCTGGGGCCTCGCTGCGGGAACCCCCGGGCGAAAAACATGGGTGAAAAAGCCGGACGCGGCGGTCGCTTCGCTCACGGGTCACTGCGTTCCCCGTTCGCATCGAGGCTTCCCTCAGGTCAGCCTCGCACCGCTCCCTCGCGTCCGGTGTCCTCACGAGCGCAGCGAGTGAGGGCTCGTCAGAGCTTGCTCTGACGGTGAACCGCCTCGCTCGCTCTGCTCGCTCGGCGGACGTTTCGGTGTTACCGACATCCCCTGTACCGAACAGTCGTGGGAGATCGGAACGGGGTTTGCGAACGGTTCTGTGACACGCTATACCGACAGCAACTGTTAACCCGGCTCGCGCCGGCCGTCCAGTATGGCGATCGGTGACGTCTCGACGGTCACGGCCGGCGACTGTACGGATCTCTACTACGTCGACACCGGGATGTACGACGTCGAAGGCTACGGCGCGGTCTATATCCTCGACGCCGAGCGACCCGCACTCGTCGACACCGGCATCGGCACCAACTACGAGCGCGTCCTCGCCGCGATCGAGGAAGTCGGCCTCGAACCCGACGATATCGAAGTCCTCGCCGTGACGCACGTCCACCTCGACCACGCCGGCGGCGCGGGCTTTCTGGTCGAGGAGTGCCCGAACGCGACGGTGTACGTCCACGAGAGCGGCGCGCGCCACCTCGTCAACCCCGGTCGGCTCTGGGCGGGGACGAAACAGGCCGTCGGCGACCAGATCAAATTCTACACCGAGCCCGAACCCGTCCCGGAAGACCGACTCGTCGAGATCGCCGACGGCGACCGGATCGACCTGGGCGACCACACACTCGACGTCCACCACGCGCCGGGCCACGCCCCCCACCAGGTCGTCTTCGCCGACCCCGCGAACGACGCGGTCTTCACGGCGGATGCGGCGGGCATCTACGTCCCCGGCCGCGACCAGCTCTTTCCGACGAGCCCGCCGCCGAACTTCGATCCCGAACGGTGCCAGGCGGACGTCGACCTGCTTCGCGACCTGGACCCGTCGGTGCTCTGTTACACGCACTTCGGGCCCGCCGAGCGGAACGACCGACTCGACGCGTACGCCGACCTCCTCGGCGAGTGGGTCGACGCCGTCGCCGAAGCACGCGCCGAACTGGGCGACGACGAGGCAGTCATCGAGCGCTTCGTCGCGGAGGCCGACGCCGAACGCGAGGCGTGGGGCGCGGAGAAGGCCGACGCCGAAGTCGCGATGAACGTCCGCGGCGTGCTGACGGCGCTGGACCGGGCGGAGTGAACGCTGGGACGACGACACGGGTTCTCTCCGGGGAGTAGAGGTGGCGAAGCGAACGGTATTAGTGTGTGTCGGCGTGACGTAGCCCCAATGACCGACGACGCGCCAGCGACGGACGAGCCGGTGACCGACGCCGATGGAGTCGACGCGCCAGCGACGAAGGGGCCGGCGGCGGTGGAGCCGGCCACTCGAACCGACGGTGGGGTCGACGCCGAGGGCGCAGACGACACGACGCTCGACCCATGGGGCTCCTCGACGGTCTCGGACTACCGAAAACTGTTCGCGGAGTTCGGCATCGAGGAGTTCGACGAGATCCTCCCCGAAGTCCCGGACCCGCACTACCTGATGCGCCGCGGGGTCATCTTCGGCCACCGCGACTACCGCCCCGTCGCCCGCGCCATGCGCGAGGGTGAGGACTTCGCCGCCCTCTCGGGATTCATGCCCACCGGCGACCCTCACATCGGCCACAAACTCGTCTTCGACGAGATCATCTGGCACCAGCAACAGGGCGGGGACGCCTACGGGCTCATCGCCGACCTGGAAGCCCACAGCGCCCGCGGGATGACGTGGGACGAGATCGACACCCACGCCCGCGACTACGTCCTCTCCCTGCTCGCGCTCGGCTTCGACCCCGAGGAGGGCGAACTGTATCGCCAGTCCGAGAACCGGGAAGTGCAGGACCTGGCTTTCGAACTCGGGATCGAGGCCAACTACTCCGAGTTGCAGGCTATCTACGGCTTCGACGGCGAGACCGACGTCTCACACATGCAGTCGGTCGTCACGCAGATGGCCGACATCCTCTATCCCCAGCTCGAGGAACCGAAACCCACGGTCATCCCGGTCGGGCCCGACCAGGACCCCCACGTCCGACTGGCGCGCGACCTGGCGGCCCGCACCCGGTATTTCGGCGTCACCGAGGCCTACGCGAGTTTCGAGGCCGACGCCGCCGAACGGGAACTGCTCGCGGCGGCCTACGAGACGCTCTCGGAGCGTGAACCCGATGAAATCGTGCGGTGTGTTGCCGCCGCCGAGTACCTGGAGAGCCAGCGCGAGGAGGGCGCGACCGACGACCACGCGACCACCATCGACTCGACGGTGACGATGCTGCGCTCGGCCGGCAAGGAACCGCTCCGGCCCCGCGTTCGCTTCTTGAACCGCAACGCCACCGACGAGGCGTTCGAGGCGCTCGTCGAGGCCGTCGACGGCGAGAAGCGCGTCTACGACGAGCACGTCGACGCCTTTGATCTCTCCCACGAGGCCGCCGAAGAACTGGCCCGCGAGGTCGAGGTCGACCACGGCGGCTACGGCTTCCTGGCACCCTCGTCGATCTATCACCGCTTCATGACCGGCCTCACCGGCGGGAAGATGTCCTCGTCGGTGCCGGCCTCACACATCAGCCTCCTCGACGACCCGGAGGAGGGGTACGACAAAGTAAAATCGGCGACGACGGGCGGGCGCGAGACCGCAGAAGAGCAGCGCGAACTCGGCGGCCGGGCCGACGAGTGTCCCGTCTACGAACTGTACGCCTACCTGCTGGCCGAGGCCGACGACGAGTTCGCCACCGAGGTCTACGAGGAGTGTGTCGGCGGCGAACGGCTCTGTGGTGGCTGCAAGGAACAGGCCGCCGAACTCATGGAGCAGTTCCTCGAGGACCACCAGGAAAAGCGAGCGGAGTGGGCCGACCGACTCGACGAACTCGACATCGACCTCGACTCGTCGCGCAAACGGGCCTGAGCGGTCGGTAGCGTCGTCGGTTCCTGCGAGCGCGGTTAGAGTTCGATCTCGACGAGTTCGGCGTCGTCGTCGAGTTCGTCGACGTCCTCGAAGCGGTCGTAGGCGACCCAGCTGGCGAGTGCACCGACGCCGCCGGCGAGGAGACCGGCGCGGACGCCCGCGCGGCGGCCCCGAAGGAGTGCGCCGACGGCGTAGCCGATCAGGAAGTTGAGCGCGAAGTTCGCGACGGTGTTGGTGGTGCGGTCCATGCCGCGGCGTTCGGACCGGGGGAAGATAATTGTGCCGCGCGACCGCTCGCCCGGCGGACTTCACAGGACATTTACCTGCGCTCGGTCGTATCGCTTCCAATGCCAGACGGCGACGAGCGTGGACTGCTGTGGCGACGTGGTCGAGCCGTGACGACCCGTAGCGGACGGGACGCCCTGCTCGCAGTGCTGGTGGTCACGTCCGTGGTCGTCGCGGGTTGTGGGGCGCTGTCGGGCGGTGGAACGCCCACGCCAGACACCCCGGAACCGGACGCCGAAGACGGGCTCGCGGCGAACCTGACGGCGCCGCCGGTTGAGGTCATCCAGCGCGTCGAGGGTCTCGTCGGCGCCGAGTTACCGGGCTACCCCGGCGTCAGGGTCGGCGACGTGCCGACCGAGAACACGTCCAGTCCGTTCTTCCGTCGACTCGTCGGTCCGCCCGCGGACCGGTCGACGCTCGAAACCCAGCCCCCGGTCGGGTACGACGGCCTGCAGCTCACGGTCGACCGCGACCGCGTCGCCGCCGGTGACTGGGCGACCATCGAGACCGAGATCGCTTACTACGCGATGGGGCTGCTCGGCCAGGAGTACGGCTGGATCGACACGAAAAGCCCTGCCGATGGTGAGGTCCTCAGACAGTCCTACCGCTACGTCGTCGATGCCTACGCCGAGGAGTACCTCCCCTCTGCTGTCGACCGTCCCCGCCCGTACGGCGAGGCGACCGTCTCGGACTACGAGTGGGCCCGCACGGGCGCCAGTGAGTACTACGCCTACCAGTGGGTGTCGGGGCAGGTCGACTCGCCCGAGGAGATTCCGGGGCTATTGAACGGGTCGTCCCCGCCCTCGAGTGAGACGTTCCTCGTCGACGACGCCGACGAACCGAAACAGCTCGACATCGTCTTCGAGAGCTCCGGCCCCTACGGGGCCGCACAGCAGCAGGGCACGAGCCACGGCGCCGTGACGACGAAAGCCGTCCTCCGGACGGGACTCGACGAGGAGACGGCTGCGACGGCCGCCGAGGGCTGGGGCCAGGACCGCTACGTCGTCGTCGAGGGGCCGGACAACTCGACCGGCGTCGTCTGGGTCCACCGCTGGGACAGCGAGACGGACGCCGACGAGTTCGAATCGGCGATGGACACCTATCTCGACGGGCGCCGCGACGAGGCCGACGACCTGCGCTTCGAGTCACAGCGCCTCGCCGACGACGCGACGGCCGTCGTGGTCGGACCGCAGGCCTTCGCGGATGCGACGAACGTCTCCTACGAACCCGGGAACGTCACCATCGCTGTCGGGCCGGAGACGGACGCGACCGAAACGGACTCGCCGTCCACCACGACGGACTCGCCGTCCACCGAAACGGACACCCCTTCCACAGGGACGGAATCGGCCGCTACCGTGACGGAAGCGACACCTGCAGAGACAGCGACGAACACGTCGGGGTGAGTTCGGCCCTCGATAGCGGGCGTCGGGACGCCGGGGTAGGCCGATAGGCCGGCCGAATCGACTGCACCTGTGACCCGCAGAGCTTCTGGGCGGGTGCGAAACCGTTTTGTCCGGGGCTGTCGATGGCTCGCACATGGCACCCGAATCCGCCATCGATAGTCCAGGCCAGCGGGGAGCGACGCGGTCGGGATTCGGGTTCGCGTTTTTCGGCTTCGCTTGCTGACGGACGGCGGAGCCCGCTCTCGGGTCGCCTCGAAACGACCCGCGGGGGTGGGCCGAAACCGTCCGTGATGGGACGTGATGAGAACCGTTAACTGACGACCACGCAGACCCAGATACAATGAAACTCCCGGAAACGCAGGTCGTGGTGCTCGAGACGGCGAGCGCCGACGACCCGAAGACAGTCGAATCGATCGCCGAGGAGACCGACGAACCGGTCGCCTCGGTCACCGGCGCCGCCTTCGCCCTCGAAGAGGAGGGCCTGGTCGCCGTCGCGGAAGTCGAAGAGACGGAACTCGAGCTCACCGACGAGGGTGAGACCTACGAGTACGAGGCCCTGCCCGAACACGCGCTGTGGGTCGGGGCGCTCTCGCTCAACGCCGACGAGGAACCCGTCGAGATCGGCCAGGCTATCGGCACCTCCAGTCTCGCCGAGGACCGCGTCGACGTCGCACTCGCCAACTTCGCCCGCAAGGGCATGGGCGCCATCGACGAGGGGAAGGTGATCGTCGACCCCGAGTTCGTCCCCGACGACGACCCCGAGAAGGCCGCGCTCTCGGCCATCGCCGACGGCGCCG
>Ga0207718_100620_pt1 | contig 27697 bp, 38 predicted proteins | sample A23M2SouthBayCA_FD_187749 | JGI IMG/M metagenome (GOLD analysis project Ga0207718, IMG submission 187749) | Aerobic enrichment media microbial communities from Eden Landing Ponds, California, USA - A23 M2 (SPAdes) | ecosystem: Environmental > Aquatic > Marine > Unclassified | place: Emeryville... | reverse complement strand
GGAACCGACGGACACGGCCACGCCGACGGAGACGACCTCCGGTGGCGGGCCTGGCTTCGGTGCGATCGTCGCTGTCATCGCGCTCATCGCGGCCGCGCTGCTGGCCGCCCGGCGCGACAACTAATCGGCCGATCGTAAGCCACGGTCGAGTCACGCAGTGTGACTCGATCGCCGGTGAGGATCAGCCGACGACGAACCACGACTGACCGCCGAAAGCGGTCCTCGACGCGGTTTCTTTTCGACCCCCCGGCCAGCCGTGGCCCCGCGTTCACAAACGATATGCCCCTCTGTGTGTCTGGTAGCAGTATGACCGATGCAGACGACCGCGTCATGACCGGCGACGACGAGGGACAACCGTACGGCGGTACGTGCCCGGCGTGCAAGCGCGAGTACCAGCGTGCGCTCACGTTCACCGACGGCGACGGCGTGATCCGCGGCGAGATTTCGGGCGATATCTGTCTCACGCCGGACTACCTGTTCGCTCACTCCGCGATCACTATCTCGGCTCCCGACGACGACTTCCCGACCCGGGAGATTGGGGCGATGGGGAACCGGCGGGAGGTCCCGATCGACTCCACGGCCGTGTCGGGCGTGTGGTCGTCCGACGAGGAGGACGGCTTCGTATTCCCCGACGAGTGAGCTACTGCATCCGATCGAGGCGCACCGCATCCGAACGATCGGCCGTCACCCACTCCGTCGCGAGCCGCCCCGACTCCGGCGAGAAAATCGTCAGCTCGGACGGACTCGACGGATCGTCGTAGAGACACTCCAGTTCGAACTCCGGCTCGTCGCGTAGTCCCGTGATCGCCGGCGCCGCGTTCGTCGCGTCCATCAGTGAGCGGCTGCACAGCGTCCGCATACTCGCTGTCCGCCCCGCTTCGAATCGACCGGGACGCTCATCCCACACCTGACACACTGGAACCGGCTGCGGACGTACTCGGTGTGCGATGCGATCCTCGACCGTTCTCGTTGTTCGTCCATGATTGGTCATACACTCGCCAAGTTAAATATTTTCCGCCTGTACAAGCGGATATCTCTGACTTATTTGCTAGTTCGTAAATCAAACAGTGAAATTAGTGGCTATTGTTCTATTCCATTCATCGCCGAACGCACTCCGCGACGGCCTGCAGCTTCGGGGTTCCGCCACCGACCGTTTTTGACGCTCCGGTCCTACCCTCGCGTATGGCTCGAATCGATCCCGGGACGCTCCTCCCGAACGGCCGGATGCGCCAGCAGGCACTCGACGGCGACGTAACTCAGATCCACCGCGGTCAGCAGTACGCCGACGAGGGTGACACCTTCGACATCGAGGACGCGACCTTCGAGGTCGTGGAAGTCACTGATCGAACGCTCGGTGACATGACCGACGCCGACGCCCGCGCCGAGGGGGCGCGGGATTTGGATCACTACAAGCAGATTCTGGAGCGTGCCCACGACAACTTCGAGTGGGACGACAGTTCGGAGATCGTGTTGCACCGGTTCGAACGGCAGTGACGCGCTCCGTGTCCCGATCCCCCAAACGATTATCTGTCATCCGGAAGTTCGCCCGCTTATGGACCCCGTCAAACTGATCGGTGATGCGATAAGTTTGGTGACGTTATTGGTCGTCGTAGGAGTCCTGATTTGGTTCGTTATCAGCCGCGTGCTCCCCCTTTTCGTGTCGTTGGCCGTCGTCTGATCGGTTCGGGCGTGTCCGCTCACGCTTCACTCGGCGTCAGTAGACGCACCTGTTCGCTCGAACCACTCGTGCACCACGCTGTCGCCAATATACTAGATTGTTGATTATATGAGAAACAGACGGGATAGATGCCTCTGGAGCGAGACCCCCAACAGAGGGGAACGGGTGCCTCTGACATATTGCGATCCCCAACTCCCCGTTGCGCTGGGCCGAGTACGGCACGTTCCACCACCGTCGCTCACTGTCTGGATTGGTTGCTTCGGATACTAAACGAAATTCTGACTAATACGAACGAATTCATCACCTCTGACACTGACCTTCTCAGATTTTTCCCGGATTGGGCATCGAACTCAGTGTTAAGATGATTCCGAATAAGAACCCCGCCGCGTGAGCAAACACGTTCGTAAACGTCCCACCCTCCACCAACGTCTCCGCACTCGGGAATAGCCCCAGAATCAACACGCCCAGCACGACGCCGACCAACCCCATCGCGCCCGCGGTGAGGGGGTGTAGACGTTGAAGCGGGTGTGGTCGAAAACGAGGGCTTGCTGGAGTGTGGAGGGGGAGGGGGCGAGAAAGTGGATGGCGGTGAGAAAGAGAGGGATGCAGAGGAGTGTGGCGTCGAGCAGTGACGGCGGCGTGTACAGTTTCCCGCTCGGCCGAATCGTCGGGATGCAAACGGCGGCGGACGTGGGTGCGGTGGCGTCCAATCTGGTGATCACGTTCGCCCAGAGTCTCTATTTCAGCGTGATCACGTTCACGACCATCGGCTACGGCGATCTCTACCCAGCGAGATTCGGATCGAAGGCGTTGGTCGCTGTCGAGTCGTTGTCCGCGGCACTGTTGTTGGCGCTGGCTATCTACGTACTCGGGCGGCAGGTGGCACGGTAAATCGGGTCAGCTTCGAACTTACGGATCCAGCGTCAAACTTAGATCACTCATGCTCAGCGCCTCGGTCAGCAGCTGCTCGCGTTCGCTGACCATCATAATGCCCGAGCTAATACCGTGAGAAAGAGTCCCCTCTAGTCCGATTCAAAATCAAGCGTCAGCGACTGATAGTCAATCCGTTCGGCAAGATCCTCGTGACCATCCGGAACCTTATTCTCGATCTCGTCGAGGGGGAGGATCACGATGCTCCTCATGACACACAGTCCGCGAAGAGGGGATTGGTAAAACTAGTAATTCAGAAGCGGAGTGTATGTGAAAGTAGTCGCCAGAAATCTGCTATGTGGGGATGGCACGACGACACAGGAATACAGAGTAGCAAATTATACCACACTGACTAGAAACACGCTACTCATGGTGGACGAGTTTCGTCGCAAAGGCTTCCGAAAGCTCACCGGACCGATCGAACATTGGGTCACGACGTTTCACACCGGCTATTGGGGCTTCCGCCCGGACAAGAAGGAGGCGTGGCAGGAAATCGAAGAGGGTGAGATATTTCTCTTCCATGCTTCTGGATCGAAGTTCCTGGACGTACCCAACAAGCGCGTGAGAGATGTCGGAAAGGGCGTCATCGGTATCGGGCGCGTTGGCGCGACCAGCGTAAAAGACGAACCGGCGTGGTGGGAGGAAGTTCATTACGACGGCAATTATCCCTATTTAGTTCACTTCTCGGAGATACACTGGTTCGGCGACACCGGCTCGATCCGTGATGCTCCCGTTCGACAGAAGTCGGTGGACGAGATGGTCGACGACGTCCACGCACTTGATGAGAACAAAATCACGTTCGGGGAGATGAACGAGCGTACCGGCTACCGTATTCCGGCTCAGGGTTCACCGGGGAACATCAAACATCCCGAGAAGCTCTTCCCTCTGCTTCTGGAGCGTCTCCACGGCGTCGAACCTGACGACTGGGAGATGCCTGAGTCAGAAGGGGAGACGGAGGGAAGTAACGGGCGCGGCGCTTCGAGTGTGCGGTCCCGAGATCGCGACCGCAATCTTGACTCGGGCAGTCGCTCTTCGGGGACCGTCTCGTACGAGTCCTCTATCGACGAGACGATGTCCGGTTGGATGGATCACGAACACGCGCTGGATACCTTCGAGGACGAACTGATCGACGCCGGCTTCGAGTCGGGAGAGACCGACTACAGCGACCTTCTGGCGTGGCGCAACACGAATCTCGTTCTCGCGGAAGCCAAGTCGATCCACGGTTCGAACGAGCGGTCACAAATTCGGAAGGCACTCGGGCAGCTCTACGAGTACAGCTACTTCGACGTTGAGCAGGATACCGAGCGGGTACAGAAAGAACTCACTCGTTGCCTCGTGCTCACACAGGAACCATCCGACGGATATCGGGAGTTCCTCGAATATCTACAGGGAGAGGGAGTATTCACGTTCTGGACCGACGAGTACGAAATTCGAGGATTGCCAGCGTCCATGGAGCGATTCGAAGCGATCACCGAGTAGTACTACTGCCACTCGTCGAGGTACGCACTGATTTCCTCGCTGGTTCCGGAATCGAACCGTTCGTCGTTTTGGTCCATCTTCTCCTCGACGGCTCGGAGAAGGTCGATGTCGAGTTGGTTCGCCAGCCCCAGCAGGTAGATCACCACGTCGGCCATCTCCTCGCGAATTTCGTTCAGTAGCTCCTCGTCTTCACGAATCTCTTCGCTGGATGGGTTTCCAAACCACAGAAAGTTCTCCATCAGTTCGTTCGACTCGACAGAAATTGCCATCGCGAGATTCTGTGGTGTATGAAACCGATCCCAGTCTCGCTCGGAGACAAATCGCTGATAGCGGTCTCTCAGCTGCTCCAAGTCTCTCGTCATATACGGGGTCACTTTTTCATCGTCAATGAGCCTGTGGTTACGATACCTCTGATCCCGAACGAGGCTATCGTCGAATCGGTGGATGCACCAAGCTCAACTCGTTCTACTCAGCGCTTCAGCTGGCAGTTCCTCGTGTTCGCGATTTGATTGGTCGTGTTAACTTTGGCATCGATTCCACCAGACGGCGAGAGCTTGGAGCCACGATTCTGCTGTCGTCGGCTCCACGTTGCTGAACGTATTTGAAAATAAAGAAGTTCGTCGTTTTACCTCTCGAAAGAGACGTTCGACGGCATTCCGATTGCCATGGCGTTCATATCTGCAATCGAGGCCGTGTCGATCGAGGGCAGTTTGGAGCCATTTGGCGTCGTCGATGAGAAACATGGTGGATTCGACATCGTGTTTCTGTCGTAATTCGCTGAGAAATATTTCGGTGAGAGCGGTCGTATACGTCGTAAAGAGCCGAAGGTGAAGGAATTGGTTTGTTTCAGGATCGATAGCAGCGTACAGCCAGTACTGCTGACCGTTGAGTCGAATCACGGTTTCATCGAACGCAACGTGATTCGGGCTCGCCCCGCTATCGGCTGTAGATCGGTCTTCTGTACCCAATCGTGGACGGCAGTTCGAGACCGCTCGACACCCAACCTCTCAAGAATAGAGATGGTATTCGAAAGTGATAATCCAGCCAAATGCATCTGAATACCGAGTCGCATCGCGAACTCGGGTGTCCACCGACGCTCCACGAGATCTAATTCGACCCAGTTGTTACCCTCGCTGAGGCGGCTGATTTCGGGCCTGAACTACTCAGAAATCAGCACGCTTCACTCTTCACGCTTAACTTAACACGACCTTTAGAGTAACACGAAGCCAATTACTGGAATCCAGTCGGGCAGGTAGATGCTCAAAATCGACAAGATGACTTCCCCCCCTGCCACAACGACGATGATTAGCACGATCAACTTGATCACGATCTCTATCGCGCGACCGATTGGCCCGTCGAACTCCTCACTTGCGCCACCGCCACTTACATCCCCAAACCGGAGATCGTCGTCATCGTCATTCATGGCCAGTCCTCTGGTTTGCCGGCGGCATACCACTCCAGGATCTCGCCGGCGTCGTAACGCTCAATGATACGTACACAGTCTGCGCCGTCAATGAGTTTCACATCGACATCTGAGGCCACGTCCTCAGCGGCGCTGGTAAACGAACTCGTCGTCACGACGGTGACGCCCTCGACAGCGTCGTCCTGTTGACGGAGCGCGGCGTACTCTCGTATCTTCGGTGCTGAGATTGTGTTGCCTGCGGCGTAGCGCTTACACTGGACTGCTGTCAGCGGTCCACCACCGGGAGGGCGGCCGAGCACGTCGATCCCGCGGTCGCGGCCAGCGGGCATCACTTTCGTCTCCCCCCCCTGCCGCTCCTTCCACACGTCGGCGACGAACTGCTCGAAATGGCGAGGTTGAAGCTCGCGGAGCGTTTCGAGCAGGCCGCGTGGCTCAGAAGAGGCCACCGCCACCACCGAGTCCGCCGCCAAAGCCGCCGCGGTACTCGTCGATGGTCTCGCGGACGTACGACGCTGAACAGTCACACATCTGTGCGATAGCTTTCGGGCCGGCGTCCGGGTTGCGGTCGTAGGTCTGGACAATTTCTTGCTGAAGGTCGCTCATATCATTCCCGAACATGGTTTTGGCCGACAGCAGAGCGAGGGTTTACCTACGGCCACGATGTACGCCGTCGTAGGTGCGTGCCCCACCTCGCACCTGCTGTCTCGACACGTAGTGACAACTGAGTGGATTTATAACTAGGGTGGCGTTTCCCGTGTTCGGTAAACACGTTATAACCCCCGTTTCGCCTTGCTTCAACTGGACTCTGCGGTGCGGAGGTGGGGCTGTGTATTTTGTTGGGTGTGACCTTCGTCACACACCCTAAGGGGATTGTCCCGCCCCGCGGGACAAGACCCGCAGCGGGGCGGTCGACGGCGCCGCTCCCCACCATGTCGACGCCACTCCAAACACAACCAAACCTTACAGCACTCGCTACTGAGTGAAAACAAAGTTGTGGAAGAAAGAACGAACGACGGTGATGCCTCTCACCAGTCGACCCGCTACCCGGTCGCGCGCTGCGCCAGGCGTTCGGCGTTCTTCCGCACGGTCCGCCCGTCCGGCGTCTCGAAGGCGACCTTCTCCGGGAACCGATGCAGCGGGCGCCCGGACTTGCGCCACGCGATCCGGCCCCAGTGGACGACCTCGGCGGCGTACTCCTGAGGCCGACTCTTCAGCATCGCGAGCACGGTCCGGATGCGCAGCTGCTCGCCGTCAGCAGCGTCCTCGATCTCGGCGGCGTAGCGGTTCACCCACTTCTGCCAGGCCTTGCCCTTCCGGTCCAGGTCGCGCGGATCCATGTCGGCGACGCGAGCAAGCGCCGTCGTCGCGGCGTCGACGCTGCGATTCAACACGTCGAGGACGTCGCGAATCTCGTTGCGGAGCTTCTCAGACACGAACTCGATCGTACCGTTGTCCAGCCGAAGAATCTCGTCGAGCTTCGAAAGGTGCCGGTAGATCGTCGACCGGCTCCACTCGGTCGTCTCCTCCACCTCGTCGACGGTGGTTCCGCCGTCGGTCCGCGCGAGTTCTTCGACGATCTCCTCGGCGGCGCTGTCGGAGTCGATCTCCCGGAACAGCGAGACTACGGTCGCTTCCTGGCGCTGCTCGATCTCGGGCGTCGGGTCGTCGATCAGGGCGACCTGCCGGCGCTCGTCGGCGTAGCGATCACCGGAGAAGTGCCAGTCTGACTGCCACCACGGGCCGGGCGAGACGGCGATGCCGGCCCACGAGGCGATGTTCAGGACGTAGCTATCCAGCGCCTCGACGAGTTCGTACCGGCGTGACCACGGCACGGCCTCGTCGCCGTTCAGGCCCTTCTTGAAGAGCGCACCGAGCTTCGGATGCGCGAGCGGATCGCCCTCTTCGCGACCGCCGGGGTGCTCGGGTTCGTACTTCTTCAACTGGTGGCCGACGTGCAGCTGATCGTAGCCGTCGCCGGCCTCGAAGGCCGTCCGCGCCGCAGTCGTCGTCAGCCGGAACTGATGGTTCCACCCGACAGTCCGCCGGTTGTCCGCGGAGTAGACGACCTTCGAGCCTTCCAGGTCGCCGAGCAAATCGAACAGCGACCGAAAGACGCCGTCCGAGCGGGTGATCTTCTCGGCGGCGTCACTCGACGGGCGGACGTATCGCTCGTGCTGGGTGATCGCCGAGTAGTCGTGCAGCGAGCCACAGAAGTACGACGTGTCCCAGGACTGACCGAGCCCCTGCGCGATCCCGCGCAACAGCAACGGGACGAGATACCGGATCTGATCGAGTTCGATGTTCGTGGAGTTGTTGATGTGGACACAGACGGCTTCGCCGAGATCGTTCGGCACCGACTGCGGGCGCCGCTCCGGACACTCGTCCCAGCCGAGCCGCGGCTTCACTTGGATCGGAAGCTTCCGCTCTTCTTCAGCATACGCAGTGATGTCGAACTCGTAGAGTTGGTCGACCTCGTCGCTGGGGCGTGGCTCCATCCCGGAGTTGTGGTAGCTGAAGTTCACGCTCCAGGTCCGCGACCCTTCGCCACGCCAGCGCGGGATCTCGATCTCGAAGTCCTTCGATCCCTCATCGAAACTAAAGAACAGCGATGAGAGCGCCCAGTACGGCCGGACGCCGTGGTCGTCGTACAGCAGATTCCCGCGCACTTCGTGAGGAGCGGGAGCGATGTGATCGGCATGGGCGTCGCCGTCGACACGGAGATGGCGCAGCGGCGAGTTACGGCCGGGTGTCTCGGTGGTTAGCGAGAGCGGGATCGTCACCGCTCCGCACCCCCATCGGCCCCGTACCGACTCGCATCCACGCGGTTGCAGAACGGATACTCGCCGTCCCGATCGGGCCAGGACCACGTCGCCGGCGGCGAGGGCGTCCGGGCACCGACTTCGACACGCTCGTCGCGCTCACCGAGCTCCTCCAGCTCGGCCTCGCGCTCGTCGAGCCACTCCATCACCTGCCGGTAGTGATGCTCAGAGACGGCGTTGCGAACCTTCAGCAGTTGTGTCTCGGCCGCCCGCCAGCAACGGATCACCGCGATGTAGTCGATCCCCTGGATGCGCGCCTTTGCGAGTTTCAGGTCGTCGAGGCGGTCGACATCCAGGTACCGACCAGGGTCCTCGTTGATGTGCTCGACAGCCCGCGGAAACTCCTCGTGGTCGCGACTCGGCCCGCCGATCATGGGCGACCACGCTCCGAAAGATCGGTTATCGACCGCTCCGGCACGCCGGTCGGCGTGTACAGCTTGTTCGAGGGCTTCCCGACCGCACAGCCAACACAGAGCGCGATGGCGACCTCGTCAGCCGGCTCACGCTCGGGAACGTAGACGCGCACGCTCCCTGTCTGAAGCGGCGTCCCACATTCGCCACAGAGAGTCACGCCGACTCACCTCCCGAAACCAGCGCCTCGAACTCACTCGTCACACTGTCCCAGCCACGAACGGCGCCGACGTGCTCGACCCACTCGGCGAGCACCTCGTCGTCGCCAATCCGTTGCTCGTGCTCGGGCGCCCCATCGGGATCGGGACACACCTCCAGCACGCGCTCGCCACCGGGGCCACGCCGCAGGAGATGGTACGCGCCGTCACTGTCGCGACCGACCAGGCGCTCGAAGCCGGTCACGCGCTCGATAGCCAACGCGGCACCGAACGCCGGGCTCGGGTAATCGGGGCCGACCAACCGGGGCCCACGGGCGTCGATCGCCACCACCGTCGCGAACGTCTTCGCTTCGATCGAGCCGACCGATCGGTCGATCACGACGACGTCACCGACGCTCAGGGCGTCGGCTTTTATTCCTTGGACTGAAACCGTTGAATTAGAGATGGGACCGCCGTGATTCGAACACGGGTCCAACGCACCCCATGCGCAGAGGATACCACTACCCCACGGTCCCGCGTTTCGAGCGAGGACCGTGTTCGGGTTAAGCGTGTCGCTTCGCGCTCACACGAGCACGCGTTCGAGGTCGACGACGACGCCCGAATCGGCGGCCGGATCGCCGACGAGGCGCCCGAGGCAGACGGCGGAGCCGTTCGGCGTGAAACAGGCGACGAGCGCGTCGTCGCCCGAGTCGGCGCCACCGCTGGGCGACGCCTCGCTGTCGAGCACACCGGGCGCGTACACCGGCGCCCCCGTCGCCACCTGTTCCGCGGCACTCGGGGCGATGGTGACGGCTGGCAGGTCGCCGAGAACGCGTTCGGCGGGAGCGACGACCTCACGGAGCAGGGCGTCGTCGCCGTCCTCGGCGAACGCGAGGGCGTCGACGAGGTCGTGGAGCGTCACGAGGTCGCGGTCGTCGAAGGGATCGGTGGCGGTCCGGCGAAGGTCGCCCATGTGCGCGCCCGTGCCGAGCGCGAGGCCGAGGTCGTGACAGAGTTTGCGGACGTAGGTACCACTCTCGCATTCGATCCGGAGGAGCACCTGTCGGTCGCGGGTTTCGAGGGCCGTCAGGTCGTGGATCGTCCGGGTGCGGAGGCGGCGGGCGACGGCGCTCTTGCGCGGTGGCTTCTGGTAGATCTCACCTTCGAACGTCGCGAGGACATCGCCGAGATCCGCGGGCGGGCGGCCGTGGAGTTCGAGGACGGCGACGTACTCCTTCCGCCCTTCGAGGAAGACGGGGGCGAGACGCGTCGCGTCGCCGAGCATGACGGGCAGACAGCCCGTCACCTTCGGGTCGAGCGTGCCGGCGTGGGCCGCCCGGTCGACGCCGGCGAGGTCGCGAACCCAGCCGGCGACTTGGTGGGCGGAGGGACCGGGTGGCTTGTCGAGATTGACGACGCCGAAGGCGAGGCGCTCGTCGAGCGTGCGCGTCCCCGGCGGGTCGCGGAGGCGGTCGGTCACAGGTCGAGATCGACGCCTTCGATGCTGTAGCGTCCCTCGTCGGTCGCGGCGTCGTAGCGCTCGATGGCGGTCGTGAGGATCGCGAGCACGTCCGGGGCGGTCCACCGCGCGGTGTTCACGACGAGGTCGTAGATGGAGAGGTCGTCGATGGGGATGTCGTAGTAGTCGGCGTAGCGTTTCCGCTCGCTCCGTTCGCGCCGGTGCGTCTCCTCGCGGGCCTGGACAATCGATTTCTCCTCGCGGTCGGCGATGCGGGTGGCTCGCACGTCGATGGGGGCGTCTAGCCAGAGGCGGAAGTCGGCATCCGGGGCGAGCCAGCCGGCGAGGCGGGATTCGAGGACGAGGCCGTCGCGGTCGCGGGCGATCTCGTACAGGCGGCGATCGAGGTCGCGGTCGATCTCCTCGTCCTCCTCGGCGAGTTCGTTGAATTCGACGGGCGTGTAGCCCCGTTCGGCGGCGAGTTCGCGGAAGATGTCGCCGCCGCTTACGTGCTCCAGATCGAGTGCCTCGGCGAGACCGGCGGCGGTCGTGCTCTTCCCACTGCCCGCCGGTCCGGACACGGTGAGTAACATATCGCCACTCATGGCGGCCGACTAAAAGAGCGTGTCCACTTCTACCCGGTCGGGCTGATGTCGATGTTCAGCCCCTTGCGGATGATCTGCGTGAAGCCCATCGAGCAGAGGAAGTACCAGACGATCCACACCTGGATCGGTCCGAGCACCTGCTCGGTCCACGCCTTCTCGCCCGCGAACGGCAGCACCAGCGGTTCGAGGTCGAAGATCGGCGTCGCGTTCGAACCGATGCCCACGCCCCAGTACATCCACAGGAAGACGGGAATCGTGAGGAACATGATCCACACCATCGGACGGAACTGCTCTTTGAACATGCCCATCTGGTCGCCCATGGCCTCCATCTGCTCCTCCTGGATGCGGTCGAGCGCCTCGTCGTCGCCACGCTCTTTGGCCTCCTTGCGTTTCTCCTGGATCTCCTGCATCTTCTCCTGGTACGCCCCCATCTTCTCCGTGTCCATCAGGTTCGCCTGCAGGATGGTCGAGTACAGCCCCGTCACCACCGCGAGGATCATGACGACGGCGTAGAACGGCAGCGCCGAGTTCAACGGGCCGAGGAACACGTTCATCGCGTTCCCGATGAGGTTTCGCATCGGCGCCCACGAGTAGCCGGCAAAGAGGCCGATACTGACGACCGCCGCGCCTTTGTCCCACATCGACCACGAGGAGCCGCCCTCGTCACTGTCGGCCGACGACGCCGTCGCGGTTCCCGTCCCCGCGTCCGTTTTCCCGTTTTCGAGGGCGTCGCGGGTCGCCTCGACGTCGGCCAGCCGAAACCCGGCGTCGCCGTCGACCAGTACGCCCGTCTCGATGAGACGGCCCCACTGGCCGCTCGACAGGTCGTCGCGGACGTCGACCCACTTGACCTCGCCGTCTTCCGCGCGGTCGAGGACCGTCCGGATGACGGTCTTCATCTCCGCGTCGTCCGAGACGAGGTCCCGCACCTTCTGCTCGATCCGTGCCATTGAGGGTGAGTAACCCCCCAGCAGTTATGAAGCTTTTACTCTGTCGCCGTGACGAACGGTCACTCGGCACTCACTTCGCCGTCCGCGTCGACCCGGCGTCCGTAGACGTGGGTCCCGGCGTAGAGAAACAGATCCGCGCCGATCGCGACGAGCGAGAGGCCGCCGAGCGCCATCGCGACGAGCAGGAACGCCCCCTCGGCCCCGCTCTCCAGGCCCCAGTCGAGGACGCCGACGGGGAGCGCCAGTCCGAGCGCCACGTTCGCCAGCCCGCCGAGGCGGAACCAGTCGACCCGCGCAGTCAGTGGGTTCTCGAACGCGGCGACGAGGTCGAGCGCACCGGCGACGCCGAGGAGGCCGACCTGCGCCAGGACTAGGGGGGCCGCGAGAAGCGCCGGTCCGAGCACGGCCGCCACGGCGACGGCGAGAAGCACCAGCCCACTGCCGAGGAGGCCACAGCCGCGTCGGTTCGTCGGGCGCATGTCACCGCCTCGGGCCGCCGTCGAAATATACGTTCGGCCGGGGTCAGGTCGCCGCCTCGACTTCCCCACGGATCGCGTCGAACACCTCGTCGGGGGTGCCCTCGCCGTCGACTTCGACGAGGACACCCTCGTCGCGGTAATGTTCGACCACGGGTTCGGTGTTCTCCTGGTAGACGCGGAGGCGTTCGCGGACGGTGTCCTCGGTGTCGTCGTCGCGCTGGATCAGGTCGCCGCCGCACTCGTCGCAGACGCCGTCCTCCTCGGGCGGGCTGAACTCGACGTGGTAGTTGGCGCCACAGTCGTCACACACCCGCCGGCCGGTGAGGCGGTCGACGAGTTCCTCCTCGCTCACGTCGAGGAAGACGACGGCGTCGAGGCTGGTGATCTCGGAGAGATACTCCGCCTGGTCGAGGTTGCGGGGGTAGCCGTCGAGGACGTAGCCGTCGGCTTCGGAGAGCGCCGTCTTGACGATCTCGTTGACGACCTCGTCGGGGACGAGTTCGCCCGCCTCCATGTACGCCCGCGGCGTGTCGTACTCGGTGTCCATGTGACTGATGTCCATGTCCTTGTTCGCGCGGAGCGCGTCACCGGTCGTGACGTGTTCGATGCCGAACGCCTCCGCGAGACGCTTGCTCTGAGTACCTTTGCCTGCACCCGGTGCGCCGAGCAACAGCACATGAGGGTCGCTCATACAGGATGCACCCCCTCCGAGTATAAATTAGTGAAGAAACGCGCGTGATACTGTCGGCATCGGAACGCCGCGGGCGCGCGGCGCTCAGGCGAGTCGCTCGATGTTCTCGACGACGGCGTCGGCGTACTCGCTGGTGGCGAGTTTGGTTCCGCCCTCGATCTGTCGGTGGAGGTCGTACGTGACCTTGCCCGAGGAGATGGTCTCCTCGACGGCGTCACGGACCAGGTTGGCCGCGTCCTCCCAGCCGAGCTGTTCGAGCATGATCCGGCCGGAGAGAATCATCGCGGTCGGGTTGACCTTGTCCTCGCCCGCGTACTTCGGCGCGGAGCCGTGGACGGGTTCGGCGAGACAGGCGCCCTCGCCGAGGTTCGCGCCGGGGGCGATGCCGAGGCCGCCGATCTGGGCGCCCGCGGCGTCCGAGAGGTAGTCGCCGTTGAGGTTCGGCATCGCCAGCACGTCGTACTGTTCGGTCCGGGTGAGGAGCTGCTGGAGCATGTTGTCGGCGATGCGGTCCTTGACGACCACCACGTCCTCGGGCGCCTCGCCGTCGTACTCGTCCCAGAGTTCGTCCTCCGTGATGACGTTCTCGCCGTACTCCTCTGCGGCGAGTTCGTAGCCCCAGTCGCGGAAGGCCGCCTCGGTGAACTTCATGATGTTGCCCTTGTGGACCAGCGTCACCGAGTCGCGGCCGTTCTCGATGGCGTAGTTGATGGCCTGCCGGATCAGGCGCTTGCTCCCGAACTCCGAGATGGGCTTGAGGCCGATGCCGACCGGCCCGTCGTGGATGGTGTCACCGAAGCCCATCTCGTCCTCGACGAACTCGCGGACGCGTTCGGCGTCGTCGGTACCGGCCTCCCACTCGATGCCGGCGTAGACGTCCTCGGTGTTCTCCCGGAAGTTGACCATGTCCATCTTCTCGGGGTTGGTGACGGGCGAGGGGACGCCGTCGAGGTGGTAGGTCGGGCGCACGTTCGCGTAGAGGTCGAGTTTCTTCCGGAGGGCGACGTTCAGCGACCGGAAGCCACTCCCGACGGGCGTCGTCAGCGGCCCCTTGATCGCGACGCGGTGTTCGCGGATGGCCTCGACCGTCTCCTCGGGGAGGTTCTCGTCGTAGCGTTCCCGCGCCGATTCGCCGGCGTAGAGTCGCATCCAGTGAATCGAATGGCCCGTTGCCTCGGCGGCGGCGTCGAGCACCTGCTGGGCCGCGGGGCTCACGTCCGTCCCGATGCCGTCGCCGTAGATGATCGGAATGATCGGATTCGACGGTACGTCGAGTTCGCCGTCCTCGTCGACGGTGATCCGCTCGCCGTCGGCGGGGACTTCGACTCTGTCGTAGCTCATATCGTCGGCGAATTCACCGACCAGCGTGAAAGAACTGCCGTTCTCCGGGCCGAGAGTTCTGCGCCGCCTCGCCGTCGATCCGGCAGGCGCGTCGTCGGCCACGGCGGCGCCGGGTTGGGGTCAGGCCGAGTCGACGACCGACGCCTCGACGCGGGTGGCCGTCGCTGTAGTAACAATCGAACGTCGTCGCACAGCCGATCGCAGGACAGCGTGCGATCGGCCGTGCAAACAGTTTCAATCGCTACGATAGTCGGCCCGAACCGTCCGACGGGGCGTGACGAACTTCCGGGCGGGGCGTTCCTGTACGGTCCGGTCGGGCGTGACGCTCAGGAAGCGGTCGTTCGTCCAGTCGTAGGCCGTGAGTTCGCCGCCGTAGACACAGCCGGTGTCGAGGCCGACCGCGCTCTCGCGCACGACGGGGGCGTCGAGGGGCGTGTGGCCGAAGAAGACGCGGTGGTCGCCGTCGTACTCGTCGTACCAGAACGGCGGCTCGTAGTCGCCCGCGCCGAGTTCGCGCACGTTCTCGAAGTCGTCGATGGCGTGCTGGATGAGGGGCTTGCGCGGATCGACGCCCGCGTGGACCACCAGCGCGCCGTCCCAGTGGATCGCGACCGGCAACTCGGCGATCCACGCGAGGTCGTCGTCGTCGAGCCCGTCCAGTGACTTCTCGCCCCGGAGGAGTTTCTCCTCGTTGTTGCCCCGAACCGAGACGAAGTTGGGCCGCGACCGGACGAGGTCGACGACGCCGGCGCTGTCCGGCCCCTTCCGCACGAGGTCGCCGACGAACACGACGAGGTCGTCGTCCGCGGGGTCGAGGCGGTCGAGAAGCCGTTCCAACTCCCGCAGACAGCCGTGGACGTCGCCGACGACGTAGATGTTCGCCCACGCGTCGGCGTCGACGTGGTGGTGCTCGTCGCCGAGGGCGAGGTCGAGGCTGGCGCCGAGCGCGTCGGTGCGGAGCATGCTGTTCCGAACACGGCCGTCGAGGCCCATAAAGCGCGCTAAGTGTCGCCCGTATGTCTATATAGGCCGCCCCACGACGTGGGCCGCGGGCGTCGCAGCCGCGGATGCCGCAACCTCTTTCCGCGGCTCACGTCAAGAACGCCCATGAGCGTAGGACCCCTCGACGAGGAAACTGTCGAGAAGTATCGCCAGGCCGGCGAGGCGTTGCGGACCGTCCTCGACGAGGCGGCCGACATGATCGAACCCGGCGTGACCCAGTTGGAAGTGGCCGAACACGCCGAGACGCGAATCGACGAACTGGCTGACGGACCCGCCTTCCCCGTCAACATCAGTGTCGACGAGGAGGCCAGTCACTCGACGCCCGCCCGTGACGACGACACGGAGTTCGGCGAGGAGATGGTCTGTCTGGACGTAGGCGTCCACGTCGACGGCTACATCGCCGACGCCGCCACGACGGTCGACCTCTCGGGCAACCCCGAGATGGTCGAAGCCGCCGAGGAGGCGCTGGACGTGGCCGTCGACGCCGTCGCGCCCGGCGTCGACACCGGCTACATCGGCGGCGAAATCGAGGACGTGATCCGGGGCTACGGCTACACACCCGTCCTCAATCTCTCGGGCCACGGCGTCGAACAGTGGGACGCCCACACCGGCCCCTCGATTCCCAACCGGGGTGTCGACCGCGGGTCGGAACTACAGGTCGGCGACGTGATCGCGATCGAACCCTTCGCCACCGACGGCCGCGGCAAGGTGAGCGAGGGGAGCAAGGAGGAGATTTACGGGCTGGAGCGGGAGCGTTCCGTCCGCAACCGGCAGGCCCGGCAGATACTCGAACAGGTCACCGAAGAGTACCGAACCCTCCCCTTTGCCGCCCGGTGGCTGGACGTGTCGCGCGCCGAGATGGCGCTCCGCCGGCTCAAACAACAGGACGTGATCCACGGCTACCCCGTACTGAAAGAGGAGGAGGGTCGCCTCGTCAGTCAGGCCGAACACACCCTCGTCGTCACCGAAGACGGGTGTGAGGTCACGACCGCGTAGTCCCGTCGAAGACGATGGCGGGTGTTCACCATCGGGGCGACCGCGACACTACGCGTCGTTCATCCGCTGGATCGATTCCGCTTCGCAGACGTCACAGACTGCGACCCGATAGGGTTCACGCGAGAACGCCGCGTTCGCGGACGCCGGGTTCTCCGTTCGGATCTCTACCCGGACCGCGTGCCTGGTTTCCCGTCCACAGTCGGGACACAGTTCGAGGTTGGTGTCTGGGTTGGGTCGCTTCGCCTTCATCGCTCTCCCATACCAGTGCCGTTTGCATAAGCCCGGCAGTCGGTTAACCCGGATTAAATCAGGTTAACTCGATGTCAATCTGGTTCTCAGGGATGAGAACCAGCGGCGTCAGACGCGAGTCTGACGCGGATCGCCGGTGTATAAATCGCTGGGCGTCCGCTCCGACGGTATGGAACAACTGTTCGCGCCGTGGCGGATCGAGTGGGTGACTCGCGACGGCGAGGGCGTGGAGGGCTGTCCGTTCTGTGTCCTCCCCGACCGAGACGACGACCGGGCGAGTCGCATCGTCGCGCGGAGCGACCACGCGTTCGTCATCATGAACAACTACCCGTACAACCCCGGCCACACGATGGTCGTCCCCCACGACCACGAGGGCGACTACCGCGCGCTCGACGACGACGTGTTACTGGACCACGCCCGCCTCAAGCAACGGACGTTCGACGCGATGGATCGAGCCTTCCAGCCCGACGCCTACAACGCTGGCCTCAATCTCGGCGGCGGCCCCGCCGGGGGCTCCATCGACGATCACCTCCACACGCACGTCGTCCCCCGGTGGGACGGCGACACCAACTTCATGCCCGTCGTCTCGGACACGCAGGTCATCGTCGAGGCCGTCGACGACAGCTACGACCGCCTCCACGACGCCTTCGCCGACGACCCCGACGCGACCCAATCCGGCGACGACCGCGCGGTTCGACTCTCGTTTTAGACTGAATCAAAAAATGCCTTGTACCCGACTAATGAAACCTCTTATGTGTGTTTAGGCCGTTCGTCTCTCCATGAGCGAGGACCGCGACTCGTTTCTGAAGGCGTCGTGGGTCAACGTCGCCTCGAACGTCCTCAAAATCGTCGTCGAGGGGGTGCTCGGCCTCGCGTTCGGCAGTCTCGCGCTCATGGCCGACGCCGCCCACTCCGTCGCGGACCTCCTCGCCAGCGCCGTCGTCCTCGTCTGGGGCCGGTTCGTCTACGACGACCCGGACGCCTCTCATCCGCACGGCCACGACCGGTTCGAACCCCTCTCGGCCCTCTTCGTCGGCGGCGTCCTCGTCCTCCTCGGCCTGAAACTTCTCTACGACTCCGGCCACGCCCTCCTCGACGGCCCGAGCGCCGAATACAGCATCATCCTCGTCGCCGGCCTCCTCGTCGCTCTCGTCGTCCGCTACGCCTGTTACTGGTACACCGTCGCCGTCAACCGCGAGGTGAAGTCGCCGAGCCTCCGTGCCCTCGCCGCCGACAGCAAGAACGACATCTACACCACCCTCGCCGTCTTCGTCGGCGTCGTCGGCATGGCCTTCGGCTATCCCATCTTCGATCCGCTGGCCGGCGGGGTGGTGAGCCTCCTCGTCATCTATCAGGGGGTGGACGTTTCGCGGGAGAACATCCGCTATCTCTCCGATGGCGCGCCGCCCGCCGAGGAACGCGAACGGATCGAGGACGCGATTCGTTCACATCCACAGGTTCACGGCCTCCACGACTTCGTCGCCTACTACTCCGGCCACGTCATCGAGGTGGAGTTCCACGCCGAGGTGGACGGCGACCTCTCGCTGGCCGAGGCCCACGACATCGAGACCGAACTCCGGCAACGGGTCCGCGAAATCGAACCTGTCTCGGACGTGCACGTCCACCTCGACCCGGCCGGCCTGGGCGAGTGGAAAGACGCCAGCGAGCACTCCTCGGCGTCGACGGCGGTCCGCTAATCGCTACTCCAGCGCCAGCGCGTCCTCGACCCACGCGTAGTGATCCCGGAGCGCTCGTTCCCCCGCCTCGGTGAGTGCGTAGCGGTCGTGGAGGCCGTCCGCTCGTTTCTCTAGGTGCCCTCCGTCGCGCAGCGTGTCCAGCGCGCCGTAGAACGTCTTCGGTTCGATCCGGTCGTCGTATCGCGATTCGAGCGCCGCCTTGCACTCCTGGGCCGTCGGCTCCTCCGCACTCGCGACGACGACACAGATATCTCGCCGGAGACCGCTCCGGAGCCACTTGCCGCTCATACCGGTCGGCCAAAGACGTACATCGTCTCGTGGCCCGTGATTTCGACCTCGAAGAAGTCGCCGGGCTCGATCCCCCGTTCGTCCGCGTGCGTGACGATCACCTGCCGGTACGCCCCGTCTCGGCACTTCACGGAGTCGCCGGTGCCCGGCCGGACGGCCAACACGTCGCGTCGCTCGCCCACCATCGACTCGTGAACGTCGCCGACGACGTCCCGCTTCAGTTCCGACATCGCCTTCGACCGCTCCTTCTTGATCGTGCCTCCGAGACCTTTCAGGTCCGCGGCGTCGGTGCCCGGCCGCTTCGAGAACCGCGTGACGTTGATCTTCTCCGGGCGGACCCGCCGCAGGAGGTCCATGCTCCGCTCGTGGTCCGCGTCCGTCTCGGTGGGGAAGCCGACGATGAAGTCCGTCGACAGCGTCCACTCGTCGAGGCGGTCGTCGAACGTCTCGACGACTTCGAGGAACTCCTCGACCTGGTGCTGGCGGCGCATGTCGCCGAGCACGTCGTTCGATCCCGACTGCACCGGCGCGTGCAGGAAGTTGTAGAGCTTCTCGTTGTCGGCGAAGGTATCCGCGAGCGCCTCGCGGACGCCGTGGACGCCCTTCGGATTCGCCATGCCCACGCGCACCCGGAAGTCGCCGTCGATGTCACAGATGCGGTCGAGGAGTTCGGGCAGGAGGCTCTCGCCCTGGTTGCGATCCCAGCCGTAGACCCCGGTGTCCTGTCCGGTGATTCGGAGCTCCGTCGCGCCGGCGTGGACGAGCGCTCGCGCCTTCTCGACGTTCTCCTCGACCGGCGGCGAGTCGAGCCGTCCCGTCGCGCGCTTCGTGATACAGTACGAACAGTCGCTCATGCAGCCGCGGGCGATGGGGAGGATGCCGATCACGCCGTCGAGGACGGGGTCGGTGTCGGGCGTCGTCGTCGGGCACTCGCCGTTCATCGCCGCCTCGGGCACCTCGTCCCAGTGGACGACCTGCGCGTCGATGCCCGCCTCGGCGAACTCCTCGCCCTGCGCGAGCGCCATACACCCCGTCACGACGAGGTCGCCCGTCTCGGTCTGCAGTTCTTCGGCCCGCCGGAGCATGTTGCGCTCCGTCTTCTCGACGACCGTACAGGTGTTGAGGATGGCCACGTCCGCGTCCGCGGGGCCGTCGGCAGGGTGGTGCCCGCCGTCGCGGAGCCGTCGCTCGATGGTCCGGCTCTCGCCGCGGTTGGCCGTACACCCGTACGTCTCGATGTGATAGCGGGCCATTCGGTTACCGGCGGTAGCGCGTCCGCGGAGAAAAACGCGACGGTCCGCCGCGACTTCGTTCGTCGCCGGACCCCGAGCCAGCCGCCCTCAGTCGAACCCCTCGACTAGCTCGACGCCCGCCGACGCGCCGATCCGTTCCGCGCCCGCGTCCAGCATCGCCCGCGCCGCCTCGTAGGTGCCGATCCCGCCGCTCGCTTTCACCGGCAGGTACTCCGCGAGCAGCGCCACGTCCTCGACGGTCGCGGGGCCCGAAAAGCCCGTCCCCGTCTTCAGGTAGTCGGCGTCGGCCGCCACCGCCGCCTCGCCCGCCCGGCGTTTCTCCGCCTCGGTCAGCAGCGGCGCCTCGACGATCACTTTCACCGGCACGGGCACGGCGGCCACGAGTTCGGCGAGTTCGTCGACCACCGCCTCCATCTCCCCCGCCTTCACCCGCCCGACGTTCACCACCACGTCGAGTTCGTCGGCGCCGTCCTCCCACGCTTCCACCGCCTCCTCGCGTTTCACCTCGGGGTCGTGCTGGCCGTGTGGGAACCCCACCACCGTCATCACGGTCACGTCGGGTGTCTCGTCGACGACTTCGGCCACGTAACACGGGGGGATACAGGCGTTCGTACCGTGCTCGGCCGCTTCCCGGACGACCCGCCGGGCGTCGGTCGGCGTCGTCTCCGGGCCGAGGACGGTGTGGTCGATACGCGCGGCGAAGTCGGCTCTGTCCATGTCACGTCCTCGTACGGATTATTGTAAGTCAGTACCGGTGGTCACGCCGTCGGAGCGTAAGGCTTTCCCGCCGACTCCGTCCTCTACCGCTATGGCCGTCCTCCCGGAGGGCTTCGTACTCCCGCCACTGCCCTACCTGTTCGTCCTCGTCGCCGGCCTCGTCGCCGTCGGCGCCCTCCTCCGTCGCCGGCGCCCACCAGTCACGGACGCGACGATACGCGCGTTCGTGCCGTGGATGATTCTCGGCTCGGCCCTGCACGTCCTCTACGTCCGCGGCGAACTTCCCGCCGCCGTCCGACCGCTGGCCGGCACCCCAGCCGTCTATCTCACCGTCGCCGTCGTCGCGGGGACGACGTGGCTCGGTGCCGCGGCGACGGACGGGGAGACGCCGACCCGTCTGCGCCGCGTCGGCGTCCTCTTCGTTCTCGGTGCCGTCCTCGCCGTCGTCGCGGACGCCGACACGCTCCGCCTCGGCACGGCGCTCGGCATCCTCGTCGGGTCCGCCGTCGCCGCCGCCGGGACGTGGTTCCTCCTCCGCCGGCTCTACCCCGAGGTGAGCGCGACCGGCCGTCTCGGCACACTCGCCGTCGGTGCCCACGCCCTCGACGGCGTCTCGACGGCGGTCGGCATCGACCTCCTCGGGTTCAGCGAGCGAACCCCCCTCTCGCGTCTCGTCATCGAGTTCGGAGCGTCGCTTCCCACGCCGGTGGGGGGCGGGTGGCTGTTCGTCCTCGTGAAACTCGTCGTCGCCGCCGTCGTCGTCGCCGCGCTGACCGAGACGGCTCGCGAGGCGCCGACGCAGGGTCGGCTCCTGCTCGGGTTCGTCGCGGCGGTCGGACTGGGGCCGGGCGCGCACAACGTGTTGCTGTTCACCGTCACCGTCTGACGGCCCCTCGACGCCGAACCGCCCTGTAGCCGTAGTACGCACCCAGCATCCACAGCCCGCTGCCGAGCAGGAGTCCGCCGTAGAGCGCCGCGTCGCCGTACGGACGCGCCGAGGCGTACCACGCGCGGCTCCCGACGGAGACGACGATGCCGGCGGCGAAGCACGCGATAGCGGTTCGAAGCGTGTCCATGGCGACACCCCTCAGCCTCGCGTGACGAACCGCAGGCGATAGCGGTAGTACGCCCCGTCGTACCGCACCAGCCCGACGCCGGGGTCCTCGACGTACGCGTCTCGCTCGATGTCGCCGTCGAGGTAGGCGCGGGCGTGGAGTGCCGTCAGCACCGTCCGGTAGGCGTCGGAGTACGGGTGGCGCTCCTCGTACCCGTCGCCCCGTGCGTCCCGCAGGAGGGACCGCACCCGTCCGGACAGGTCGCCGCCCGCGAGGCGTGCGTCGACGAACTGCGCCCGGAGGATGGACTCCAGCCGTTCGGGCGACTCGGCGACCGGTTCGGCCGTCGCGCGGTAGACCGATTCGTGGAAGCGCTCGCGGCTCACCTCGACGTCGTACACCGTCTCCCGGTAGGTGACGCGTTCGATGCGGTCGGCGCCGACCAGCCGACTCTTCTCGGCGTCCGCGTCGCTGCGGAAGACGAACCCGCCGCGCCGGACCGCGCCCCACGGTACGCCGCCCTCGTTCCCCCGCGCTCGCGCCGCCATGTGGGCGACGTGGACGACCGTCCGGTCGGCCTCGGAGAGGTCGTTGGCCGGGACGGCGTCGGCGGCGTCGGCGTCCACGGCCGACAGCCGAACCACCGGGCGCGTGACCGCTCGCTCGTTCACGACGACGTGCCCGAGACGGTAGTACGTCCCTTCGTGGCGGGCGTATTTCGGGTCCTCGGGTCGGCTGCCGAAGGGCGTCCGATGCTGGGTGGTGTACGGCTCGCCGTCGCGCGCCGCCGCGAAGGCCGCGGCGTCCCACGGCCGTTCGGTCTCCGCGAAGTCGACCACGAACCCGGACCGGAGCGGTGTCGGCGCGTCCGAGAGGGTGAGCTGGAGGGTGCGCGCGTCGCCGTCGCCAGCGGCTTCGGTTCCCGCGATGGCGTCGAGACACCCCGACAGCGAGAGCAGGCCGACGGCCGCGCCGCCCCCGAGGAAGCGTCGTCGCGTCCGATTCATGGGTGGACGTTCGGTTTCCTGCCTGTTTGATCCTGGGATGACTCAAACGGACGGTTGCGTGATCCCGCAGAGCCGGGACTGTTTTCTCTCCGGCGGCGCGTGGGGCTACTATGGCCATTCAGCCACACCTGCGGGTCGACGAGGGCGACGTTCACGACGTGGCGCTCCTGCCCGGCGACCCGGGGCGAGTCGAGCGCATTGCGGCACAGTGTGACACCGTCGAGGAACTCGCCCACAACCGCGAGTACTACCTCGTCAACGCCGAGTACGACGGCGTCCCGCTCACCGTCTGTTCGACCGGCGTGGGGTCACCCTCCGCGGCCATCGCGCTGGAGGAACTCGCGGCCGTCGGCGTCGACACTGTCGTCCGGCCGGGGACGACCGGCGCCCTCCAGTCCGGCATCGACATCGGCGACATGGTGGTGGCCACCGCCGCCGCCAAGGAGGAAGGGACGACCAAACGTTACGAGCGGGTCGAATACCCCGCCGTCCCCGACTTCGACGTGGTGAGTGCGCTCGTCGCCGCCGCCGAGTCGAACGACGAGGCGGTCCACGTCGGCCCCGTCGTCACCGACGACGCGTTCTACGCCGAGACGGACGCGTACGTCGACGACTGGGAGGACGCGGGACTGCTCGCGGTGGAGATGGAGGCGGCCGCGCTCTTCACCCTCGCCCGGCGGAAAGGGCTCCGTGCGGGCGCCATCTGCACCGTCGACGGCAACCTCGTCGAGGGCACCCAGAAGGGGAGCGGCGACGTGTCGGCCGACGAACTCCCGCCGAAGGCGCGCAACAACGTCGAGCGGATGATCGAACTGGCGCTCGACGCCGCCGCGGCGCTCGGATAGGATGTTCGAGGGGGTGATCGCACGGCTCGTCGCCACCGGCCGCCGACTGCGGCGTCTCGAACGGCGTGAACTCGCGGCCTTCAGCCGCTGGCTCCAGCACACCGGCAACCTCCTCCACCTGACGGTGTTGGTGGCGGTCCCCCTGCTCATCGCCCTCGTCACCCTCATCTCGAACGCGCTGACCGAACTCTCCTTTCTCCTCTTTCCGCCGCTGGCGTCGGGTGCCTACACGCTCTTTGCCGACCCCGAAGGGCGGTACGCCTCGCCCCGGAAGTTCGTCGTCGGCCTCGTCGTCGGCGCGTGCTGTGGGTGGCTGGCGCTCGGCCTCGCCACGTCGCTCCCCGCGTTTCCCACGGTGGCGACCGTCTCGCCCGCGAGCGCCGCGCTCTCCATCTTCCTCACCGGCGCCGCGACGTGGCTCCTCGACGTGGAGGAGCCAGCGGCGTTCTCGACGGCGCTCCTCGTCCTCGTCACCGACGACGCCTCCCCGGAGGCGTACGTCACGAGCGTCGCCGTCTTCGGCGCCCTCGTCGCCGTCGTCTTCTCCCTCTGGCGCTCGCGCTTCTACGAGCGACGCGCGCAGTACCTCTACGACACCGCGAAGGGCGACGACCACGTCCTCGTCCCGATGCGGGGAGACGACGACCACGCCGAGACGACGGCGCTGTTCGGTGCGACGCTGGCCGCCGCCCACGACGCCGGGAAGGTGGTGTTGCTAGGGGTGCTCGACGAGCAGTCGACGGATGCGGCGGATGTGGCGGACGCAGCGGACACAGCGGACGCCGCCGCCTCCGAGACGGTCACACGGCTCGAAGGGGCGGCGCGGACGATCCGAACGCGTGTCGGCGTCCCCTGCGAGGTGGTGGTCGCCCGCGGCGCCGCGGTGCCGACGACCGTCGAGACGGCGTCGAACACGAACTGCGACCTCGTGGTCACACCGTACGAGGAGGAGCGCGGGCTGCTCTCGTCGTACGTCCGCGGCGTGTTCGATAGCCGCTACGACGCCGTCGCCTTCCGGCCGACGACGGGACGGCGCCGGTGGCGACGCATCCTCGTGACTATCGCCCGTCCGGGCGACACCGCCCACGCGATGCTCGATTTCGCCGCCCGGCTGGCCGGACGGAGCGGCACCCTGAGCGTCTGCACCTGTATCGGCGCCGAGGTGGAGCGCCGCGGAGCGGAGAAACGGCTGGCCGACCTCGCGGAGACGGTCGACGTGGACGTGGAGACGCGGGTGGCCCGGAGCGGTATCACCGACTTCATCGGCGCCAACGCCGACGCCTACGACCTCCTGCTGGTGGGGTCGTCCGGCGAGCGCTCGCGGGCCTCGCGGTTCGTCTCGCCGCCCACCTTCGAGCGGCTACACGACGTGGACTGCGACGTGGCGGTGGTGGATCGAGGGCATCCCTGAGCGGTCGCGCGCCCCGCTAAATCTCGTCGAGCAACCGATCCGCCACCGCCTCCGTATCCACGTCGCGCCCGCCGAGCGCCGACTCGACGAGCAGGTGGCCGCCGATGCTCGCGGGGCTGATGACGGTGTCGGCGCCCGCCCGCCGGAGTTTGGCGACGTTCTCGCGGTGGGTGGCCGCCGCGACGATGTGGATGTTGGGCGCGAGGTCACGGACCGTCAGAATGGCCAGCGCATCCGCGGCGTCGTCGTTCGTGGCGGCCACGACGGCCCGTGCCTCCTCGACGTGGACGCGCTGGAGCGTCTCCTCGTCGCTCGTGTCGCCGGTGAGCGTGTCGATGCCGCGCTCGCCGAGGCGGCGGGTCACGTCCGCGTCCGGGACGACGACGAGGAAGGGTGCTTTGCCGTTCAGTTCCTGGATGATCGCCTCCGTCAGGTCGCCGTGACCGAGGACGAGTACGTGATCGTCGAGCAGGTCGAGTTCTGATTGTGTCATCTTTCCGAGTGCCTTGACGAGCCGGGCTTCGATGGCGGGCGTGAGGAGCACACCGAGGGCGATGGCGAAACTCGCCGTGCCGACGACGAGCGCCGAGATGCCGAACAGCCGCGCCACCGCCGTCTGAGGCGTGATATCGCCGTAGCCGACGGTGCTGGAGGTGACGACGGCGAAGTAGACGGCGTCGACGAGCGTGGTGATGCCGCCGAACTCCTCGCGGAGGGCGTACGCGCCCGTGGTGATGTACACCTGCGAGCCGCCGAGCGCGAGCATAGCGGCCAGTTGCGTCGCGGAGAAGTCGACCGAACGGTCGAATCGGTGGCGGTTGAGCGCAACGGCGGGCAGGGCGAGAACGGAGAGCACCACCAGCGGAATCGAGGTTTCGCTCGCCTGCACCAGCCCCTGTGCCGCGGAGACGACGAGCAGGCAGAGCGTCGAGTACCAGGCGGCGCGCAGCCCCCGGCGGAGGCCGAGCGCGCTCCCGAGCAGGAGAAAGCCGGTGAGCGTGCCGGTGAAGCCGGCGGTGGCACGGGCGACTGGCGGAACGAAGGGGACGAGCGGTCGTCCCGTCGGCGACCCCATGTGGACGATGCCCGTCACCATGGAGAGCGCGCCGGCGAGCAGCGTCAGGCCGACCGCCGCCCGCATGCCGAGAAACTGGTCGCCCCGACTCGCAGCCATGCCTACGCAGTCGGGCACCGCCCTGATAAAGCACTCGTCCCGTTAGCGGTTTACGCGTCCGCGTCGAGACGCGAGTATGGCGTCCTTTCCGGTCGAAGTCCTGTTCGGCCTCTATCTCGGCATCCTGACCGGGATCATCCCGGCGCTGGTGGCGTGGGCGTTCGGCTTCGCCTTCAAGTACGTCACCGGCGTTACCGTCCCCGCGTTCGGTGTCATCGTCCTCGCGATCGCTATCGCCGGTGTCAACGGCGGGCTGATGGCGCTGAACGACCCCACCTTCACCCAGTCGGCGAATCAAGTCCGCCTGACGACGGCAGTCATCGTCGTGTTGATGCTCTCGCTGTACACACACAGCGCCGGCGACAAGATGGGGGCGGAGTTCCCCCGGAAGCTGTCGCTTCGCAAACTCACCGAGCGCACGCTCTCGACGGACGTGGTCGAACTCGTCGGCGGCCGGGGACAGGTCGCGGTTCGCGTCTCCGGCGACGTGGGCGACATGGAGGGGTATCCGTCCGTCCCCGCGGACCTCCGCCGGGAGATACGGGAGTGGACGGCCACCTTCCCCGCGGACGTCCCGGTGGTCGAACTGGAGTCGCGGGTGGCCGACCGCCTCCGCACGGAGTTCGACCTCGCGGACGTGGCGGTGACGCTCGACGAACGCGCACGAGCGGTGGTGAACGCCGCGCCGCCACTCGGCGGCCTCTCCAAGCGCATCCCCTCGGGCAAGCGCGGCGTCTCGGTCCGGGCCCTCCTCCCGACCGGCACCGCCCGCGGCGACGAGGTGGCGCTGTCGACGCCGGACCGGACGTATCGGGGCACCGTCGTCAGTCTCCGGAGCGACCGGGCGCGCGAGGCGGCGAACGCGACGGAAGCGACCGACGGCGGGGTCGATCCCGTGCCCGATCCCACCCTCTCGTCGTCGCTCCCGGTCGCCGACGGCGGTGACGGCCGCGTCACCGTCGCCGTCGACGCCGGACAGGCGGTGTCACTGCTCGGGACGGGCGTCGACCGCCTCACCGTCGAATCGCGGGGGACGCGCCGGGAGTACGAACTCCTCACGCTCCTCCGGCGGGCTGGCAACCGGATTCGAAAAGTGACGATCCGGGAGGGCTCGCCCGTCGCCGGGACGACCATCGGCGACGCCGCCCTGCGGGACGCGTACGGCGTGACGGTCCTCGCGGTCCGTCACGAGGGCCGCTGGCAGTTCGCGCCCCGCGGCTCGCAGGCGCTCGCCGCGGGCGACGACCTGTTCGTCGTCGGATCGTACGACGCCGTCGCGGCGTTTCGGGAGGCGGTCGCATGACCCTGGCGTTGCAGGTGTCGGTGCCGGCGGTCGAACCCTCCCTGCTCCGCACCCTCACTCGACTGCTCGCTCTCGGCGTCGGCGCCGCTCTGGTCAGCGTCGTCGCGGCGCTCGTCTACCGCTGGTACACCAAGCTCCGACTGCCGCTCTGGCTGTCGATCCTGCTCGGCCTCTCGGTGGTCGCGTTGACGCTCAACACGGTCGGCGTGTTCACCGACCTGCTCAGCGGCGAGACGGGTATCTTCTCGCCAGCGCGCATCGTGTTCAACGTCGTGGCGCTCGGCATCGGCGCGGCGGG
>Ga0207718_100618_pt1 | contig 27713 bp, 23 predicted proteins | sample A23M2SouthBayCA_FD_187749 | JGI IMG/M metagenome (GOLD analysis project Ga0207718, IMG submission 187749) | Aerobic enrichment media microbial communities from Eden Landing Ponds, California, USA - A23 M2 (SPAdes) | ecosystem: Environmental > Aquatic > Marine > Unclassified | place: Emeryville... | reverse complement strand
GGGACGCGGGGACACTTACGCGTTCCAGTTTTGGTTCTGTCGGCGGCGATGTCGACACATTCTAAGGCGATTCAGCGCAAACTGGATGTGAATGGCGACACCGAGGCGGCAGCGATTCGTCCACGGCCAGGCAGCCTGGATGCTGACGGCGCTCGTCGTGTTAGCGGTGCTCGACGCGCTGTCGCTGTCGTTGTTCTTCGTCGTGTCGTTCGTCGGCTTTCTCGTCTTGGTCGAACTCACGGCTCCGTTTCAGGTGACGCCGCGCTGGCGCTCGCGGTTGAAGTGGCTGATACTCGCCGGATTGATCGTCTTCGTGGCGATCGTGATTCGGCGGATTCTGTCGATTCTCCCACCGGGGGTGCTCTGAGTGGTCGACTGGCAGGTCGTCGGGCCGCGTGCGGTCGTACTGGTCGTCCTGCTCGTCGCCAATGTCGCACTGGTCGGGGCGATGAGCGCCTCGGACACGCCCTATGGAACGTACAACGGCGACTGGGACGGGACGGCGGATCTCCGGGAGACGGTCGAGGAAGCGGGTCTCGAGACGACGGTCGGGATCGACGCGGCCGCCTACGAGGACGTCTCAGCGGGCGAGGCGACGGCGTTCGTCGTTGCGCCACAGCGCGAGTACGGTCCCGTGGCGACCGCCCAGCTCCGGCAGTTCCTCTCGCAGGGTGGCACGCTCGTCGTCGCGGCCGAGTCAGAACGGACGAACGGGCTTCTGTCGGCACTCGATGCGAAGGCACGGATCGGGAACGGGACGATCCGTGACGAGCAGTCGAACTACCGTTCGACGGCGTTGCCGGTCGCGACGAACGTCTCCGAGCACGCGCTCACCGACGGCGTCGAGCAAGTGACGCTCAACTACGCCAGCCCGCTCGTCCCGAACAACGCGAGCGTCCTGGTCTCGACTGCGCCGACCGCCTACGTCGACCGCAACGGGAACGCGACGCTCGATCCCGACGAGTCGATCGGCACCGTCCCGGTCGCGAGCGTCGAGCGCCTGGGATCGGGGCGGCTCGTCCTCGTGAGCGACGCGAGCGTGTTCACGAACGCGCTGCTCGAACGCGAGGGCAACGAGGCCTTCGTCCGCGCACTGCTCGACAATTCGAGTGCTGCCCTGTTCGACCAGTCACACGGCGGTCCGGTCCCGCCGCTGCAGTACGGACTGCTCGTCCTCCGGACGACGCCGGCAGTCCAGTTCGGCCTCGGGCTGGTGGCGTTCGGGCTCCTCGGGTTCGTCGCGATGGGCGGGCCGGGCCTGCTTGTACGGCGAGTCCGGGCGCTTCGTGCGGACCAGCGGCCACGTCGTGTCGAACTGAACGACGCAGAGATCAGGGCGTACGTCGCGAGCCAGCACCCCGACTGGGAGCAGGATCGGGTGCGCCGTGTGACGGAAGCGATTATACGTCGCCGGGAGATACCGGAGAACGATGACTGATCCGTCGGCACTCTACGAGCGCGTCCAGTCGGAGGTCGGGACCGTCCTCATCGGCAAGGACGAGCTCGTCGAGGCACTCACCGTCTCGCTTCTGACCCGGGGGCACATCCTCCTCGAAGGCGTGCCCGGCGTCGCGAAGACGACGCTCGCGAATCTGTTCGCCCGGGCGACCGGCCTGGAGTACAACCGGATTCAGATGACGCCCGACATCCTCCCTGCGGACATCACCGGGACGTACATCTACCGCGAACAGGAGGGCTCGTTCGAACTCCAGCGCGGGCCCGTCTTCGCGAACCTGATCGTCGCCGACGAGATCAACCGTGCGACCCCGAAGACCCAGTCCGCGCTGCTGGAGGCCATGCAAGAACGCCACGTCACCATCGAAGGCAATACCCTGGAGTTGCCCGACCCGTTCATGGTGATCGCGACCCAGAACCCTATCGAGATGGAGGGGACCTTCGAACTGCCCGAAGCCCAGCGCGACCGCTTTCAGGTCAAGCTTTCTGTCGATCTACCCGACCGCGAGGAAGAGGGCGAGCTGCTCGACCGGTTCGACGCCGACCCGACGCTCGGGCCCGACGGTGTCGAGCGCGTGGTGACGATCGAGGAGCTTCAGGAAGCACGCGAGGTCGTCCAGAGCGTCCACGTCGCCGACGCCGTCCGCGAGTACATCCTCGATATCGTCGCGGCAACGCGATCGAATCCCGATATCGATCACGGTGCGTCGCCGCGGGCGTCGATCGCTTTTCTCAACACCGCGAAAGCCCGGGCGGCGATCCACGGCCGCGAGTACGTCATCCCGGACGACGTGAAGACGATGGCCGCGCCCATCCTCTCACATCGACTCGTGTTGAGCACGGACGCCGAACTCGGGAACGTCTCCCGCAGCCAGGTCGTCGAGGACGTCCTCTCGACCGTCGAGACGCCGAGTTCGAAGGCCGTCGCCGAGGCCGCGCCCGCCGAAGAGTGATCCTATAGGACAGCCATTCGTCAGTGCTTCACGTCCGAAGCCAGTTGGTGTTTTCACAGTTGCATGTCAATACCTGTCATGTGTTACACTAATACATACTTTATTCACACTTCAAGAACGATAGACATGTCGATGGCTGCATTCCAGCCGTCCAACTCGGTGGTAGGTTCCGTGGCTCACGATCAGCAACAACGAGAGGCGTATTGTCCAGTGTGCGACCAGGAGACGGTCGTCGAGATAACGGTTCCCTGGCAGGACGACATCTGTACGAACTGTCGGAACTCGATTCCCGAGTCGGGCGACGCCTAGGCGTCGTCAGATTCGAGGTCGTCCCATCGACAGACAACCAGCGCGTCGGCCTGGCGGTCGGGCGAGCGCTCGACGCTCACCGAGATGGGGCGGTCGAGTCCGCGTGCCAGGCCGGTAGCCAGCAGTGACGGGACGGGGTGGTCGAAGCTGTCGATCGGTCCGTAGGAACCCCCGGAGACGGCGACCGCGACTCGGTCTTCCTGAGCTTCGACGTCGGTCGCGTCGAGCACTTCGAACTGTTCGACGAGCGCGCCGGCCAGCTGGGTCGCGATCGACTCGGCGTCACCCTCGAACGAGCCAGATTTCGTCTCCGCGAAGCGTTCGAACAGCGTCTCACCCGTGGGATAGGTCGCGAACCCACGCTGGCGGTCGCTCTCGCCGAGGACGAACGCGTCCGAGAGCGCGTCGTCGTCGGGCACGTCGAAGGTGGTATGCTGGGGGACGAACAGCCGGACTGACTGCTCGCCCGCAGCGTCGATCGGGACGTAGAGCCGCTCCTCGGTGAGTCCGAGTTCCGCGGTGATCGACGTCTGGGTCCGCGCCATCGCGCGGTAGACTGCCTGCCCGACGCTCGCGGGCTGGAGTCGCTCGGGCGTGAGATAGTAGGTCAATACGCCGACGAACACGCCGGTCCCGCCCAGAGCGAACAACACCGTCTGTGCACTCGTGAGGAGGACGCCCCCGAGGCCGCTCAGGAGGCCCGCTCCGATGAGCACGAGTGCCGCCCGTCGATACTCACTCTGTCGTGCCCGGGCGTACTCCGCACGGAGCCGTCGATTCTCCTCGCGGAGGACCTCGATCTCGGCTCGGAGCGCCGCTTCGTCGTCCGATTCTGCCGTCGATTCCTCAGAGATGTGTTCGTTCATGGCGTCGCCTCCTCGGCGATGTGTTCGGTCATCGTGTCTCCTCCAGCAGCCCCATCGTCAGGAGTTCGTAGCGGTGGATCGCATAGCCCGTGATCGTCGCGAGGACTGCCCCGCCGATCGCGACAAGCCACAACTGGGCTTGGGTCGTGGCGAGCCACGTCGCGGTCGCGCCGGCCGCGCTCGCGACGCCCGTCGCCAGCGCCCACGGCCAGTCTTCGCCGCCCGCGAGCAACCCACCCGCGACGACGATTCCGACCACTCCTTCGAGTGCGACCAGGGGGAGGAGCGCCTCTTCTATCAGGACGAGCGCCAGGAGATGAATCACGACGAGCAGCGTGACGCCGCCAGCGAGGCCGAGCCACGCTCGCGTGAGCGGATCGTCGTCGGTCGATCCGTCTTCGCTCACACTCATACGCGCTCCCTCCGTCGAGTAGCCAGCAGCGCGTCGATCCGGTCGGCCGGCCCGACCTCGTAGGCCGTGACGCCGGGCAGTCGATCGAGATCGCGTCGAAAATTCTCGAAGTCGCGATAGCGCTCGTACGCCGATTCGAGGTCGCTCAGGCCGCCGGGTTCGAACAGGACGCGCGGCGTCACGAACACGAGGACGTGGCCCGGGCCGCGACGCGCCAGATCGACTGTCTCTCGCAGTTCCGCCCGGTCGATGTCGTCGGTGAGGACGACCGACCAGACGCTTCCCTCAAGGTGCGCTCGCTGGGTTTTCACTGTTCGGAAGAGCGGCTTCTCGGTGAGCTGTGTCAGATACTCCGTCCGCGACGAAAAGTACGGTCGCAGCGTCCCCTCGAAGGCCGAGGTGCCGTCCAGGCTGGCCGCCCGTCGGGTCGCCGCCGCGGGACCGAGGGCGTCTGTCTCTGCCGCGGGACCGAGACTGTCCACGTCGACGCCCGCGTCGCGCTCACTCGTCGGACCGAGATCGAGGAGTTGCGAGCGGATCCGTTCGTAGTGGCGCGGGTTCGTGCTCGGGGCGAACTCCGCGGTCGTCCCCCCGTCACCGACGGTGTACAGCCCGAGCGGGTCGTCGAGATCGCGTGCGGTCGCGGTCAGCGCGAGGGCGACCTCCCGGAGGTACGCGAGCATCGTTTCACCCTCGCTGTCGCGCCCGAGTGAGTGACGATGGTCGACGAACAGCAGCGTTCGTCGGTCGGTCTCGACCTCGTACTCCCGGACGTGGGGATCGCCCAGCCGTGCCGTCGCTTTCCAGTCGATGTCCCTGACGGTGTCGCCGGGGACGTACTCTCTGAGTTCCGCAGGATCGATCCCCTGGCCGAGCTGGCCCGAGCGATGGCCGCCCAGCGTCGAGGTCGTCCGCTCGCCACCCTGGCCGACGTGGACCGCCCGCGGTTGGGTCGGTTCGACGGTGATCGTCGTCGGCTCGCCCCGCGTGACGGTCTCGTGAAACAGGCCGTAGCGATCCTCGACGGCGATCTCGACGCCGTCGATGGTGCTCGTCCCGGCGACGGGAAAAGTGAGTTCGGTTGCGGTCTGCCCGTCGTGTTCCGCTCGATCGAGACTGATCTGGATCGGCGTCTCCTCGGCCGAGACCGACGGCGGGAGGTCGACCGTCGCGGTGAGTGGCCCCGGGTACTCGGCTCCCGCAATCGACAGCGTGAGCGGCGCGGTTTCGTTCGTCCGGACGTTCGTCCGGCCGACGCCGACCTCGACGGCTAGCCGGTCGTCCAGGGCTCGCAACTGCCCGAGAAACCGAAGCTGGACGGCGAGGACGAGGACGGCCGTCGCGGCCCCACCGGCCAGCAGGAGCGGGCGCTCGGTGAGGACAGCGAGCACTGCCAGCAGCCCGCTCGTCGCGCCCAGCCACTGGAGCCGCCGGGTCGCTCTCATTACCTTCCCGGAGTGCGCTCCGGCAGTTGAAGCTATTGATCCCAGGGCCGGAGCGATCGAGATCGGGGGTCGGAGCGAGCGCGATCCGGGCCTGGAGAGAAGACGTTATATCCGCGGCTGGGTTTGTCGTGAGTGTGTTCGGCCCTGACGACGCCCTCTCCAGCCGGCTCTCGACGCTGTTGCTCGTCAGTGCCGTGTGCGTCCTCCTCGCCGGCCTCGTCCTCGGAAGCGTCGCTGCCGGTGCTGTCGGCCCCGGGATCCTGGATCGTGGGTCTGACAGTACCGAGGGGCTCACCCAGGAAGATCCGGCGGGCCTCCAGTCTGAGCGCGATCTCAGTGCGTTCGAGCGCCAGCTCGCCCAGCGCATCCAGGGGCAGGTCGAGAGCGGCGCGATCAACCTCAGCCAGGGTCAGTACGGCGACGTTCGCGAGCGACTCGACTCCTCGGAGTACGCGGAGTTGCTCGACTCCTACCGATCGGTCTCCGAGGAGACCGGCAACACCGAGCGCGCCCGGAACGTGACGGCGTTCCGCCGGGCGTTGACCAATTACACGGGGCTGGCCGAGCGCTACTCCCAGACCTACAGCACCTACCGACTCGTCCAGTCGAGTCGTGACCTTCGCTTCGGAGATTCCAGGATGGGGCCGATAGGCCACGACGACGTCGCGCGGTCGGTCGCCCGACGGCTCGAACGGATCGAGTCGGGCCTCGAAACGAACGCGACGAGAGTCGCCGCGGTCGCCCGGACGTTCGACGGCGATGTCCAGCTCGATTTCGGTCGCACAGCCCAGTCCGTCCAGGCCAGTTTCTCGAATATCTCGGCTCGACAGGCCGAGGTCCGGGCGGACGCGTTCGTCCAGACTGAACTCGCTCTCGACGTTCGGTCGACGAACGTCTCTTTCCGGGAGCCGCTGACCGTCTCGGGGCGACTCAGGCTGGCGAACGAGACGGCCGTCACGAATCGCACGATCCGTTTCGAGGTGGGCGAGCAGACGGTCGTGACTCGGACCGACGCCGCCGGTGCGTTCTCCTTCGCGTATCGGCCCGTCACGCTCCCGGTCGACACCGAGGAACTGTCGATCCAATACGTCCCCGACGAGATGGAGCCGTATCTCGGCGCCAACGCGACGGTCGACATTTCGGTCGCATCGGTCGACCCGACAGTCGATGTCTCGGTCGCTTCCGAACCGACGGTCGAGGTCTCCCCAGCGCCGGCCCGCGTCGGATATAGCGACACAGTCGGAGTGTTCGGTCGCGTCTCCGTCGACGATGTGGGTGTCCCCGACGCGCCGGTGCTCGTCTTCGCCGACGGGCGATTGCTCGCCAATGCGACGACCGGGAGCGACGGCACGTTCGAGCGTAACGTCTCGATCCCGGCGACTCTCGAACCCGGCAATCGCTCGCTGCAGGCTCGGCTCGCGCTGCAAGGCCGATCGATCCAGTCTGCCGACGGGTCGACGACGATCAGCGTCCGCGAGCGCTCGACCGCGCTCTCGCTCACCACTACCGCTCTCGACGATCTCACTGCCCGGGTGACTGGGAGATTGACCGCTGCGGACGGTCGAGCGATCCCGAACCAGACGGTCACGATCACGGCCGGCGGGGGGCAGGTGGCGACCGTCTCGACCAACGCTTCCGGGTGGATCGACACGACGGTCCTCGTGCCGTCGGGCGCGGTGTCGGACGGGCGCGCGGAGCTCGTGGCCTCCTTCGACGGGCGCGGGCTGAACCTCGGTTCCTCGGACGCGCGGGCAACGGTCACCATTGCGGATTCGGGGCTGCCGCTGTGGCTTCTCGGCGGTGGGCTGCTCGCCGTCACGGTCGCTGGCGTCGGGATCGGCGGATTCGTCTGGCGACGCTCGCGATCGGAGTCCAGCGAGCGCGAGGTGACTCCGGACGTCATCGAAGACGACGCTGTAGGCGACGATTCTACTGATAGTGGCCTCGATCCCGAGGCGCTGTTGGCGGCTGCACGCGAGTCCGAGCCCGAAGCAGCCGTCCGCCTGGCGTACGCGGCGGTGCGCGTCTCGCTCGACGGACCACGTGACTGGACGCACTGGGAGTTCTATCGGGCGCGTGCCGCTGACGCCGACGACGCGGAGCTCGCCTCGACGTTGCGGACGGTCACCGAGGGCTACGAGCGAGCGAATTTCGCGGGCGATTCGGTCTCGGAGTCGGAGGCCGAGGGGATCGTGTCGGCTGCCGACTCGCTCGTCCGGTGAGAAGGGTTGCGGTGTACAGGCGGTCGAGGCGACTGCCTCGGGGCTTGACCCCGAGGGTGAAGCGGACAGCATTATAATGATTGAAACAGTATATTTCAGTGTGAGTCAGATGGAATGTTACCCAAAAATTAGACAACGTGGCGTCGTCACGATACCAGAAGAAGTCCGTGACGGGCTTAATCTGGAGGAAGGCGACCAGTTAAAACTCACCGTCGAAAAACTCGACTAACAGTGATGAAACACACGCTTCGCTTCCGTGCATACCTGACCGACGACGTGGCGAGCGAAGCGTGGCGACACATTGACATTCTCCGACAGATTCGCAATCACGCTGTCCGAGCCTACTACAACGCAGACTACAACGACAAGCCATCTGACTACGACCAGCACAAAAACCTCAAAGAGTGGACAGACCAGTGGCCATCGTTTGCCGAACCTTCCCAACACGCCGCACAACAAGCCATCAGTCAAATCCACGACGACATTGAAACACTGCAAGAGCGTCGTGACGAAGGCTACAAAGTTGGGCGGTTGCGGTGGCAAGGTGCAGGCCAATTTCGGTCGGTGTCGTACAATCAGTCCAGTCGCTTCAACGTGGATAACAACACGGGCGACGACCGATTCGTGCGACTCCGAATCGAAAAGATTGGCTGGTTCAAGATACGAGCAGACCGCGATGTGCCACCAGCAGACGGCATTGACGAAGTAATTTTGAAAAAAGAGACGACTGGCGAGTGGTATGTCTCACTGGTGACTACCGTAGATGAAACCCCGGAAAAAACGCCACTCAGCGAGATTGAACCAGACGACTGTGTTGGTGTTGACCTCGGCATTACCAGCTATATCCACACCTCGGAAAACCTGTCTGTGGATACACTTGACCTGTCCGAGGAGTACGACCGCTATGCACGCGAACAGCGAAAACTCGACAGGAAAGAACGCGGCTCTTCCAACTGGGAGAACCAACGCCGGAAGGTTGCACAAGCGAAGCGAACAATCAAGCGCAAGGTGCTGGACTATCAGCACAAGTTGACGACGTGGCTTGTCCAAGAGTACGATGTTGTGGCCGTCGAAAACTTGGACGTGAAACCGATGCTTGAAACCATCCAAAACGCAAAAAACAAGCAAGACGCCGCGTGGTCGCGGTTTCTTGAATTGCTGGAATACAAGGCTGACTTGCATGGTACGCACGTCAAAAAGGTGAAACCACAAGGAACAACCAAAGAGTGCGCTGTTTGTGGTGTTGAAACAGCTAAGCCAATCTGGGTACGCGAGCATTCATGTCCGGCGTGTGGCCATACCGATGACCGTGACCTCAACGCGGCAAAGAATATTCTCAATCGCGGTTTGAAGCAGTTAGGGGCGGGACGCTCCGAATCAACGTCCCCAGAAATCGAAGATTTCTGGTGTGCGAACGAATCGCTCCGCGATTCGTTAACGCCTGTGCAGACTGCGCTCCCTACGTTCACACCTCAGCGAGAGCGTGTGGATGCAAAGCGCGTCATCGAAGCAGGAAGCCCCGGGGTCGTACGGAAGACGCAGTCTTCCGTGATGACGAGAGACGGAGTCTCTCGAACCACTTGATCCCGGAGTGAGTTCACCGTACGTCTTATCCCGAGGCCTCGCCAACCTATCTTCTAATGGCCGTCGACCGGACACTCTGGCTGCTCCTCCCGCGACAGCTCCGGGAGTTGCCCGCTGATCTCGCTGCTATCGCGGTACTCGTGGTACTGGCGAATCTCTCGGTGTTCGCCCCAGTCCTCGCAGACACACCGCTTCGGATCGGCTTCGGGTTCGCGTTCGTCCTGTTCGCTCCCGGATATACGTTCGTGGCGGCGCTGTTTCCCGAGCGTGGTGACCCGCCCGAGAGTGACGACGACGGCGGGATCGACGGGATCGAACGACTGGCGCTTTCGTTCGGGCTGAGTATCGCGATCGTTCCACTGATTGGATTAGTATTGAACTTCACGCCGTGGGGGATCCGCCTCGGCCCGATCATGGTCGCGACCTCTGGAGTGACGCTCGGGTTCACTGCGCTCGCGGCCGTTCGACGCTGGGACTTGCCGGAAGCCGAGCGATTCCGAGTCCCGTATCGGTCGTGGCTCGCAGACGCTCGCGCGGAGCTGTTCGAGCCCGATTCGAGCAAGGACGCCGCGTTGAACGTCCTGCTCGTCCTGAGCATTCTGCTGGCCGTCACCACTGTCGGCTACGCGCTGTTCGTCCCCAAAGAGGGCGAGGCGTTCACTGAACTGTATCTACTCTCGGAGACCGACGACGGCGAGTTGGTCGCCGACGACTACCCGACGAACTTCACGGTTGGTGAGCCCCAGCCATTGGTCGTCGGGGTCGGCAATCACGAACATCGGTCGATGGACTACACCGTCATCGTCGAACTCCAGCGGGTAGAGATCGTCGACAACGAGACGCAGGTGCTCGAATCTCGGGAACTCGACCGCGCGCAGGCCAGCGTGGACGATGGCGAGAGGTGGCAAGAGCCCGTCGAGGTGACGCCGACGATGTCCGGCGAGCGGCTGCGATTGGCATTCTTGTTGTACGAGTCGCCGCCTCCTGGCGAGCCGGCTTTCGAGTCGGCGTATCGGAGGGCGCACCTGTGGGTCAACGTGACTGGCCGCTAGCTTTTCTCTTCGGTCGAGTTCGTGCGTGATGCGAGACTCTGGACAGCGTCAGTCCCGAGTGCTCGATCGTAGATCCGGAACTCGTCGATGGTCCCATCAAAGGTGTGGAGACTGTTTGCACCGGTCCCCACGCGTAGATGGCCGCCCCAGGATGGGGATCCTTGTTGGACGGTGCCGTTCGCGACCTGCGCCCCGTTGAGGTACAGCGTGTACTCGCGTCCGTCGTAAGTCGCGGCGACGTGATGCCACTGATCGAGCGTAACATTTCCGGCGCCAATCACTGGCGCGTCAGTGCCTGGCATCCTAAGCGAGACTCGGCCACTCTGTCCTAAGACGATGAATAACCCCGAACCGCTCCGTACGATGTTTCGATAGTCGTTTTCTTCCGTTGTATCGAGTGCAGTCGGTTTGATCCACGTACTGACAGTAAACTCCGATGGCGCCTCGATGCTCGTCCGGAGTTCACTGTTCTCTGCGCGCTGGAACTTGACCGCACGTCCCTGTATACTATCGTTCGTCACTGTGAGGTTCGATCCCTCACCTTGAATATGACTTATGCGATCGTAGACGATTGTTCCGCCAGTCACGTCGAATGGCCAGTGAAGTAGTCCGTCTCTTTCGTGTTGGATCGACCGATTGCCGTTTCTGATGTCCGAGTCTGAAATCATAACTCGCCGACTACTGGTTTCGTATTCGCTGGCGTACGGGACTGTCGCGGCGTAGAGACCGTAAGGGTTGGTTGACACTTGTTGTTGATACGTGTATGTCTCCCCCGAAATCCTCACATCCGTCTCGATTGTGACTGTATCAGGTGTGTCCTCAATACCGACAATCGTTGACCCTCTTACCAACTCGAACACACGGTGTCGGCCGTCTTCGGCCGTGTGGATAAGTCGGTAATGGTGGAATCCGGAGAGTCTCGCTTCACTGTTGGCCATTAGACGCCGTTCCATCGTCGCACCCTCCGTCCCGTTTCGTGCGCCCGTGAACACGACGAAGCCGTATTGACCTCTTAACTGTTCATACCATCCTTCGGCGTCGGTCGAACCCAGGAACGGCACGTAGTTCTGTTGTTCGTACCAGTACGTTCGCGACTCCCCGCTGACAAAGTAGTTGTAGATTCGTGTGTCGCTCCACTCCGCGAAGACGCCGTTTTTGGGATACTCCATACCGTTTGCTTCGCTGTACTCGTCGATCCACTGGGCGGTCTCGTATGTGCTGTCCTCGACGGCCAGTTGGCCCTGTTTGATCGGCGTCTGGACCATTCCCAGGCCAGCGACGAGGAGAAACAGCAACACGAGCGAGACGAGCTGACGGCCGTCCGGACGCTCGAACTGGGCTATCGCGTGGTCACTATCGAAGACGTCGACGGGGCGAGCGAGGTCGACCCAGTTTGCGGCCCGGACGAGACCCCAGCCGGCGAAGACGGCCGTGAACAGCGAGAGCGGCCCCGCAAACCGGATCTTGACGATCGCCCACCCGAGGAAGTAGATCGCGTAGACGGTCGGGATCGCCCACAGCGCGTCTCGATGTTTGGCTACCCGCCATGCCCCCATCGCGACGAACGGGAGCGCGAGGAACAGCATGAACCCGAACAACAGTATCGGGAGGACGAAGATACCACCCTCTGTGCTGAACAGTCCTCCGGATTCGGCGATCTGGCGCGACTCGAACAGGCCGAAGGCGCGATCGATCGCCGGGTCCAGGACCGGCGTGGCCAGGACTGCCACGAGAACGGCGACGGTCGCGGCGCCGAGTCCTCCTGCCAGCGTGGTTCGCGGTGAAATCGAGAGGACCCGGCCGGCTTCGAGGAACGCGACGACGGCCACGGCGAAGGCGAAGACGACGAGCGGGATCGCTGCACGGAAGAGTGGGAACCAATCGAGACCTGCGTGGATTCCCAATACGAGCAGTGCTGCCGCCCCGAGACTCCCGAGGTACGGCGCCGTCTCTCTCAGTGGCGAGCGGTCGTCGTACAGTGCGAGCGCCCCCCGGACGGCGACGAACAGGCCGAACGGCAGGAGGACGATCGCGGACCCGACCCAGCTCAACGTCTGGGCTGTCAGCAACAGCGTGAGAGCGACAGCGACCGCCCAGCACCGTCTCGATCCGAGCGATAGTGTCACGCTCTCGGCCGTCTCGTACTCTTTCTCCCACCAGACGACGACCAGTACCGTCAGTGCGAGCCAGATGTAGTCGAACGCGTGGTGATCGCCGAATCCGAGCGCCGTCCGGTAGGCGTGAACCGGCGTCACGGCGAGCAACAGCGTACTCGCCACGGCGACCCGGACGTCGTCGGTCAGCTTCTGTGCGATGGCGTAGACTGCTGCGGCGGTGATCAGCGCGGCCACCACCGGATACCAGGCCAGCGTCAGCCGTGCCGCGTCGGGCGTCCCGCCCAGCAACTCCGAGAGCCACCAGGTGGTGACGAGCATCAGCGTGTCTCCCCGCATCCTGATTCCTTCCGGGATCGAACTGAGTGCGCCCACGTCGAAGGCTGGGTATCCCTGTAGTTGCTCGACCCAGAACAGTCGCTTGTACGGGTCGTTGCCCATGAGCGTGATCGTCTCGCGGTACACCACGTCGTAGACGAACGCGACGCGGACGAGCGCGACGAACGCGAGTACCCCACCCAGTAGGAGCGCTGTCTGGCGCGAGATCGGTATCTCAACGTTCTCTAACAGTGAGGTCCGTTGTGCGGACGAATCCCCCGAGTCGCCCTCGGTTTCGTGTCCGAGCGCCGCTCGGACCGCTTCGCGGTCGGCGAGTCGATATCCGTCGTCTTGCTCGACCGCGATTCCGCGGGAGACCAGCTCGCCAAAGGTTCCCGAATCGAGCGGGATGTCGTCGAACTCCCACGGGCCATCGGCGTCGATCGCCAGTATCTCTTCGAGGTCGTCCGCCAGGCCGGGGGTGTCGTCTAGCAACGACTCGACGTCTTCGCGGCCCGTGTCCATGTGAGGGCCCAGTAGTCCTGATTTAATTAACCTGCCTCTTGGTGGTCGAACTCGTCACCTCGCGGCTGGTGTGGGGTCGATACGTCATCATCGACCGTCTAGTGTTGTGGAAACCAAAGGTATTATCTTCTAATCAGACCCAGATACGGATAGATTGAAACGTACCGGTTCGTACGGAGGCCCCCTCACATGATAAGTGCTGTCGACGCCCTCTTCCTCGGCTCTGCCCTCGTGGTGTTCGGCTGGGGACTCGAACGCTATCGACGACGGTTCATCAAGACCGATCTGCTGATCTCGCTGGTCATCGCCGGCGGGCTCGCTGCGTTCGTCACGGTCCCGAACCTGTTCTACTTCGCAGGTGATGTGCTGAACATTCAGAAGCGGTTCGTCGTCGCGTCGCTGATCGGGAATCTCGTGCTGGTGACGCTGCTCTTGTACTTCATTGGTTATGTGCGTTCTCTGAAGGGCGACATCACCGATCTGAACCGCTCGCTGTCGGTTCGACAGGGGACCAGAGCTGACGGTGGAACTGAAGAAGTGTTCGTCGTCATCCCCGCGTACAACGAGGGCGAGAACATCCGATCCGTGATCGAATCGCTCCCCGATCGAGTTTGTGACTACGAAGTCCACCCGCTCGTCGTTTCGGACGGGTCGGTCGACGACACGGCCGAGCAGGCGCGGTACAACGGTGCGACGGTCGTCGAACACCACGTCAATCAGGGTCAGGGCGGCGCGCTCAAGACCGGCTTCGAAATTGCAGTGGAAAAAGACGCTGGGATCGTCGTGACGATGGACGCCGACGGCCAACATCCTGCCGAGGAACTTGACCGGCTGGCCTGCCCAATCGTCGAAGACGAGGCCGATTACGTCATGGGATCGCGCTATCTCGGTGTCGACCGCTCGGGCAACGGGACCGTCCGCGAGACCGGGATCCAGTTTTTCACCCGCCTGATCAACCTCCTGACGAAGTCCGACATCACCGACTGCACCAACGGTTATCGTGCCATCCGCGGCTCGAAACTCGAAGATCTGACACTGACCGAAGAGCGATTCAGCGCTCCAGAGTTGATCATCGAAGCCCGCAAGAACGGGCTGCGGATCAAAGAGATCCCCGTCACGATCGAGGAACGCGACGGCGGCGAAACCAAGAAGCCACAGCTCGGATACGCGCTCGGATTGTCCCGGACGATCTTCGCGGCGTGGATTCGGTGAATATTATATACAATCATCGGTAAATAGGAAAAACTGTCTAACAAATCGAAAGGTACTACTCTCTCTGTGGGCCTTTCTCGTGTAATGAATCATCGCATCGGTGTTGTCGGTGCTGGTACTATCGCGAAAAACAGACATATCCCTGCATACCTCCGACACGATTCTGTCGAACTCTGTGGCGTCTATGACCGTAATCCTGAGGTGCTTTCCACGATTCGATCCGAGTTCGGGGTCGAAACGTTCGATGACTTCGACTCTCTGTGTGAGGTTGTCGATACGGTCGTCCTCTGTACTCCTCCGTGGGCACACCACGAACCTGCTATCGAGGCGTTCGAACACGGTTGTCACGTCTTTACTGAGAAGCCGATGGCGATGTCTACTGATGAGGCTGATGAGATGATCGCCGCCGCCGAGGAACACGACAGGAAACTTGCGGTCGTTCACAACAATCTGTGGAAACGAGCCGTCAAGGAGGCCGGTAGGAAGATCGACTCGGGGAACCTCGGATCTGTCAGACGAACCTACGCGATTCAACTCCGAGAGATGGATGATTGGGACCGTCACAGCGAGGAGTGGTTCGACCGTCTTCCCGGTGGTCTCTTCTGGGACGAAGCGCCCCATATGATGTACCTCACGCGGCGATTTCTCGGTGAAGCGTCTGTCGAGACAGCGAACGTCGATATCGGCGATTCGACCAAGCAGACCGAGACGGCCCTCCGGGCTCGGTTCTCGGGCGAGTCCGGCGAGAAAGGCTCGCTGACGATGATCTTTGATGCCCCCGTCACTGAGTGGTGGTTTGTCGTCCTCTGTTCGCGTGGCCTCGTCGCAGTCGATATTTTCCGGAACTCGGTAGCCGTTCTCGGCAAAGAGGATGACCACTCTGCGCTGGAGGTTTTGACATCGTTCCTGTCGTTCACAACCCAAGCCGCGACGGACATCGTCCGTACTGGCGTGGAGTACCTGTGGGACAACAAGCGTCACGACTATGCTATCCCTGACGCTGGATTCTCCGAGCAGGTGACGGAAACGATCACTGCCTTCGAGAACGGTCGTGACCCGCCGGTCAGTGGCGAAGACGGGCGAGAGACTGTGGCGATGATGGAAGATATCGCGAGTCATGCGTCACTCGACTGAGAGCCTATAATGCGTCTGCTCGTCATCAGCAAAACAGCCCCGTTCGATGGGGGCGGTGCTGAAACCGTCGTCTGGGAGATCGGCAAGCGACTCGCCCGCCAGGGAGACGAGATCCACTACTTCTGTCCGACGCCAACGACATCTGTTCCCGAGACCCACGACAATATCCACTTCCACTACGTTCCGACTCCCGAGAGTTTCATTCTCAACCGAGTGCTGTTCTTCGTTAAAGGGCTCTTTCACTACCGATCGGTGTTCCGCGAGGTTGATCCTGATGTAGTCCTCGACAACGCATCGCCGTTCCCGTTCGTACTGGCGTATGCCTACGGCGATGCTCCTGTCGTGACGAAAGTCCACACTATCTATCGCAAACTCGCCTTCGAGTGCAAGCCGAATCTGCTGATAAAAGTAGGGACTGTCGCCGGTGAACAACTCTATCGGCTTCGAGACGGTGGGAACATTATCTGTGTCTCGGAATCCACTCGGTCGAGAGTGCAGCAACTCGTCCGAAACAACCCCGAAGATGTCCATCTCGTCGAGAACAGCGTCGATATATCGGGGTTGGAGTACAATTTCGCCCGTAATAGCGACACAGTACTCTGTCTCGCGACTCACCGGCCACAGAAAGGCATCGAGTACCTCATTCGCGCGTGGCCACAGATCAAGGCCGAACATCCGGAGGTGGAACTCAAAATAGCGGGATCCGGTCCCGAGACAGAGAAATTGGAAGCATTAGCAGCCTCACTTGATCTCGATGATGTCGAGTTTCTGGGGTTCGTCAGTCTCGAACGCAAACGGGGCCTCTTGCGCGAGTCATATGCTTATGTCCTTCCCTCTATCATTGAGGGGCACCCGCTGGCCCATATGGAGGCACTGGCGAGCGGCTGTGTGGTCGTCAGTACCGACACGTGGGGCGTCCGGGATGTTGTGGAACACGAAAAGACTGGATTGCTGGTGGAATCAGGGTCTCCAGAAGATCTCGCTGTCCAGGTTACCCGGGTGCTCGCTGATCGTGACCTTGGAGACCGACTAGCGAGAGCAGGGGCTGCGTCTCTCGATGAGTACTCCTGGGACGATGCCGCAGCAGACGAAAGAGAGATTCTACAGCAGATCGTCGACGAGACGTAGGTGAGAAGTCGTCACAGCGGCGCTCATCTGGCGTCTAGGACCGCTCTGATGTTCGTTGCGAGGGCGTCACAATTCCCTTTTTCGACCAATCGGCCCGGAGGACTCTCGACCGTCTCGGAGTGTGCACCAGCGTCGAAGGCGACGACCGGCGTCCCGATCTGCTGGGCCTCAATCACGGTCAGGTTACACCCTTCCCAGAGACTCGCGGTCGCGTAGACGTCTGCCTGTGCGAAGTACGACGCCAGATACTGTTCGTCGACGTAGCCGGCGAATCGGACTCGGTCGCCGGCCATCGCGGTGAGTCGTTCGTGATACTGCCTCTGGGTTGGTTTCCCGACGATAACGAGGTACGGATCCTCGTCCTTGTCGGCCGTGAGTGTCTCATGTGCTTCGATCAGACAGTGAACGTTCTTGTGTCTGGTTACACGGCCAACGAACAGGATCACGGGTACTTCGTCTGGAATATCGTGGTACGATCGGATATTTCGAGCATCGTCAGGATGTTTTTCCAAGAAGTCCGAGGGCGAGTTGTAGATAATCGCCGTCGGATGTGGTCCCCACTCTTCGACCAGTTCGGACGCGACGAACTCGCTAATGGCGATAACTGTCGTCGCAGGCCGGGCAGAGACCGCCTGTAGTCTCCGCATGAGCCTGCTATAGGTCTTCGCGACGACGCTGTCGTACAGTTCTGGCGGAGCAACTCCATGATCGTAGTAGATGTACTCCGGTCCGCCACTGATGGCAGCAATGGCGCAAGAGACGTTGAAGGGATATTTGTGGGAGATTGTCGTGTCAGTGTCACGGAGCTGCACTGCGAGAGACAGCAGTGGGAATACGAACAGCGGCCACAGGATACGAAAGACTCGGTTCACGTACTCGTTGGTCGGAGAGTACAGTTCGACGACGTCGTATGCCTCGGATTCGACGTCCGATTCGAAACAGTATACCGTTACGTTGGTGCCTTGACCACTCAGGAGTTCTGCTTGACGTCGAACAATCTCTGCGATCCCGCTGTGGCCAGAAAATGTTAGAGAGAGTAACGCAACGCTATTGGCCTCGACGTACTCCATGATCTCCCGTTCAGCCATCGTGAACATGTTGCCGCCCATTTGTACATATACACGACGATCATTAGATAGGGTGTTATCGAATAATACGAGACACGATGCGAACTCCGAGGAGGTCGTCGATCCGGGACGCTATTCGTCGCTCTTCCTGGGTAAACGATCCGCTCAACTGGAACGCGAGAACGTACAGCAATGTCACCAAACATGGAAGGGTGACAGCCACGATTAGCCCGCTTCCGAGACTCTCTGCGACGATCATCGTCAGAATGATGACGGGGATCGCACTTGTCCACAGCGTCACCGACTCAAGAGTGAATGGATGAACACCTCTCAAATAGTATATTTCAATGATGCCCGCGACACCAGCGACAGTCAGCCCTGCGCCCGTCGCGATCCCCGCACCAACGATACCGAAGCGCGGGACCAACAGGACATCAAGTGTCGCGTTCGTCCCGACAAGAATTACCGTGTTGAGGAGTGTGAGACGAGTGTATCCGAGCCCCTCCAGAATCATCCCTTCAGGGCCGAAGGCTGCGTTGAATAGATAACCGATGGAGAGTGCAACCAATGCACCGCTGGCGACGATATACTCCTCAGTAAAGAGTAATGACAGATATGTGTCGGGTGCGACGATGAATGTCGTCGCTATGGGCAGAGTTAGCATCGAAACCCATCGCGTGACTGTCTGATAACGGTCGGATAGGAGGGCTGTATCTCCCTGAGCCTCGGCAACTGTTGGTTTGAATATTGGTGTGATTGAATTGAGAATGATGAGCGTGTTCACAGCGAGCATGAACGCGACTCGGTAGTGCGCTACCTCGGCCGAGGGACGAAAATACCCAATTACGAAGTAATCAATCTGAGCCACGACGGCGTAGATGATACCTGCGAACATGAGTGGAAACGCATATGATACTATTGAGCGCCGAGAAATTGATCCGGCTGACGTCGATCTGAGCCAGTCGGCTTCTCGATACAGCAAAACTGCCCCGATTACCCCAGCTACGATGAGTCCGAGAAGATGCCCGAGTACGAGCCCGATGAGTTCAGAGGTAAATAGCACGAACACGACAGCGCCAATGAGTCGGATTGCCGGGTCGACGATGTCTTTCATATAAACCCGGTATTTCATTTTCTTTATTCCATTGAACGAAGACCGAAGGGCGTAGGTTAGTGTTACGAGCGGAACGGCGAAAGCAAACAGTGGTAGTACTGTGGTGAGTGCTGGATCCGAAAATAGATCAGCCAGAGCTGGGGCGGCAATCGCCAAGAGAACGGAACCAATCGTGGCCGTAAACATTGAGATTCCGAGGACGTTCCAAAGGGTGGCTTTCGCCTTCGCGCCGTCACCATCACGCAGGAACTGTGGAAGGTAGTAATCGATAGCACGATTGAGGTTCAGACTGGCGAATCCCTGTAGAAACATGACGATGGCGAACGCCAGTGTGTAGGTCCCGTATGCACTGGAGGAGACGACCCTCGTAGCAACGACGACGAAACCGAATCTAAGAGCGCGTCCGATTACGTTTCCTGCGAACGTTATCCCACCTTCTCGGGCAATCTTCACTAGGCCGTCGTCGTTGGTCATCTGTTCAATTCAGATATCCCATACTACTCAATCGATCTTCCAGTTCTGCCTCTTCTTCGTCGCTCCACTGTCTCGTGTCGTCGGTGTCTTCCTGGTATGCTGTAGTGTAAGTAATCTCCCGACTGGCTGTGGCCCTTGACTCAAAGATTGATGTCAGTACGTCTCCGTCGACATTTTCAGGAACCGGACACCTATGGAGATACAGTAGTGTTGGGGCGATGTCGAGTACACTCGCTGACTCGACGGTTCCATTCGTGAACGCTGGGCCGTTCGCAATAAGTATCCCATTACGTCGGTGATCGCCAGACCGATCATTGTTGTTCTGCATAGAGGGGCGAACGAGGGTTTCGGATCGCCCCCCCTTGAGCGTATAACCAGGTACTGTCTCGACGACGAGGTCTGGACCATCAGTGACCGCAGGTCCCTGAAACGCTTTGTCGGCACGGACGACCTCACGAACGAGGGGTTCGCCTGTTTCTGGATGTTTGATCTGTCGAAGTGACGACGATAGCGAGTTGACGACCTCGTCATAGGACTCTTGACTGACGGTCCCGCAGGAGAATCGCTCCTTGAGATTGATGAAGATACTTTGTCCGGAGACAGTACTGAAAAACGCGTCAGTTTGTTCCCAGTTGATCGCCCTCTTGCTCTCATCTTGAAGTTCACTCCCACGCTCAAACCACGACGCCGGTAGCACTGACTTGACGTGATGTTTGACTCCGATTCGACGTGCTATGTCCCACGCGCCCCCAACGACGGTCGCAGCAAGGCTTTTTACACGCTCGGTCGTCTGTTTCGGGTCCTTTCGGGAGAGAAATCCTTTCTGCTCAAGCCACTCTTCGATGTAGATATCCGAAGTAAGTGGACCGAATCCGTGATCAGAGAGGACGACCACATTCGTATCAGAACCGGCGTTATCGAGAAGTCGTCCAATCCCCTCATCAACTGACTGATAGTACTCTTTGAAAGCTTTAGAGAGAACGGGGTCGGTCGTGTGTCTTGGATGCGATTCATCGAAATACTTCCAAAAGAAGTGCTGTATACGGTCGGATCCGTCGTAGACCGTCATTAAAAACTCAGGATCTTGATCGTTGAGAATCCCCTCTAAAAGAGATGTCTGACGCTCCGCGACTGCAACGAGGTTATCCTTGAATGCCTCGTACTGTCCCTGATCCTGGTAGTCCCAACTCTCGAATAGCCGAGACGGGGACCCAATATCGTCCGATAAACGATCCGGAACCGTGTAGTCGTCAACCATATCCGGCGTCGGAAACCCTGTAACGAGAAACCCGTCGACCTCTCCTGGCGGATACGTGAACGGAACTTTGAATAAACCGGTTTTCGTTCTGTGGTCATTCATAACCCGCCAGAATGGGGCAGCCTGCCGGTCAGAGGCGTTGATTGAGCGTCGTTTGTACTCGGCATCGAAAGTTGTGAAATCGAATATGCCGTGTTTGCCTGGGTTCGTGCCGGTTTGGATCGATGTCCATGCCGGCGGCGAGACGGGGGGTGTAATTGATTCCAAGTCACCGCACACGCCTGATTCTATCAACCCGGAAAGATTCGGTAGATGACCATCCTCGATGAGTGGCTCGATGACGTCCCACTCACCACCGTCGATGCCGATTACGAGAGTCTCCATCTGTTGACTGATAGCAACAGTGCGCCGTATAAAATACTCGTTGTCTCTCTACGTCACCACACCACAGCGAGAAGATTTTACGCGCGGACGGAAAATTATGTAACGATAAATACTAATGCCGACCCCCATCCAACCTTCAGTGGCCGCAGTCATTCTCAATTGGAACAATTACGAGGACACCAGCGAGTGCATCGAGTCGCTTCGGCCGCAGCTGGGATCCGATGATCGAATCGTTGTCGTCGACAACGGCTCGACTGATGGTTCACTTGACCGACTTCGGTCCGAATTCTGTGATATTGTGTATGTGGAAAATGATCGAAATCTTGGCTTTGCAGGTGGTATGAACAGCGGAATTGAGTGGGCTAGAGCCAAGGGCTACGACGCCGTCTTCCTGTTGAACAATGACGTGGTGGTCAGTGAGGAAACGGCAATCGATGATCTCGCCCGGAAAGCGATTGAATCGGGTGTCGGCCTCGTAACGCCACTGGTTGTTGAGTATCCGGGTGATGAGTTGTGGTTCGCACGCGGTGTAATCGACCGGCGGTGGATACGTTTCGACCACGAGACTGAGATCAACACTGGCGAACGATACCTCCACAATGAGTATGTTCCACTGTGCTGTTCAATGCTATCTCTGTCGGTTCTTGAAGAAGTTGATGATCTCCACGAAGAGTATTTTTTATATTGTGAAGACGCGGAATTAGGAGATCAGCTCGGCCAGGAAGGATATAGCCTCCTCACCGACACGAAGGCGACAGCTCATCACAAGGTTAGCGGAAGTTCAGACGCATCTTTTTCCCCAGTTCCAGCCTACTACCGGACCCGGAACAGGCACCTCTTTTATCAACGTCACTCTGGTGATCGCAATCCACTGGCCTTTGCTTTCTACTCTCTGTGGTGGGTCGCAACTCGGAGTGCTTGGGCACTGGTAAACAGTGGATCTGAGGGGGCAATCGCGTTGGTCCGCGGCGAATTTGACGGCTGTCGAGGTCGGTGGGGCAAGGGACCGTACTAATGCGGCGGATCGTCCCGAAATTATGAATCAGCGATAAATTGATGCGTCTCCGCTATGAAAGATGCGATGGCGGCGCGTCGATAATACAGACTCACCGTCCGGGAATTGATGGAAGGTTCCGAGATCCTGATTGAACCACCCTTCACGGAACTCCTCATGCCAGAAAACGAAGCTAGCTGTGCAACTTTGCTGGTAACAATCTGCGGTCCCCTGTGTTGGATGGCGGTACCGCTCTTCGAACATGAAAAATCGTGTGCCGGTCACAGCAGAGGTAGATCTATCGGTGTATGAATCAAGCCACTCCGTTGAGCCGTGAACTTCTTCGCCCGGATAGAGGTCACGACCCGTGAGTGACTCAGGTGTAGCCTCTGGTGCGAAGGTATTCATCGGGATCGCAAAGGTTGAAACCACAACTGCAAGCAGGAGAGATATCTTCATCATCATTCGGAGTGTCACTGGAACGATATCACGTGTGCAGATCATGTATCCGATTGCTGGAGCAGAGAGTAACGACAAGAAAATCCACCCTCGCTTCGTTGATACAGGGCCCAATACCATCGTTATGAGCGTGGCACCGCCCGCGAAGAACATGGCAAGGGCAAGCGTGTCAACCTCTTTTGGCTTCTCGAACAGATACGACTTCATGACGAACAAGGAGGAGACACCCGCAGCGATATACAACGGGATACGACCAAAGATCATTACCCAGGAGATCGGATACCGGTAGATCGGAATCGGTAAGAGGGAAATTTGCCCGGGCTTGCGGCCGGCGATCGGGACTGCGTTTCCGCGGGAACCAAGCAGTGTAACGATAGCAAAGATTCCTTCGACGAATATTATGCGGGTCTCGTTGTATACCCAGATACCAACCGCCATAACCGAGTAGAGAACTGCGGCGGCGGACGTCGTCTTCTTTGGCTGGAAGACGGTCAATACGAACATGAGTGGCATAGCGAGGGCTGCGATGAATGGGGTGAGTGAATGCGATAAGACCAGCGAGAAAGTAATTGCGACGAATGCAATCCAATATAGTGGGCGTTCCGCCCGCTCTAAGTTTCGGTGTCCATGCAAGAAGAAATAGAAGAATACACCGAACAACACAAGCCCGAACTGCTGTGGGACGGCTGCTCCACTGTGGGACATGTAGAACGTAGGAACAGTCCACAGTGTCGCAGCTGCGACCTTACCACTCGTTTTTGCCTGCGTCATAGCGTAACCCAAAAGTGGCAATATTGGAAGAAAAACCAGTGGTAGGATCTTGGTAGTAAGCATTGGTGACAACCCGGTAAAATTGACTACTATTGTGCCAGTCAGGTACAGCCCGGGATAGTTTTCGACCTTGTCAGCGCCCCGAATCGGCCCATCGACACCTTGGACAAGACTACCGTTCTCAATCATCCGCTGCAGAATCGAGATGGTGATGTTGGCGTCGTATCCGTAGAGCCCCATGGATGGCGCACGAACGATATAGCTAGTGATCACACTACAAATTCCGAACGTACCGATCAGGAGGGCGGTCTTTGGGTGCTGTCTCCACAACAGAGAGAGTGATAAGAGAGATACGGATATAAAAATATACGGCACGAACCACAGTGACTCTGGCAACCCATTGAGAGCAAAAATCGGTAATAACGCCACCGATAATAGCGAGACTGATGAAATAATCCGCCAGTCAGTCATATACGCTGTTCACTACCGGGCGGTATTAGGGTTACCGATAACGCTCAGCCGGCCATAGGCTACTAAAATTCCTGGGATCCATGGTGATATCAGGGGGTATAAAAACCCAAATCATTTTATATACGTCTCGATGTGGACTTGATAAGAGAGTTAAAACAGCCAATGACACATCCAGAATCACAAAGTGACTCTGACGAGATGAAACCGACGAAGCAAGAAGATGTCGATCTGACAACCCAAACGGATGATTCCGAAATTAAAGATTCTCGTCTGGGTGGTCTTACTCGACGAGGGGCTCTTGCGGGTATTACCGGACTGGGTCTGCTGGGACTCTCGTCGCAGTCGGCCGCAGCAGCAACCGGCGACCACATCGGAGAATCGTGGTCGGGTAACCCGTCTTCTGATCTCGGTATCAAAGTAAACAACAAAGGAAGCGGATATGGGATTATAGGAATTGCCGGACAGAATTCGGATGGGGCCACCGATATCGGTCTCTTCGGCATCTCATACTCAACGAAAGGGAAGGGGTTGTTCGGACATAATAGATCGAATTCTGGCGATACAAAGGGGCTAGTTGGCCGCGTCGACTCACCTGATGGTGTTGGGCTGCAGGCACGATCGACGGCTACTGGCACGGGCAACTCCCTCGCAATTGAGGCGCGACAGCAGGCTAAAGATGGCACAGCGATCAAAGCCCGATCGTTCAGTTCTGGAACAACCTACGGCATTTGGGGTGAAGTAGATTCTTCCGATGGCTACGGACTCTACACACCTAACGATGCAAAAATTGACGGCGACCTTGAAGTCGGCGGCTCGGTACAAGACACCCTGAACGTCAATTCGGACTTGCAAGTCACGGGCACGAAGAACTTCGTCCAGGCGGTCGACACGACCGCGGGAACGAAGAACGTCCACTACACGTCCATCGAGGCCGGGGAAGTCCGAACCGAACACACGGGCGTCGCAGAGATGGAAGACGGTCACGCATTGATCGAACTGCCCGAACACTTCGACATGGTCACCAGCGACGAGGAGCCACTCGCCGTGCAAGTGACGGCCAACGCCGAGGAAAAGGTTCACCCACAGGTCGTGGATAAATCCACGCGCTACGTCTCTGTCGAGGACTTCAGTGACGGCCCGGACGACTACAGTTTCTCCTACACGGTCAAGGGCGTCCGCGCAGGCTTCGAAGACGAGGAAGTCGTTCGCGATCCGTAGATCACCTACACACTATCTGGTAATTGAACCTACTCTCTGAGATGTTGACTTGTGTAGTCTCATTTGGAGCCTTGCCTGTCCACAATCAGGTACTTGTATATGGGTGAGAGCAGAGATATGCTGCATGATCAAGAATCTCGCTAGGCGAGGACTTAATACAGTTCGTCGGGTCCGGAGTCGGTTAGCCTACGAGTCCCACGTCCGCGATATCTCTGGTCTCAATCTCGATTCCGAGCAGAACGTACTCATTCTCACTGTCGATTGTCTGCGGAACGATCGGATTTCCCGTACGGGATACGAGCGTGAAACAACACCGTTTCTAGACGACATGGAATCCTACACGCCAGCTGTCGCTGCTGCACCCTGGACCTTCAGCTCCGTCCCCTCGATTCTCACTGGCTACTACCCCCACGAACACGGTGCAGTCTACTCGAATGATTCTTCTCGAAACCAAGACCTCAACAATCCACCAAACGGTGTTCGTGAAGATGTGCGTACTCTGGCTGAGTTACTCGCTGCGAGTGGATATGAAACTCGCTTCGACACTGCGATCGTGACTGCTGCTCTTCCGATTCGCGGCCGATTTAAGACTACTAATATCCACCACCAGGCCGACGCGACCGAGTTACTCTCCGGAATGGCCGAATGGTGGAATACGACCAGTGGACCGAAGTTTGGATACGCGCAGTTAGGGGATCTACACGAACCGCTCCACCGACCTGGGTTTGAACCGTTTGGGAAGATCCCAGATGTCCAGGGGATCGATGGCTGGCGGTTCGAAGATGGACTCATTGAGGATCCGGAATTCGATCAATACCGGGATGCTAGAAGTCTGTTGTACGACACGCTAGTCAGATACGTCGATAGAGAAATTGAACGGGTGCTCGACGAACTGACTGAGATTGAAGACACGATCGTCGTTGTGACCAGCGACCACGGCGAAGAGTTCTGGGAATATTCGGAATTCGAACAAGAGCACTTCGACGATCCTCGTGGAAATGCAGGTGTAGGTCATGGACACGCGCTCGTCCCGCCCGTCATCGAAGTTCCGGTCGTGACGACGATCGAAGACGTAGAGTCCAACAGCCGAGCGAGTACGATTGATATTGTCCCGACGATCCTGCACGAGCTCGGCGCTGTAGACGAACACCGAACGAGTGGTATGCCCCTTCAGAAGGGCGGGCAATCCGATCCGGTGCTGTCTCAGGAAATCGCTTATGGTCCGAATCAAATCAGTATCACTGACGGAGATGATCACCTCATCTATCTGCCTACCGACGATCGATCGATACTTATTGATTTCTTGACTGGTGAACAGCAAACCAACCGTGATCGACAGCAGGAGTTACTCGAGCACATCCCAGACCAGAAAGTGACGGGGTCTGAGGTTGGCCTTTCACAGGGGGTTCAGAAACAGCTATCAGATCTCGGGTATACCGAGTGACCGCTCGAATAGCGTATCCAGATCAACTAGATACCTGATTGTAAATCCAAGAGATCGTCTGTTCCGGTTTTACCAGATCACATCGACTCGACGAAATCTGTGTATGTCGATACACAAACGATAAACTACTACGATTAGTACCTCAGCCAAGCGATGATACACGACGTCGAACTCAAAGACCTCCAGGTCAACCTCGACGAACGGGGCACACTCACGGAAATCTGGCGCTCGGACTGGGACTTCTTCGAGGGCGAGGACGAACCGGCGATGTCCTACCTCTCAGTTTCCTACCCGGGTGTCATCCGGGCATGGCACCGCCACACCCGCGGACAGATCGACCACTTCGTCGTCCCACACGGAAACGTGAAAGTCGGCATCTACGACGACCGCGAGGACTCACCAACAGAAGGCGAACTCGATACGTTCGTCATCGGCGAGGACAACATGCAGGCGGTCCGCCTCCCCGGCGACTGCTGGCACGGCTTCAAGGTCGTCGGCAACGAGCAGGCGACCCTGATCAACTTCCCAACGAACCGCTACGACTACGAGGATCCAGACGAGGAGCGCTTGCCGCCGGATACCGACGAAATACCTTTAGACTGGGACGAACAGATCTACTAACGATGAAAGGCGTCCTCCTCGCTGGCGGGACTGGTTCTCGCCTTCGCCCGATCACTCACACCGGCCCGAAACAACTGCTCCCCGTTGCGAACAAACCGGTCCTCGAATACGCGATCGAAGACCTTCGCGACGCCGGGATCACCGAGATCGGTGTCGTCCTCGGCAACAAGGGTAGAGAGGCGATTCAGGATCACCTCGGAGATGGGTCACACCTGGGTGTCGACATCACGTACATCGTGCAGGGCAATCCGCTGGGACTCGCCCACGCCGCAGCCTGTGCACGTGAGTTCGTCGGCGACGACGACTTCGTGATGTACCTCGGCGACAACATCCTCAAACAGGGGATCGAAGAGCTGGTCGAGAGCTTCGAAGCCGGTGACTTCGGGGCCGGGATCGCGCTGCAGGAGGTCGAGAATCCCCGGGAGTTCGGGATCGCCGACACGAATGCCGACGGTGAGGTCACGGCGCTCGTCGAGAAACCGGACGATCCGCCGAGCAATCTCGCGCTCATCGGGATCTACGCGTTTTCGAACGCGGTGTTCGACGTGATCGAGGAGCTCGAACCGTCCTGGCGGGGCGAACTAGAGATCACCGACGCGATCCAGGAACTCCTCGAATCCGGGCACGCGATCGACTCGCACGTCGTCGAAGGGTGGTGGAAAGACACCGGTCGACCGGAGGACATTCTTCACGCGAACCGACTCGTCCT